>BFBZ01000004.1_pt6 | contig 296553 bp, 244 predicted proteins | sample 1888401 | NCBI WGS metagenome assembly BFBZ01 (sample SAMD00112614, study PRJDB3348) | symbiont metagenome | host: Chara braunii
GCCGCGGTCAAAGGCGCTCGCGCCGCCCAGGCTTACCAGCGTTTGCCCGTCGAATCCGATCGCCTTCGCGATTCGCCCGGCGCCGAACGTCGGATCGCCGAACACGGTCCTGCCGTGGCGATAGCCGCCCGAGGAGTCAACCAGGCTGCCGTCGAATTCGTAGTGCGCGGCGAGGTCGGCATGATTCATCTCAGCCGGTTTGCCCGCGAGCGTCGCCTTCCAGGCTTCGATGGCGTCCTTTACCTCCGGCGCRTTCAGCGCGGACTCGGTGCGCGAAATGGCCTCGGCCAACTGTTTTTCGCGCGCCTCCTGCTCGGCTGTGGGGAGTTTCAAAAACGGCTTGGCGTTCCCCTCGCGCCCGTCCAGGCCAACTTCGGAAGTGGTGTTGAAAAAAGCAAACAGCTGGTAGTATTCCTTCTGCGAGATCGGATCGTACTTGTGGTTGTGGCAGCGGGCGCAGCCGACCGTCAGGCCCATCCATGTGGTCGCCGTGGTTTCCACCCGGTCGGCCACATATTCAACCTGGTACTCCTCGGGAATCGCGCCGCCCTCGAAGTTGATCATGTGGTTCCGGTTGAACCCCGTGGCGATCTTCTCCTCTTTGCCCGCGCCCGGCACCAGATCGCCCGCCAGTTGCAGCACCGTGAAGCGATCGAACGGCATGTTCGCGTTGAACGCGCGAATCAGCCAGTCGCGCCACGGCCACATGTCGCGATGCGAATCGATGTGATAACCGTGCGAGTCGGCGTAGCGCGCCACATCCATCCACTGCATGGCCATGCGCTCGCCGTAGCGCGGCGAGGCGAGCAGGCGGTCCACTTGCTTCTCCCATGCGTCGGGCGATCGGTCGCCGATGAAGGCCGCAAGTTCCGCCGCGGTGGGCGGCAGTCCCGTCGTGTCGAACGTGAGCCGCCGTAGGAGTGTGGCACGGTCGGCTTCAGGCGACGGCTTCAATCCTTCGCTCTCGAGGCGCGCCAGGATGAACCGGTCCACCGGCGTTCGCACCCATGCGGCATTGCGAACCGCGGGCAATTCCGGACGCTTCGGCGCGGCGAACGCCCAGTGAGTTTCCCACTTCGCGCCCGCATCGATCCAGGCCTTGATCTGCTCAATCTGTTTGCCGCTGAGGTTCCGGTCCGCTTGCGGAGGCGGCATCCGCCTCGCTTTGTCGGCATGATTCACACGCTGGAACAGCAGGCTTTTGGCGCTGTCTCCGGGGACAATCAGCGCGCCGTTCCGCCGCTGGGCAAATGCTCCCTCGCGCGTGTCGAGGCGCAACCCGGCCATGCGCTGTTTCTCGTCCGGACCATGGCACCGGAAGCAGAGGTCCGACAGGATGGGGCGGATTTCGCGGTTGAAATCAATCTCGGCCCCGAACGCGCCGCTTGCGAGCCAGGCCGCAAGCGCAAAAATGACGTGACGCGGTTTGATGTTTTCCGTGCCCATACCCGGATGAAACCGAGTATAACGGCTTGCGCGACCGCTCAGGAAATCGTCGCCTGGTCGCCGATGGCGCGGGTCACCACCCGGTCCTCGCCGGCCGAGCCGAGAAAACGCTCGATCGGCTCGAGCAGCGGTTCGCGGCTCAACTGGAACGTCTGATGATGCACCGGAAGAAACCGCTCGGCTCCCGCGTCATCGCCCATCTGCCGGGCCTGTTCGGGAGTGCAATGCGCGTGGATCCACGGATTGTAAGCGCCGATGGGCATGATCGCCAGGTCCATCGGCCGCGCCGCCCGCGCCGCCCGGAAATCGCTGGTCATGGCCGTATCGCCGCCAAAAACAATCCGGCGCTTCGATGTTTCGAGCAAATAGCCGTTATAGCCGCGGAACGTATCGGTGCGCATCCGCGCTCCCCAATGCCGTACCCGCAACCCGGTCAATTCCACCGGACCCACCCGCGTCCGGTCGCCCCAGCCGAGTTCACGAACCGTCGCATAGCGATCGACGCGCAGAAGATCGCTCGTCCGCCGCGCCGTTACGACGTGAGTATAAGGGTGCTCGAGCGCCCGCAAGGATGCGATGTCGAAATGATCCATGTGGGCGTGGCTGAGCACGATCAGGTCGATGTGCGGCAGGTCGCTGACGCGTAGCGCCGGAGCGGCAAGGCGCCGCAATCCCACCGTCACCGGTCCCACGCGCACGCCGCACCGCTTGCCGAACACCGGGTCGGTCAACACCGTGAAGCCGTCTATTTTCAGGAGCACCGTGCTGTGGCCGATCCACAACGCGTGCAGTCCTTCGTCTTTCCAGATTCTCGGAGTCCAGAGTTTTGGGCGCACACTACCAGCCATAACGTTCCTGTTGCCACGGGTCGCCGTTCATGTGGTAGCCGTTCCGCTCCCAAAATCCCGCACGGTCGCTCGCGATCAACTCGATTTTCGAAATCCACTTGGCGCTCTTCCACGCGTACAATCGCGGCACGATGAGGCGCGCGGGACCGCCGTGCTCGGCGCTGAGCGGTTCTCCGTCATGATGCGTCGCCACCAGCGCGTCCTCGGCGGCGAACGCCTCGAGCGGCAGGTTCGTGGTCCAACCTCCGTCATAGCCGTGCACCAGGACGAAACGAGCCTCTGCCGCCGCGCCTCCCGCCTGCGCCAGTAATTCGCGCGTCGCTACGCCTTCCCAGGTATTTCCGAGACGCGACCAGCGCGTGACGCAGTGGAAATCGGAGAACACCCGCACCCGCGTAAGCTCGTTAAACTCCGCCCACCCGAACGAAACAGTCCGCCCCACCAGACCCGTGACCTCCAGACGCCATGCCGGAATATCGATTGCCGGCGCTCCCGAGGCGTCGAGCACCGGCCATTTCTTCGTTCGCGATTGTCCGGGAGGGATTCGGTTGCTTCGCAGCGTGTCCGGGCTGATGATGGCTCCCGCGGGCGCATCTGAAGGCGCAGGAACGGCTTCGCCCTGCGTTTTGGTCTGATCCATTGAGAACATATTGGCGAGCCAGGGACGCACTCCCCAATTTAGATGCGCCAGGTTTCAATCGGATTCCGGAAGTGTGTAAGCGGGATTCCAGAAAAGGGACTGGAATCGTCCCGCGGACAGGCGTACAATGGCAGCGGCGGACAAACATGAATATAAAGGTCCTGAAATCCCTAACTCTCCTCGCCATTGCGTTCCTCACGGCCTGCTCCTCGACTCCGACAGCCTCAAATGAGGCCAAGTCTACCGCTCCCAAAGAACCGCCCAGACCGCCCGAAGCCGTTTCGGGCAAAGGTGCGTTCTCTGAGATGCTCAAGCCCGCGCGCTCGTGGGCGAGCGATTTGCAGGTGCTTACTTTAACCAGCAGCGAAATCCCCGAGGTCCAAGCCGGAAAGGGCAAAGCCGGACGCTGGACCGCGGTTTTCGTCTCCCCGAGCAAACGCGAGGCCAGAACATTCTTCTACTCGGTCGCCGAGTCCGGTACCGATATTCACAAGGGCGTAACCGCGGGCGGCGCTCAACCCTGGAGCGGCCCACAGCCGAAGAGCAAGCCTTTCGCGGTCGGTGAATTCGTCACCAACTCCGACCAGGCTTACACCGTCGTGTCCGAGAAAGCGAAGGATTGGCTCGCCGCCCATCCCGGCAAGAAGCTTTCGATGTACCTGGCGAACGCTTCGAATTATTCAGCTCCCCTGTGGTACGTGATGTGGGGCGATGCCAAGGACGGTTACCTCGGCCACGTCGATGCGACCACCGGACTCTCCGTTGCCATCAAATAAATAACGGTTCACTCCGGACCGAGCGACCGCAAGTGGGCGTAAATGCGCGCCACGGGAAGGCCTACGATGTTGAAGTAGTCGCCTTCCACGCGGTCGATCAGTTTTGACGCGAGGCCTTGAATCGCGTAGGCGCCTGCCTTGTCGAACGGTTCGCCCGACGCCACGTAGGCGTCGATCATCTCCGCGCTGAGCGGAACAAAGCGGACCCGCGTCGATTCGGCGCCTACCACTTCGCCGCCCGGCGCCACGATGCAATAGCCCGTCACCACCACGTGCTCGCGCCCCGACAGCGCCGCGAGCATCCGGCGCGCGTCCTCGATTCCTTCCGGTTTCTCGAGCACCTGCTCGTCGAGCACCACCACCGTATCGGCCGCCAGAACCGTTTCTCCCGGCGCACGGCGCACCGCTTCGGCTTTCTCCCGCGCCAGCCTCTGCACATACTCCACGGGCCCCTCGCCGGCGGATCTCACCTCCGGAACGTCCGCCACGCGAACTTCGAATGCGATGCCTGCGTTGGTCAGAATTTCACGGCGCCGAGGAGACTTGGATGCGAGAATCAACAAACCAAGTATTCTACTCTGCCCGTGCTAAAATCGGGTTTCTCCAGGCAACATGGAACGCGCCGGCCGCCTCATCGGCAAAATGAAGGATCGCTCCCTGAACGAGGAAGAAATCGCCCGGGCCGCCTGGCCCGCCGCGGTGGGGAGAAAAATCGCCGCCCGAACCTCGGCGGTGTCGCTCGTGCGCGGATGCCTCATCGTCGAGGTGGAAGACGCGTTATGGCAGCGGCAGCTCAACATGATGCGCTCCCAGATTATCCGCCGCCTGCAGGAAGTGGGCGCCGCCTGCGTCGCAGACATCGCCTTTAAACCCGGCATCCCGCGCCGCGAACCGCAGCGCGCCGAAACTCCGCGCCAGGACTTTGCCCTTACCGCCGACGAGGCATCGGCCATTCGCGACCCCGTGCTCCGCCGCGTCTACATCAATTCCCGCAAGAAGGCTACCGCTTGAAAATCACCGAACAGGAGGTCCGTTATGTCGCGGACCTCGCCAACCTGCGCCTCAGCGATCCCGAGATCCAGCGCATGGCTCACGACCTCGACGAGATCCTCACCCACATCGGCAAGTTGAACGAACTCGACACAACCGGCGTCGAGCCCATGGCCCAGGTCCTCTTCGATGCCGGTGAAACCGCGACACTCCGCGCCGACGCCGAACATCTCCCGCTGCCGAACGCCGAAGCCGTCGCCAATGCCCCTCAGTCCGGCGCCGGCATGTACAAGGTCCCCAAGGTGATTGAACGGTGAACGTTTCCACGCTGACCATCGGAGAAATCCGAACCGGGCTCCGCAACCGGACCTTCAGCGCGGAGGAACTCACGCGCGAAGCGCTCGCCTTTGCCAGGGCGGAAAATCCCGCCACCAACGCCTATCTCACCATTGCCGACGACCGCGCGCTGCAAGCCGCGCGCCAGGTCGACCGCAAACTCGCCGCTTCCGAAGATCCCGGTCCGCTTGCCGGCGTGCCCGTCGCCGTGAAAGACGTCATCGTCACGCGCGGTTTGCGCACCACCTGCGCCTCGCGCCTGCTCGAAGAATACGTCCCTCCCTACGATGCCACCGCCGTTATCCGGCTCGAAGCAGCGGGCGGCGTCATTCTCGGCAAAACCAACTGCGACGAGTTTGCCATGGGATCGTCCAACGAGAATTCAGCCTTTGGCCCCGTTCGCAATCCGGCCGCCCTCGACCGCGTGCCCGGCGGTTCGAGCGGAGGCTCGGCTGCCGTGGTGGCCCAAGGCACCGCCGTCGTGTCGCTCGGCTCCGACACCGGAGGCTCCATCCGTCAGCCCGCGTCTTTTTGCGGTGTGGTCGGCGTCACGCCCACCTACGGCCGCGTTTCCCGCTACGGATTGACTGCGTTTGCGAGTTCGCTCGATCACATCGGTCCGTTCGCCCGCAACGTCGCCGACGCCGCTACTCTGCTCGGCGTCATCGCCGGGCGCGACGAAGCTGATTCCACGTCCGCCTTCGCGCCCGTGCCCGATTACTCGGCTGCGCTCACGTCCGGCGTGCGCGGATTGCGTATCGGCCTGCCGAGAGAGTATTTCGCCGGGCTCGGGAGCGAAACCGGCGATGTCATCGCGCGCGCCGTCGATGAATTGAAGCGCCTCGGCTGCGAACCGGTGGAATTGAGCCTGCCCACCACCGATTACGCCATCGCCTGCTACTACATCATCTGCACCGCTGAGGCCAGTTCGAATCTCGCCCGCTACGACGGCGTTCGCTATACGCGCCGTTCCGCCGAGGCTGCCAACCTGAGCGAGATGTACCGCTTCACCCGCGGCGAGGGTTTTGGCGCCGAATGCAAGCGGCGCATCATGCTCGGCACCTATGTCCTGAGCGCCGGCTACTACGACGCCTATTACCTCAAGGCGCAAAAGGTGCGCACGCTCATCGCGCGCGACTTCGCCCGCGCTTTTGAGAGCGTCGACGCCATCGTCACGCCCGTCTCGCCGTTTCCCGCATTCAAGCTCGGCGAGAAGATGAACGACCCCATCGAGATGTACCTCTCCGACATCTACACAATCACCGGCGACCTCGCCGGCATCCCGTGCATGAGCGTCCCCTGCGGCACAACCGCCGCCGGACTGCCGGTCGGCCTGCAGATTCTCACGCGCCACTTCGACGAGCCCACCATGTTCCGTTTGGCTCACGCCTACGAGCAGCGTTAGCGCGGCCGCTCCAGGCGCCTGGATCCGGTGATATGCTAACGGCCTATGGATCTCGGCCTCACGCCCGGCGAGCAGGCTTTTCGCGATGAACTTCGCGCCTGGCTCGCCGCCAACATCCCCGCCGATTGGGACGAGAAGCGCGAAGAGTCGCTCGAATCGCGCTTCGCCTATCTGAAAAAGTGGCAGCGAAAACTCTACGACGCCGGTTGGGCCGGAGTCTCGTGGCCCAAAGCGTATGGCGGGCGTGGCGCCACCCTCATGGAGCAGGCCATCTTCTACGAGGAGATGGCGCGCGCGCAGGCGCCGCCGCTTGCCAACGTTCTCGGCCTCGGCCTCATCGGACCGACCATCATCGCCTTCGGCACCGAAGCTCAGAAAAAGCGCTACCTCGAGAAAATCCTCAGCGCTGAAGAGATCTGGTGCCAGGGATTCTCCGAGCCCAACGCCGGGTCCGACCTCGCTTCGCTCAGCACCACCGCCGCTCTCGACGGCGATCATTACGTCGTCAACGGCCAGAAGGTCTGGAACAGCTACGGTTGGGCGGCCGATTGGTGCGAACTGGTGGTCCGCACCGACCCTTCGGCGGCCAAGCACAAGGGCCTCACCGTGCTGCTGGTCGACATGAAGTCGCCCGGCGTTGATGTGCGCCCGCTCAAACAGATGACCGGCGAGAGCGAGTTCAACGAAATCTTCTTCCGCGACGTGCGTGTGCCGGTTGAAAACGTCGTCGGCAAAGTGAACGACGGCTGGAACGTCGCCATCGGAACGCTCATGCACGAGCGCGGCACCTTCGGCGCCGGTCTGCAGATCATGTACCGCCGCAATATCCAGCGCCTTGTCGAATTGGCCCGCACTACCTTCCGCAACGGCAAGCCCGCTTCAGAAGATCCGGTGATCCGCCAGAAACTCGCGCAGTGCTACGCGGAAATTGAAATCATGCGCTGGAATCAGCTCCGCGCCTTCAGCCGCATCAGCGCCACCGGCGTCCCCGGTCCGGAGGGATCCATCCAGAAAATCTTCTGGAGCGAATTGAACCAGCGGCTCCAGCAGGTCGCGCAGGAACTGCTCGGTCCTTTCGGCCAGCTCACCGGCGCCGGCGAGTTCGCGGTCGACAACGGGCTCTGGTCCTACGGCTACCTGCGCGCTCGTGGCAACACCATCGAGGCCGGAACCTCTGAAATTCAGCGCAACATTATCGGCCATTTTGTTCTCGGCCTTCCCAAGAGCTATTGAGTACGGAGAAATTCGATGCAATTCGGGCTGAGTGAAAGCCAGCAGATTCTCAAGACCAACGCGCGCAAGTTCTTCGCCGCCGAGTGTCCGCCCGCCGAAGTGCGGCGCATCATGGCAACCCCCACCGCGCACGATGCCGCGCTTTGGGACAAAATGGCCGAACAGGGATTCACCGGAATCACCTGTCCCGAACAGTTCTGCGGTCTCGGCCTCGGCATCGTCGAATTGGCGCTGCTGCTCGAGGAGATGGGCCGCGCCCTGGTTCCCGGTCCCTTCTTCTCCACCGTCGTGGTCTGCGGAAACCTCATCGAACAGGCGGGTACTCTCGACCAGAAACGAGCCTGGCTCGCGCCCATCTGCGACGGCGAGATGCGAGCCGCCTTTGCTTCCATCGACGCTCCCGGTTCAGCTCCGCAGGTTTCCGGGTCCTCGCTTTCTGCCGAAAAGGCGCTGGTTCCCGATGCCGCTGAAGCCGGCGTCTTCGTCGTCGAATGCGACGGCGCCCTTTACATTGTCGGAAAAGAGCACGCGCGCATCACGCTCACCCCGTCCATGGACCTCACCCGCCGGCTCTACACCGTGCGTTTCGAAAATGCGCCCTGCGACAAACTGCCCGGCGCCTACCGACGCGCGCTCGACATCGCCACGCTCGGCGTCGCCGCCGAACTTGCCGGCGGAATGCAGCGCGTGCTCGATCAAACCGTCGAATACGCAAAAACGCGCAAACAGTTCGGCAAGCCCATCGGCCAGTATCAGGCGGTCCAGCACCAGTGCGCCGACATGTTCCTGTGGATGGAAAGCACCCGCTCAGCCGTCTACTACGCCGCATGGGCCCTCGAAACTCGCGCGCCCGACGCTTCCCTCGCCGCTTCGATCGCCAAAATGTATGCCGGCGACGCCGCTCGCGAATGCGGCAATCGCGGCATCCAGGTCCACGGCGGAATGGGCTTCACCTGGGAAAACGACCTGCACCTCTATTACCGCCGCTTCAAATGGGCCGAGACCGCGTTCGGCGACTCCACCCACCATCGCGAGCGCATCGCCTCGATGATCATGGACTCCGCCGCCGCTCCCCTAACGGCATCCACCCGCTGAGCCGGAAAAGGAACCGAGGTGACTGACACCGGCATAGGACGGAATAGAAACTTCGATTGCCGAGGGTACTGGACCCTCGATGACTTGAGTACTGACGTCGGCCCCCCGCCTCGGAACGTACAATCGGCTCAATGATTCACAGCCGTGTCATTCTTTCCGGAGCGCTTTTGGCCGTCGCCGCTTTGGCGGGAACTCCCAAGGCGCCGCTCGCTAACCCTGGAGTCGTCTCCGATTACGCGAAACTCGCTGAAAACGGGAAGGCTTCGGCTCAGGTCATGATGGGCCAGCGCGCGCTCGAGCGCGGCGAAGCCGCCGAGGCGTTCCGCTGGTTCCTGAAGGCTGCCGAACAGGGCGAGACCACGGCCCAGTTGAGACTCGCCGACCTTTACCTCGACGGTCGCGGCGTCCTCCGCGACGCTGCCCGCGCTGCCCACTGGTACGCCATGGCCGTCGGCCAGAGCGCGGAAGCGCAATGGAAACTCGGCGCTCTCTTTCAGGAGGGCGACGGCGTGCAGAAAAGCCCCGAGATTGCCGCCGCCATGTACCGCCGTGCCGCCGACCAGGGCTACGCCGACGCGCAAAACAGCCTGGCCAGCCTCTACATCGCCGGAATCGGCGTCAAGCAGAATATTGCCGAAGCCATGAATCTTTTCCGCAAGGCCGCCTTGAACAACTGCGTCGACGCGCAGATCAATCTCGCCGGACTCTACTATCACGGCATCGGCGTCCAACAGAACTTCTCGGAAGCCCGCGTTTGGGCCCTCAAAGCTAAGTCCGGACGTCCCAGGGAAGCGGCCGAACTGCTCGAGAAAATCGACGAAGCGACCACCGCCGACCGTCGAACCCAGCCTCAGCCGTAGCAGCGGACCTCAAAGATACGCGCCTCGTCGAGACCGTTTGTCCGGCTCACCCGTATCCGAAGCGACTTCGCTTCCACGGGCTCGAACCGCAACCGGTTCAGCCGTTGGTGATTCCCGGTTACCTGCGCCACCGTCTGCTGCCGTCCGTCCCCGCCTGTGGCGATGACCTCGTAATCGCGCACCGTCTCGGGCTGTGGCGCCCGCACAATACGATTTGAGATCGAGTTCGAAGCGCTTAGCGTCAATTCCCGCTGAAACCCGGAATCGAACTTCAGCACCACCTCGCGCAAACGCCGCGGCGTGCTCCAATCGAGTTGCAGCCAGGCGCCTTCGCCGCTCAAGGGCGCGCCCCAGTGATGAACCTCCGCCGGCTTGCCGGTCTCACGATTGGCCGGAATGTCGCGATCCACGCCGTCGATGACCAGCGCCGCCAGTGCCGGTGCGAGTTCACCTGAAGCGGACACTTGAGCCGACCGCGCCAGGTCCGCGCCATCCCGGTTCCGCACCGTCCGGATCGACTGATCCTGCCGGATCAGCAGTTGCTGCAGCTTATCCATCGAGCCTTGGTTTGCCGTGAACTGCCGGGGCTGCAGGCCTTGCTCGCAGCAAAGCGCCGCCGCCGTTCCCGCCGCCTGGCCGATTGCCGCGCAGGTCGCCATCACGCGCGCGCTCGTGAATGCCGCGTGCGTGGCGCTGATGTTGCGCCCCGCCATCATCAGGTTCGGCACGTTCCGGCTGTACAGCGCTCGCAGCGGAATGTCGTACACCTCGGCCGTTCGCAGCACCGTGTTGGGCGGCAGATCCGGACGGTCGAATCCGCCCGGAGGATGATCGTCCATCGCCCATCCGCCCATCGCCACCGCGTCCGGCCATGTGCCCCGCATCAGGTCCTGCTGAGTCAGAATGACGTCGCCGGCCAGCCTGCGGCCCCCGCGCTTGCCGGGCATCATGCCGATCCAATCGAGCGCCCAGTAAGAGCTGTCCGGATAGTCGCCGCTGTTCTTGATGTAGTTCCAAACTCCCGTTACGATCGAGAGCAGTTCGAAGCGGATGCGTTCGTTATCGCGGATGATGTCCCGATCGCCGCCCCATTCGATCCACCAGTAGCCGTACTCCCAGTTCTCAGGTCCAATCGACCGGAAACGCAGATGCTCCTTTGTCACCGGGCGCGCCCACCGCGGAGCCTTGTAAGGCATCGGCTTGCGGTACAGGCGCGAAGTGAACAGGATGCTGCTGCCGAGCGTTTCCCGATCCGCTTTCTCGGGCGCGAGCGACTCGCCGAACTCGCTGCGCTTCTCCCGTCCCATCCGGTACTCGGCGCCCGCTTCGAGCCCCAGGCGGCTGTCGCCGGTGGCGTCGATGTACAGTTTGGCTTTCACACGGTACAACGTTTCGCTCTTATCGCATCGCGCGAGAACGTGTTCGATGCGGCCATCCTTCATCGCCACGCTGTAGAGTGTCGTTTCGAGGATAGGCGTGATGTTCGGCTCGCTGACCACCTTGTCGTAGAGCAGCAGGTCCCACAGTTCCCAACACCGCTGCGGATTGTTGGCCGCGTCGTCCAGCCGGAACTCCTCGATTAGGCCGCCTTCGCGCCAACCGGGCCGCGCGGTGTGCGAGTTCGCGCCCACCACGTGCATCTTTACTTCGCTCGATGAATTGCCGCCGAAACAGGAGCGGTCCTCGACCAGCACTACGCGCGCGCCGTTGCGAGCCGCTGAAACCGCCGCGCAAACTCCCGCCAGTCCGCCGCCCGCGATGAAGAGGTCGGTTTCAAGCTCCACCAGCGCCATGTGCGGTTCGGCATCGAGCGTCCGCGGGCCGCCCGGCGGCGCAAGCCGCTCGAACTCCCGCCGGATCCGTTCGGTAACCGTGATTTCGGCCGGCCGCGGAACTTGCCCGGCGAGCACCACCATCGAATACGGCCCGAGGCCAAGACCCGCAATCAAATCACGACGGCGCATAGAATCTTCAGGATCGCCCAATTCTAGCGCTAAACTCGAAAGAAATGCGTGTCGCTGAACTCACCGCGCCTTATCAGTTTCATTTGACGGAAGCCCCCATCGAGCCGCCCGGTCCCGGCGAGATTCAGGTGCGGGTCGAATCGGTCGGCATCTGCGGATCCGATCTGCATTCCTACTCGGAAGGCGCAATCGGCGACACCCCGAATATCTACCCCATGGTGCTCGGGCACGAACCCGCCGGCGTTATCGTCGCCACCGGACCCGGCGTCAGCGGACTCGCCCCCGGCGACCGCGGCGCTCTCGAACCCGCGCTCTACTGTTACCATTGCGAGTTTTGCCGGAGCGGACGCCACAACATTTGCGCCAACATCCGTTTTTTGAGCAATCCCACCCATCCGGGCTTCTTCCGTGACCGCGTCAACCTGCCCGCGTCGAATTTCCTGCCCGTCGCGCCCGGCGTTTCGCTCGACCACGTCACGCTCGCTGAACCGCTCGCCGTCGCGCTCCACTCTCTCAAGTACGCGGCCATCGAACTCGGCGATTCGGTCGCCGTGTTCGGCGCCGGTCCCATCGGATTGCTGACCATCGCCGCGCTGCGCTTTTCAGGCGCCGGACGCATTTACGCGGTCGAACCGCTCGCCCACCGCCGCGAACTCGCGCGCCATATGGGAGCCCACGCCGTCTTCGATGCGAGCGGCGGCGAAGTGCGGGAAATCATAAACGCCACCGGCGGACGCGGCGTCGATTGCGCGATTGATTGCGCCGCCAAGGAACACACCACCAACCTCGCCATCCAGGCGGCGCGCAACGGCGGGCGCGTCGTGCTCACCGGCATTCATTCCGCCTGCTATGTTCCGCTCGAAGTGTCGCCGATGCGGCGCAAGGAACTGGCGATTTTCAACGTGCGGCGGTCCAATCACGAGTCTCACGCGGCGCTCGATCTGATCACCGCAAACCCCGCGGTCTTCGCGCCGCTCGTCACCCATACCCGCCCGCTCGACCAGATCGCCGCCGCCTTCGACATCGCCGGCGGCTACCGCGATCAGGTCGGCAAAATGATTGTGCGCCCCGCGTGAGCGGGCGCCTTACTCGCCGCTCGTGGGCGACTTCGCGCGTTCCGGTTCGGGCGCGTTCACCGCGACCTTGTAGTTGAAGAAGCCGATCATCATTTCTTCAAACGTCTGATCGCCCCAACGCACCGTCTTGGTCGGGTCGGGATTGAACTTGTTGTTCGCCGAATTGTCGTACCACGCCGTCGCCTCGATCTTCGATCCTTTGGGCAAGTGGCGCGGCTCCGACAGAATGTAGCTCAACTGCCAGTTGAAATCGTACTTGGGCACGTTGAGCAGAACTTCGCTCTTGCCGTCCGGATAGGTGAGCACGTACTTGAACGCCTTGCCGCGCAGATGCATGTGCGGCGTCATGTCGAGCAGCGTCACGTCCTCTTTGAAGACGTGCGTGGCCTTGGTCTCGTAGCTCGGGTCGCCCGGAGGAATGGCCAGCCGGAACTGCGTGGCCGAACCCGAGAAGGCGCGATACGTCGGCGTGTCCTTGCGGATTTTCAAGCCCAGCGACGAGCGGTCCACCGCTTCCTTCCCGTTCGCCGTGTAGTGAACCTGGAACAGCAGCGTCTGCCCCGCCTTCACGAGATAAGCCGTGTCGGAATCCCAGGTGATGGTCGGGACGCCCGGCGCGTAGCCGATCAGCATGTTGCTGAACTGCTCGCCCGCGCGTTGAGCCGGCTTGTTGCCGTCCTGCACGAAGACCAGAATGTGATGCACCTGCGACCGCTGGCTGGGACGCACTTCGGCGGCTTGAATCCAGGTGTCCTCTTTAAAACCCGGATCCACTTTGAAGTACTGATAAGGAATCACGCCCTGCGCCGGAATCTTGAACTCCTTGCCCATGTCGAACACCAAGTCCGGTTGGCCGATGTTCCAGCCTTTGACAAACTCGGGAGCTTTGGGCAGCTCCGCCGCGTTGCCTTCCGGAGCGCCGTTGTCCGCCCATTTCACAATGGCCGCCACTTCGGCATCGCTCAGCCGGCGGCTGTTCGAGAAATGGTCGTAAGCCGGGTCGGCCGACCACGGCGGCATGTTGCGCGTCGCTACCGCCTGTTTGATCGCCTTGGCCCACGGGCGGGCTTCCTTGTAGCTGGTGAGCGGCATCGGACCAGCCTCGCCCGCGCGGTGGCACTCCACGCAGCGTTTGTTCAATATCGGTGCGATATTCTTGCTGAAGGTGGGCACATCTCCGCCCGTGCTGGCCGCGAACGCGGCTGCGGCGGTGAACGCAAAAGTAACGAGACGGTGCTTCATAATCAGGCTCCCAGAAGTTCGATGCAAGGCAGGTTAACTTCAGTCTTTATCTTAACAGTGTTCCTGTAAAGCCGGGAATACCGCAGGGACTATACTGAGGGGAACGCACCATGCTCGAAACCGAGGATCCCCGCGCTTCGCTGCAGATTGTCGGAGGTCCGCTCAAAGGCCAGACTTTTGAGTTGACCGCGCAATCCGTCACGCTCGGGCGTGAGCCGACCAACGGCATCGCCATTCGGGACGCTTCCATTTCGCGCCACCATTGCCGGATTGAATATCGCGACGGCGCTTTTCATCTCTCCGACCTGCAAAGCCGCAACGGCACGCTGCTGAACGACGCCGAAATCACCAACTCGCCGCTCAAGCCCGGCGATCGCATTCAAATCGGCAATTGCGTCATCAGGTTCGAACCCGACGCCGGACGCGAGGACAAGTTCGACGCCACCATGGTGTTGAAGCGCGGCGAATCCATTTACCTCACCGGCGAGCAACCCCCTGCTACCGAGCGCAGCGTTCAGGACCTCGACGCATTGCTCCGCTTCAGCCGCACACTGAGCGCGCTCCGCACGGTGGACGACATCGTTTCGAGCGCCGTCGAAACACTCGCCGCAGTGGCCCGCGCCGAGCGTATCGCCATCCTGCTTGCCGACGAAATCAGCGGCGAACTCGTGCTCGCCAAGGCGTGGGCCAGCGACGGGCGTGAGTTCGCCGCCGCACAGGTCAGCCGCACCGTTCAGCGCCGGGTCCTCGAAGAGGGCGCCGCTCTTCTGAGCAACGACATCGCCTCCGACGACCATCTCGCCGCCGCACACAGCCTCCGGGCCGCGCGCGTCCGCAGCGTTCTCGCCGTGCCGCTCCTGGTCTTCGATAAAGTGATCGGCCTGGTGTATCTCGAAAGTTCCGAAGCGGGCGCGGAGTTCGACGCTCCTCTCATGCACCTGCTCACCGCGCTCGGCAACATCGCCGCGCTCGGCATCGAGAACGCCCGCCACGTTGAGTGGCTCGAAGGCGAAAACCGCAGGCTGCGCCAGGAACTCGAACTGCGCCACAACATGATCGGCGACAGCCCGGTCATGCGCGACGTCTACCAGTTCATCGGGCGGGTAGCGCCGAGTTCCGCGACCGTGTTGGTCACCGGCGAAAGCGGCACCGGTAAGGAATTAGTGGCGCGCGCCCTGCACGCGAGCAGTCCCCGCGCCGCCCGGCCGTTCGTCGCGATCAATTGCGGCGCTTTTGTCGAGACGCTGCTTGAAAGCGAGCTGTTCGGCCACGAGAGAGGCGCGTTCACCGGCGCCGTAGCCCAAAAACGCGGCAAACTCGAGATGGCCGAAGGCGGCACCGTGTTTCTCGATGAAATCGGCGAGCTAGCGCCGCCGCTTCAGGTGAAACTGCTGCGCGTGCTCCAGCAGCGCGAGTTCGAGCGCGTGGGCGGCACCCGCACGTTGAAACTCGACATCCGCCTCATCGCCGCCACCAATCGCGACCTGCGGGCCGAGGTTCGCGCAGCGCGGTTCCGCGAGGATCTCTACTACCGGCTGAACGTCGTCTCCATCAAAATGCCCGCCCTGCGCGAGCGCCGCGATGATATCCTGCAGCTCGCCAACTACTTCGCCCAGCGGGCTGCCGCCAGTTCGGCGCGCAAGATCACCGGCATCGCTCCGGCCGCCCGCGCCTGCATGCTTCGCTACGATTGGCCGGGCAACGTGCGCGAACTCGAAAACGCGATTGAGCGTGCCGTCGTCATGGGTTCGGGTGAAATCATCCTGCCCGAGGACCTGCCCGAAAGCGTGCTCGAGCAGGGCGGCGGCCAGGACAGCGACGCGCTGCCCGCGTTCCACGACGCCGTCATCGACGCCAAGCGTTCCATCGTCGTGCGCGCGATCGACCGCGCCAACGGCAACTACACCGAGGCCGCAAAAGCGCTCGGCTTGCACCCCAATCACTTCTTCCGGCTCATCCGGACCCTCAACCTGAAACCGAAACGCCAGAAGCCGGTGTGAGCCCTATTTGCCGATCCGGTAGAGCCGCGAAGCCGTGCGGATGATCAGGCTGTTGCCGGCGATGGCGGGAGTCGCCATGCACATTTCGTCGAGCGTATTCTTGCCGAGCAGTTTGTAGTCGCGCCCCGCCTGCACGACATAGGTATCGCCGTCCTCGCTCAACAGGAAGAGCTTGCCGTTGTATGCCCACGGCGACGCCGTGAACGCTCCAGCAGCGGCGTCAATGCGCTGCTTGCCGTACACTTCCTTGCCCGTGCGAGCCTCATGCGCGGTGAGGAATCCGCGGTCGAGCAGCGTGTAATAGATTCCGTTGTAAACGAGCGGCGTTGGGTTGTAGGGCCCCGCCTGCGGCATGTACCAGGCGATGTGGTCGCTCGAGGTCTGCCCCTTTGCCAGCGTGATATCGCCGCGCGCTCCGGGCTTCACCACGTATACCGGACGGTTCTGGTCGCCGACATACCCCGAGGTCACAAACAACAGCCCCTCGCTTGAGAACGGCGTCGGAATCACCAGCGACGACATGCCGCCGAACTCCCATAGGAGCTTGCCGTCGAGATCGTAGGAGCGGACCCGCTTTCGCCCCGTGGTGATCAACTCCGCGCGCTGCCCGTTCTCCCAAATGTACGGCGTCGACCAGTTGCTGCCCTCGTCGCGATCCACCTTCCAGATCTCCGCTCCGGTTTTTTTGTCGTACGCCGCCAGCCACGACTTCGACTCGTTGTCGTTCACGACGTAGATGCGGTTTTGATACACGATCGGAGATGCCGCCGTGCCCCATCCGTTCATCGTATTGGCGGCGTCGAAGCGCTTCGACCACACGGGCTTCCCGCCATGGTCGAACACGAACAGACCCACGTTGCCGAAATAGAAGTAGACGCGCTCGGCGTCAACCGCCGGAGTTTCCGAGGCGTAGGTGTTCTTCAGGTGCCGCGACTGCGGCGGCACGGCGCGGTTCACTTCCCGCTCCCACAGGATCTTCCCGGTCTTGAAATCGATGCAATAAACCAGCCAGCGGTGCTCGTCTTTGGGAATGGGCCGCTCGCCGCCGAAATAGAGCCCTTTTTTCGGCGGCTCCTTATCGGCGCTCGAAATCACCGAGGTCAGGAAAATACGGTCGCCCCAAACCACCGGTGACGACCAGCCCGCGCCCGGAATGTCGGTTTTCCAGGCGACATTCTCCGTAGCGCTCCACTTTTCTGGCGGATTCGAATTTCCCGGCGCGATTCCCGCCGACTGCGGACCGCGGAATTGCGGCCATTGGTCCGCGGCGGCCAGGGCAGCCGCGGCCAGCAAAAGGACAGCCGTTGCACGCATGCGCGCCAGACTAGCACATCTCGCTGCGCGATGCGGCGGGCTCGTCAGCGAATCGCCAGTGTTACGCCGCCTTGCGAACCCGTTCCGCCCACCGAGATCGTCACCAGCACATCCTGCCGCGCCGGAGCGTCAGCCGGAATGCGCAGGTTCACTTGGAACAGGCCGGAGATCGAATTCGGGGCCGCGCCGGCATACAAAACCTCGGCCGGCTGACCGTTGATGGTCGCCGTCACCCCCAGCACAGGGCTGGGAAGCGTGCCGCTACTCACTCCGCCCGTAACTCCGGGCGGCGTGGTCTGGCCCTCGCCGGTCGCGAAAACCTGCACCACACTGCCGCGTGCCGCCGGATTCTGCGCGCTGTTCACCGTCGAATCCTGGTTGAGGATCGCACCTTGTCCGACGCCGCTCGAATCGGTGGTGAAGATACCGGGGGATGCCCCGACTACCGACACCGCCAGCGCCGCCGAACGCACGCCCTGAAACTCCACCTGAACCTGCGCAACCTGACGGTCCCCGATCTCGTATGGCGCCACCAGGTTGATCTGGCCCGGCGACGTATAGAGAATCGGCGCTTCAAAGCCGTCAAACAGCACGCGCGTTCCCGCGAGAAAAGTGTCGATGCGTCCGGCTGAGTTTAGTTTGTAAACGGCCGGATCAGTCGGCCCCAACCCGATTCCCTTGATCGTGACGATCTCGCCGGGAGCCACTGACCCCCGCGCGCTGCTCGCCGCGTTCATCAACTGACTGATCACCGGCGTTGTCGCGGACTGAACGGTGAGCGTCACCGGAATCGAGATCGGACTGCCGCTCACGCCTTGAGCGAGGATCGAGATCTGCCCCGTGTAAGTACCCGCGGCCAGGTTCGAAGGGTTCACCGAAACGGCGAGCGCCGACGGTGTGGCCGAAATCAGCGGGGTCACGCGCAACCAGTTGCCGCCCGAAGCCGCCGTCGCCCCCGCGTTAAAGGAAACGATGCCGCCCGTGGACGAAACATTGATCGCCTGGTCCGCCGGTCCGATTGTCGATCCAATCTGATAGTTGAAGTTCAGGCTGGTGGGAGCGGCCGCAATGTTCTGCGACTGCGCCACCGTCAGCGTCACCGGGATGAGCAATGGGCTGTTGCTCGCTCCCGCCATGGAAATCGAGACGGATCCGTTGTAAACACCCGCGGGCAGCCCCGTCGCAACGGCGGCGATCGAGATCGTGCCCGGCGTGGTCCCCGTCGCCTGCGAGACCTTCAGCCATCCGAGCCCGTTTGCGGTGGCCGGCGTGGCCGTGAACGGCAGCGAGCCGCTTTGAGAGGTCACCGAAACGGTTTGCGGCGGTGGCGCATTGCCCCCGGCCGCCTGGATGAAAGTCAGCGCCGATGGTGACACCGCCGCCATCGTCACCGGAGTCACGTTGAGCGTAACCGGAATTTTCAGCACCGCCGGCAAACCGGGCGAAACCAGTGTCACATATCCGGTGTAAGTCCCCGGAACCAGGCCATACGGATTTACAAAAACGCTGATCGTATTGGGCGTCGACCCGGCGGTCGGACCCGCTTGCAGCCAACTGCCTCCCGTGTCGTAAGTCGTCGAGGCATTGAAGGTGATCGCGCCCCCATTGGTCGCCGTCAATGAAATCGTCTGAGGATCGCTGATGCCGCCGTTATAGGGCAGGTTGAACGTCAATGCGATCGGGTTCACCACCAGCAGCGGAGTATTGCTCACGTTGAGCGTTACCGGAATCTGCACCTGCGCGAGCGTCGCGTCATTGCGCAGCGTGACCGTTCCGCTGCAGATTTGCGGCGTATTGAGACCCGCCGTGGCCACGCTCACCGTCAGCGTCCCGGGCGCCGTCACCGCCGATGGATAAAACTGCAGCCAGTTGCCGCAACCGCTCGTCACTGCCGAAGCCGAAAGCGTCGCAGCCGCCGCGCCTGTTGTGACCGATACCGATTGCGAGACAGGATTGCTCCCGTTGATCTGGTAAGAGAAGTTCAGCGAAGCCGGCGTAACCGCGAGCGTCGCAGTCGAGTTGATATTCAACGTCACTGTAAACGTCTGCGGGCTGTTTGCCGCCCCGGATGCCGTGACGGTGACAATCCCGCTGTAGGAACCCGGCCCGAGCCCCGCCGGATTCACACCAACCGTTAGCGTCGCCGGCGTGATGCCCGTCTGCGGACCCACCGACAACCAGTTGCCGGCCGTCGTTGCGGCGGTGACGCCGTAGCTGAGCGGCCCGCCCGTGCTGCCGATCGTCAGGCTCTGGCTCGCCGGAACCGCGCCCCCGGTCTGATAATTGAACGGCGCCGGCGCCGTGCCGAGCGTCAGCAGGGGCGTCGTCCCCACGGTCAGCGTCACCGTTACCGCCTGTGTCGTGACCACGGCGTTGGTCGACGCAATCGCAATCGTGCCGGTGTAAGTGCCCGGCGCCAGTCCGTTGGGGCTGACAGAAACCGTCACTGTCCGCGGCGTATTCGCGATAAGCGGGGTTACGGATAACCAGTTGCCGCCCGAAGAGGTGGTCGGCGTAAGCGTGAAGTTAACCCCCGCCGCGCCGTCCGACGTGAAGTTGATGTTCTGCGGCGGCGGATAACTTCCGTTGGTCTGATAATTGAACTGCAGCGAGGAATTGCTCACGTTGACGTTCGAGACGCCGCCTATCTGCAGCGTCACCGGCACCACCACTGCCGGTCCCGTCGACGGATTGATGTTGATTGACCCGTAGTACGTACCCGCCGTTAAACCCGTCGCATTGACGCTCACATTGAGCGCTGCCGGCGCTGTGCCGCTTGGCGGGCTCACCGCAAGCCATCCCGTGCCCGTAACCACCGAAGGTGTCGCGATAAAATTCACGGCCGTCACCGCGGTATTTAAAATCAGCCCTTGGGGCAGGGGATTCGGCCCTCCCACCTGCGCCGAAAAGGTCAATGAGGATGGAGCCGCCGAAATCGTCGCTCCGCCCACAACGCCGACGCTGAAAGTAACCGGAATGATTAAGGGACTGTTGTTCACGCCCGTGGCGGTGATGGAGAGGTTGCCCGTATAGATTCCGGGAGCCAGCGTTGCGGCGTTGGCAGCCACCAACACGGTTGCGGGCAGCGTGCCCGATACCTGGCCAAGCGTCAGCCATCGCCCACCTGAAAGTGGGGTGAAGCTGAGCGAAAACGGCGTGGGTGCGCCGGTGGTGGAGATTGTAAACTGCTGGACAGCCGATGAGCTGCCCGGAGCCGCATTAAAATTCAATGTGTTCGAGGTGACCAGAATCACCTGCGCCTGTGCGAGGGAGGAAATCGCCACCAGGGCGAACAAAACTAATAGGAGGTGTGTAGTCCTTTTCATCAGTTCCTCCGTGAAAATCGGGAACAATGCTGCGTTCACTATATATCAGTCGGCGGAACCGCGGATCGACTACAGATGTAACCTAAGTTTTTCCTCAGGTGAAGTCAGAACGGATACCCACGTATGCGGGTATGGCCGACTAAGTGTGGGAAACGCCGCGTACTACGACACGGTGACCGGCTTTTGCCAGCGTCTTCTCCTGCCGCGCGAGTTCCAGGTCGTGGTCGACCATCATGCGCACCAGTTCCCGGAACCCCACCTCCGGCTTCCAGCCGAGCACGCTTCGCGCTTTGGTTGAGTCGCCGAGCAGAAAATCCACCTCGGTCGGCCGGTAGTAGCGGCGGTCAATATCGACATGACCCGTCCAATCCACGCCGCAGCACGCGGCGGCCTCTGCCAGAAACTCGCGCACCGAGTAGGCCTCGCCCGTCGCAATCACGTAATCGCCCGGCTCAGGCTGCTGAAGCATCAGCCACATCGCGCGGACGTAATCGCCTGCATAGCCCCAATCGCGCTTTGCGTCGAGATTGCCGAGAAAAAGCTTCTCCTGCAGCCCGAGTTTGATGCGCGTCAGCGCCCGCGTGATCTTGCGCGTCACGAACGTCTCGCCGCGCAGTGGAGACTCGTGGTTGAACAGGATGCCGTTTGAAATGTGAAGCCCGTACGCTTCCCGGTAGTTGACCGCGTACCAATGCGCCGCCACTTTGCTTGCGCCGTACGGGCTGCGCGGGTAAAACGGTGTCGCCTCGTTTTGGGGCGGGGCAGCGGCGCCGTACATCTCCGACGAGCCTGCCTGATAAATGCGGACCTGCTTGCCGGTGGACTGCACCGAATCCCGCACCGCCTCGAGCAGGCGCAGCGTTCCGGTCGCAACCACATCTGCCGTGTATTCCGATTGATCGAAGCTTACCCGCACGTGCGATTGCGCGGCAAGATTGTAGATCTCGTCCGGTTGCACGCGCCCCAGGATGCGGCGCAGCGACGTGCCGTCGGCAAGGTCGCCGAAATGCAGGTACATGCGAGTCCCGTGCTCGTGCGGGTCCGAGTAAAAGGCATCCAGACGGTCGGTGTTGAACGTCGACGACCGCCGGACGATGCCGTGTACCTCGTAGCCTTTTTGAAGCAGCAGTTCGGCCAGCAGAGAGCCGTCCTGCCCGGTGATACCGGTGATGAGCGCCTTACGATCCATCAAGACTATGGTACGTCTCTAGACCCCTTCCAGCGCCTGCTCGAAATCGGCCAGCAAATCGCGCCAGTCCTCAATCCCGATGGAGAACCGAACCAGTCCATCCGTCACGCCGGCTTGCCGGAACTCTTCTTCCGTGAATCCGGAATGCGTGGTCGACTTGGGATGGCACACCAGCGTCTCCACGCCGCCGAGCGACACCGCGCTGCGGGCGATCTTCAGATGCCGCAGGAAGTCGAACGCCGCGCGCTTTCCGCCGCGAATCTCCATCGAGAACATCGCGCCCGGATAGTCGCACTGCGCCTCGGCGATGCGCTTCTGCTCCGGATCGCTGAACAGGCTCGGATAAACTACCGCGTCCACTTTCGGATGGCCGGCCAGCGTTTCCGCGATGCGCTGCGCGTTCTTGCTCGCCTTGTTCATCCGCAGCGCGACCGTCGACAACCGTCCGTCGAGCATCCAGCATTCGTCCGGCTGCAGGATGTTGCCGAACAGGTTGCGCTTCGACCGCACCTTGCGCATCAGTTCCGGATCCCTCGACAGCGCCACGCCGCCGATCATGTCGCTCAAGCCCGAAAGGTACTTGGTGGCCGAATAGAGCACCACGTCGGCGCCGAGCGCCAGCGGATGCTGGAACGACGGACCCATCAGCGTGTTGTCCACCATCACCAGCGCGCGCCCCGTCCCGTTGGCGCTCGAATGCGCCGCCTTCACCGCCTGGGCGATATCGGTCATGGTGAGCGTCGGGTTGGCCGGAGTTTCAATGAGCACAATCGCCAGGTGCTTCGCTGTCCGGATGGCTTCGTCGAGTTGATCGCCCTGGCCGGCCGGAACCGCCACTCCGTTCACGCCCCAGACAGACAGGAAATCCTGAATAAAATGCTGAGTGCCGCCGTAAATCGGCACCGTGTAGACCACCGTCGACCCCGGTTTGAGAAACGCCATCATGGAAGTCATAATGGCTGCCATCCCGGAATTGAACACCAGCGCCGCCTGCGCGCCCTGCTCGAGCGGCACCATGTGGTCCTCAAAAATTTCGGCGTTGGGGTGATTGAAGCGCGAGTACACCAGGTCCGGCTGCTCGCCCGGTTCAAGCTGTGCCCGTCCCGCCATCAGGTCGAACGCCCGTTCGGCGGCTTCAGGGCTCGAAAATACGTAGGTAGAACTCCGGAACACCGCCGGACGCGCCGAACCCACTGACAAACTTGGGTCGAATCCGCGCGTTAAGACTTCCGTCCCTGGGTGCAGGTGCGACGGATGGGTCTTGGTTTGAGACATTGGGTCAGCCTCCGCTTTCATTTTACGCTCCACTGGCCAGTGGGGAATCGGCGGATCAGGCCCCGGACATTAGCTTTTTTTTCGCCGGTAACGAAAGAAAACGTAGATGCCGGCCCCTGCGAGCACCACGAGCGAGATCCATAAGAGGTTGCGATGCGCCAGTTCGGCCACCTCTTTCCAGTGCTCGCCGAAAAAATACCCGAGCGACAGGAACGTGGACACCCAGACCAGCGCCCCCGAGTACGCGTATAGGGCGAACGAGCGGTATTCGAGCTTCGATGTCCCCGCCACCATGGCCGTAAAGTGACGCACTCCGGCGATGTAATAGCCGATGAACAGCGCCCAATGTCCCACGCGGTCAAACCACTTGTGAACCGTTTCCAGTCGCTGTTCGGTGACGTGTACATAGCGGCCCCATTTGTGAATGAATCCGAGGCCCAACGTCCGTCCGATCAGGTAGCTAAGCGAAATGCCGCACACGCTTCCGAGAAACGCGACAATCAGGGCCGGCACCGGCTTCAGGTGCCCCTCGGCAATCAGCGCGCCGGCAAACACCAGCATTGTCTCGTCCGGTATCGGCAGCCCAACAATTCCCAGCATCAGCAGCATGAAAATAGCCGCGTAACCGTACTGGGTCACCCACTGAATGATGAGGTCCATGTAAAAGAGAGAGAATAGCAGGATGCTGAAGGTTTATACGGCCGTCGTGCCGTTTTTGTTCGTGTCCGCATCGGCAGCCGACCTTGCGCGCGACATCTATAAGGAACTGATCGAGATCAACACCAGCTACTCGACAGGCTCCACCACCCCAGCCGCGCAGGCCATGGCGCGCCGCCTCAAAGCCGCCGGATTTCCGGAAAGCGACCTGTTCCTCGGCGGCGCGAGCCCCAAAAAGCACAACCTGGTCGCCCGCTACCACGGCACCGGCAAAAAGCGTCCGCTGCTGCTGCTCGCTCACCTCGACGTAGTGGAGGCCCGTCGCGAGGACTGGTCGATGGATCCATTCGTCTTCGTCGAAAAGGACGGATACTACTACGGGCGCGGCACCTCCGACGACAAGGCGCAGGCGGCCATCTGGGTGGCCAACCTGATCCGCTACAAACAGGAAGGTTGGAAACCGGACCGCGACCTCATCCTCGCCCTCACCGCCGACGAAGAGGGCGGCGGACCCTACAACGGCGTGCAGTGGCTCCTCAAAAACCACCGCAATCTGATCGACGCCGAGTTCTGCCTGAACGAGGGCGGATGGGGCGACCTCGTCAACGGTAAGGCCGTCGCCAACAACGTCCAGGTGGCCGAGAAGTATGTGATCAACTACCGGCTCGAGATCCGCAACAAAGGCGGGCACAGTTCGATGCCGGTGGACGACAACGCGATCTACCGCTTGTCGGCCGCGCTCGGGCGCCTGTCTGCCTTCAAATTCCCCATGCACACCAACGACGTCACGAGCGCCTATTTCGAACGCGTCGCGGCGATGGACGAAGGCGCCCTGCACGGCGATCTGCTCAAAGTCGCGCAGGGTGACCGCGCCGCCATGCAACGCGTCGCCGCCGCCTCGCCCGTCTGGAACTCCACGCTCCGCACCACCTGCGTGGCCACGCAACTCGAAGGTGGTCACGCGAAAAACGCTCTGCCGCAACTCGCCGCGGCCAACGTCAACTGCCGCGTGATGCCGGACGAAAGCATCGAGTCCGTTACGTCGACGCTCAGGAAGACGTTCAACGATCCCGGCATCGAAGTCCGCGTCGATGGCGAAGCCGTGAAAGGGCCGGCCTCGCCCATGCGCCCCGATGTGCTCGATGCGGTGGCGAAGATCACCTCGAAAATGTGGCCCGGCGTGCGGACCATCCCCTACATGGTGGTCGGCGCCACCGACGGCCTCTACCTCCGCGCTTCCGGCATTCCCACCTACGGGGTGCAGGGCCTGTTCATGGAGCGCGACGATTTCCGCGCCCACGGCCGCGACGAACGCATGCCCGTGAAATCGTTCGAGCAGGGAATCGTGTTTTTGTACGAACTCGTAAAAGCGCTGGCGTAAACCGCGAAATGCGGCGCTACTTCAGCCCCCGGCTCGCCAGCACCCGCCTGACCTTTTTCGGCGAAATCGCCAGGCGCTTGGCCACCCGCGCCACTTTCCGCCCCTCGCGCTCCCATACCTTCGGAATGATCATCTCGGCGAACTCCTCGGCAATCTGCTGGAACGATTTTTCGCCGACAATGCCCTGCGACCAGTCGAGCAGCGTCGAGTTTAGCGACTCGGTTTCAAAAGCCTTGCGCCGCAGCAATTGCAGATCGGCCCAGATGTAATCCTGCGGCTCGGGACGCAGCAGCTCGGCAGCCCGGTCGTGACACTCGCGAGCCTGTTGGCGCCCGTTGGCGTCGAGAAAGAAATCGTTGGACAGCGCCAGCCCCTGCCAGATGTAAGCGCGCGCGATCAGCCGCCGGTTCTGCGTCTCCTCGGCAAAGGCCACCGCGTCGCGGGCCAGGTCACAGGCCAGTTGCGCGTGGTAGCCCGGCGCTTCCGGACCCTCGATCTGCTCGTCGAATTTCGCGCCTTCGATCATCGACTGCAGGATGCGCGCCCGCGCTCTCAGAATCGAGTCCTTCTTCTCTTCGCCGATGGCGAAAGCCGCCATCGCCTGTTCGCTCGCGCGGTCAAGATCTCCGCCGTCGAGCATCAGGTGGCCGAGATTGACGTGCACATTGCCCAGCCCGGCATGAATGGCATGCAAGCGGTAAATCTCGGCCGCCTCGGCCAGCGAAAGGGCGGCCTCTTCCCGAAACTGTTCGATGATGCCGCGCAACTCCCCCGGTTGGCCGCCCCGTGTATTGCGGCGCTGGGCGTGTTCATCGAGCCGCCGGTGGAACTGGAGCGCCATGAGCCGTTTGACGAAAGCCGCGTTCACCAGCGTGCGCGCCATGTGCGGATGACGCGGGTCGCGCCGGCTGTACTCGGCTATCGCCCTCTCAAAATGCTCGAGCGACTGCTGATATCGCCCCCCGCGCCGGGCGATGCGGCCGAACGCGGATTCGACGTTGCCGCGCGCGATGTAGTCGTCGGTGGCCTGCAGCGCGGTGGCCGCCTGCTTGAGCAGGTTTGTCGCGTCGGCGATTTTTCCCTTCTGGAAATTCAGCCAGACTTCGAGCACCTGAACGATGGCCGCCATCTTGTCGAAGCCGAGTTCATTCGCCAGGCCGCGCGCGGCCACGGCGTAATGCAGCGCGTCGTCGTAGCGGCCTTTCTTCCGCAGGCAGCGCGCGATCCAGAAATTGGCCGCCGCCACCGGTGCGCGGTCCTGAATCTCCTCTTCGAGGTTCAACGCGAAGCGCAGCCGTTCAATGGCGCGGTCCGGCTCTTCTTCGGCCATCGCCACCACCGCCTCCGCCATGCGCAGATGCAGAAAGCCCGAAAGGGTCAGCCAGTCGCGTCCGCTCGCCGGGTAGCGCGCGATGAGCGGCGCCAGCATCGCGGGCGTCGCGTATCCGGCATCCACCCACTGCGCCAGGTAGCCGAGAAACTCGGCTGCATGCTGCGCCTGGGGATTGAACTGCTCAACCAGCGCGCGATGGGCGTCCAGCCACCGCATGCCGTCCTCGAGGCTCCGGCTGGTGATCAGGCGTCGCAGCAGCGCGATGTCTTCAGCGCGAATCGCGGGCACTTTCAGATTGTACGGGATGCGGCCAAGCCGCGGGCCTGCCGTTGAGTCTGGGAAATCTGGTGGCGTCGGAAATCTGGTGGGGTGGGAAATCTTGAAATCTGCGTTGAAATCTGGTAGCGGGGTGAAATCTGGTTGAAATCTGGTGAAATCTGGTGGCGTCCGTATGAAATCTGGTGGCGTCCGTAGGATTTCCTATTTTCGAAATCTGGTGGCGTCCGTAGGATTTCCTATTTTCCGCCCAGAGACACGGGCGAAATCTGGTGGCGTCCGTAGGATTTCCTATTTTCCGCCCAGAGACACGAGTTGAGGCGAGATCGCAAGTTATTGAATGCAGAGTGTTAGGGCGATGTTGGCGAGAATACTTGATTCCTAATGCCGACCTCTTGTCGGACGCAAACACCGCTGGTCCCAGCTTCACCGGAATCACTCGACCAAGGAGGTTTCGAGCCTAACTGCTTGATTCCGTTCACAAATAGAGGGGCCAGAAGGCTCCAGCTCCAAAAACTGGAAATACTACGGACGCCACCGGTTTTGCCCCCCAAGGAGGTTTCGAGCCTAACTGCTTGATTCCGTTCACAAATAGAGGGGCCAGAAGACTTCAGCTCCAAAAACTGGAAATACTACGGACGCCACCGGTTTTCACCCCACCGGTTTTCCAAAAACTGGAAATGCTACGGACGCCACCGGATTTCCAACGGATTGCGCCCCCACCGGATCTCCGCACATCACATCAAAACGCTACGCCCCAGGCCTGCCTTTGGCGAACATCTTCTTGAATGCAGCCACCGCCCGGTCCACCTGCTCCTCGCTCAGAATATACGGCGGCAGCATGCGGATCACCGTGTCGTGCGTCACGTTGATCAGCAGCCCGTGCGCCATCGCTTCCGTCACCAGGTGCTTGCACGGGAAATCCAGCTCCACGCCGATCATCAGACCCGCGCCGCGGACCTCCTTGATGAAGTGATGGTGCCGCGCCAGTTCCGTCAGCCGCATCCGGAAGTAGCTGCCCACCTCGCCGATGTGCGGCAGCAGTTCGCCGATGATGTGCATCGACTCGAGCGCCACCCGGCAGGCGAGCGCTCCGCCGCCGAACGTGGTGCCGTGCATGCCCGGCGCGATGGACGCCGCCGCGCGCTCGTTCACCGCGATCGCGCCAATCGGAATGCCGCAGCCCATCGGCTTGGCCGTGATCATCACATCGGGCAGAATCACCGGATCGAACATCTGGTAGGCGAAATAGGTCCCCGTCCGCCCGACGCCGCACTGAATTTCGTCGAACACCAGCAGCGCATTGTGCCGGTCGGCGAGTTCCCGCACCTTGCGCAGGTACGCCTCTCCCATCGGATAAATCCCACCCTCGCCCTGGATCGCTTCGATCACGATGCCCGCCGTCCGAGAACTGAACACCTGCTCGAGAGCGACCAGGTCGTTCGCCGGCACAAACCGCACCCCCGGCATGAGCGGCTCGAAATCGGCACGGTACTTCGGTTGTCCGGTGAGCGACAGCGCCCCGATCGACCGTCCGTGGAACGAGTTCTCGAGTGAAATGACCTCGATCTTCTCCGGATCCACCTTCCGCCCGTGCGCCTTGATCATCTTGAGCGCGCCTTCCATCGCCTCCGTGCCCGAGTTGCAGAAGAACACGCGCGCCAGTCCGCTCGCCTCGGCAAGCGCCTTCGCGAGCGGCCCCTGATACTCGTTGTAGTAGAGATTCGAGGTGTGGATCAGCTTGGGCGCCTGCTCGCGAATCGCCTTGACGATGCGCGGATGGCCATGCCCGAGCGCGTTCACGCCGATGCCCGACAGCAGGTCGAGATAGCGCTTTCCGCTCTCGTCGTAGAGGTAGCAGCCTTTGCCGCGCGAGATCACCAGCGGGTAGCGGGCGTAGTTCTGAAGCAGGTACTGTTTCTCGAGATCCATCACCTGCTCGGCGAAGGATGGAGACACTTCGGCTGTTGCGGTAGGCGCTTCGGACATATCCCTATCATAAACGGACACGCGCGCAGATCCGGCCACCCGGTCTGCGCGCGTGCTTGTTTGCCTGCTGCTACTGAATGTTGAACTGCAGTTGGTTGCTCGTCCCCACGTCGCCTTGCAGGTACACGGGCACGATTCCCTTGGGCGTGTTGGCCGGAACCTGAATGTTGATCTGATACAGGCCCACAAATCCCGGCGACAGCCCGATGAACTGCGGCGTCTGGCTAACCGGTTTGCCGAACAGCCCGCCATTGCCGAAGTACACCTGGTTGTTGAAGCCGGGAACATTGGCCAGGGGACTCGACGGCGCAGCCTCGCCGCTGCGCACCGCGGGCGACGTCTGCCCGAGTCCCAGCGCGTAGATGGTCACCACCGATCCCGCCGTCACCGGAGTGGCCGCTCCGCCGAACGGCGTCGAGACCACCTTCACGTCCGGCGTCACCGCGACGAGCAACTTCGGAGCGCTCTTTGAAAGCGTTACCGACACCGTGTTGCCGCGCTGGCCGTTGCGGTCCACCCGCACCGTCGCCACGCCCGGAGCCGCTTCGTAGGGCACCTGGAAGTTGATCTGGTTCGCGCTCACATAATAGAGAGGCGCCGGCTGATCGTTGACGTAAACAGAAGCGCCCCCGAGCGTGGTGGGCAGTGGCAGCGTGGTAGCCGCGGCCGGATCGCCCGTTGTGAACTGATCGCCGAAGATCGCCGGCAGTTCGCCCAGTCCGAGTTCCGCCCCCTTTTCGTAGGTGGCGTTATTCACTACGCCGTATGCCTGAATTACCGGCGCGCCGGAAGGCAGGATGGTCAAAGTTACCGGCACGGGAACCGAATTATTCGCGGCGTTGCTCGCCACGGTCACGGTCCCCTGGTAGGTGCCCGGCTGTAATCCGGTGGGGTCGGCCGTCACGCCGACATAGCCGCTCACGAGCGACGACGCCAGCCAGTTGCCCCCGGTTGTGGTCGACGCTGCCGGAGCCGACAGCGTCAGCGTTCCGCTGCTCAGGTTGCTCGCCGCGATGTAGCTGGTCTGCTTGGCTGCGCCCTGCGCGATCCGGAAATTCACCGCGCTCGAACTCAGCGCCGCAATCGGATTGCTCGTGACATTGAACGTGATGGGGACCGTCTTGTTTTCCGACCCCACCGTCGACCCGCTCACGGTGAGCGACCCGTTATACGTCCCGGGCGCTGCGCCCACCGCCTTCGCCGTCAGCGTGTAGTTGAACACCGTGGCGAAACTGCCGCCGCCCGGCGCCGCCACCGAGAGACTCACGCCTCCCGGCGCGTTCACGCTCGTGGTCACCGTGCGCGCGGTGCTGAAATTCTGCGTCACCGGAGCGCCGTTCGCCGGCAGGTATAACGTCAGCGAGTCCGGCACGCCGCCGCCCACCAGCACCGTGACCGTGATGTTCTGCGGGGCATCGATTGCGTTCGGGTCCGACACCGTGACCGTGCCCGTATAGCTGCCCTTGGCGAGTCCGCCGGTGTTCAGCGAAATCGAAATGGGGTTGCACTGCGCGCCGAGTGTGCCGCAGGATTGCGTTTTCGCCACCGACGCGCTCAGCCAGGAAACCGACGAGTTCGCCGCAAGGCTGAGCGGCGAGTCGCCGGCGTTCACCGCGTTAACCGTTATCGTGGGTCCGTTTGCGCCCTGCGCGACCGAGATGGGACCTACCGTGGTGTTGTCCAGGCGCAGTTTGCCCGCTCCCCACAGTTGAGCCGAAATCCCGAATGTCAGAACACTGATGTATAGGAAAGTTCGTGACCGATTCAAATCCACTCCAAAGCTCCCTTTTTGTAAGCCCAAACATAGCCGACCACGAGGAATGCGAGAAACACTCCCACTTCGGCCACGCCGAACCAACCGAGTTGCTTATACCGAACCGCCCACGGAAACAGGAAGATGGTCTCTACATCGAAAATCACAAACAGAATCGCAATGATGTAGAAACGAACCGTGTAGCGGCCCCGGGAACTCGAAGCAGCTTTGATGCCACACTCGTAAGCCTCTAATTTGGTGAGGAACGGCGTGGAGGGGCGGATGAACTTGGCCACAGCGATTGTGACAACCGGGAACAGTATCGCCACCGCCAAGAAGAGAAAAATAGGCAGATATCCGGACGGCATAACATTTCAGGTTATCACGCCGCGTCCGCGTGCGATGATGGCCAGTAGTGATCGAAGTAGCCGTTTGCAGCGCTCCAGCCGACCACCACGTCGCCCAGGCGCTGATTCAATACCTCCAACTCAACCTCACCTGCCGCGTCGAACCGGCGCCGTTGCCCGATTGGCTCGACTTTCCCGGGCTCATCGAATCCACGTCCGGCGGTGAAGCCGTCATCGCCGTGCTCTCGCCCAACTCGGTGCCGCGGCGCTTTCCGCGCGAACGCTGGGACTCCATCGTCGACGATCCGAATCTCGCCTGGATGCTCGCCGCCGATTGCCCTTATCCCGGCATGCTCAACAAGCGCGTGTTTGCCGATGCCCGGCAATCGGAGTTCGACGCCTTTGCCGCGCTCCGCCGCTGGCTGCTCACCCGCGAGTTGTCCGTGCCCGCCGCGCGCCCGTCCTGGTTCGACTCGCCCGGCGCGGGAAAGGTGTCCGATTGGCGCGAGTTCGAGGACGCGGCGCCCTATTTCGAGCTCGCCTTCACGCTCGACGCCCGCCACCGCACCCCGACGAGCCTGCTCGCCGAACTCGCCGGCGCGCTCGCGCTCGACCGTTCCGCCGATTCTGAAACTCTCGCCGCTGAGGTTCAGCAGAGCCTCCGCGCCCGCCGCGCTCTGATCGGCGTCGACGGCTCGGCCCCCGAACTCGACACCGCACCGGGCCGCGCCTCAATCGTCACTTTCGCCGGCCGGCGCMAGCCCGTTGTTCCGCCGCCCGCACACATGCTCACAGTGCTGCTCGCCTCGATGCGCGGGCGCGGCGAAGCGCCTTCACCCGCCGACCTCGACCGCTCGCTCGCCTCCGCCTTCGCCTCCGCCGAGTGGCCCCTGCTTCGCGAACTCGCGCTCGCCGCCTGGGCGTATTTCAAAAGCGAATACCGCCTGGCCGAAGCCTACGACCTGCTGGCCCGCCTGCGCGCTCACGCCCAGAAACACGGCGACGTCGACGTCATGAACGACTGCATCGTCGGCCAAAGCTGGATCGGCGAGCGCTGGTCCACCATGGTGAGCGCCGCCGACCCGCCCGCCGGTCCGCAGTTGGCTTTTCAGTGGTAGCGCCCGCGTCCAGGCCTGATAGGATCGGAGACAAATGTCCGATCCACTCACCGGCAAAACCGCCATCGTCACCGGCTCCACGCGCGGCATCGGCCGCGAAATCGCGTTGCGTTTCGCTTCCGCCGGCGCGAACGTCGTCCTTCACGGCACGGACGCAAACCGCGCCGCTCAGGTAACCGCCGCCATCGCGAGCGCCGGCGGACGGTCCGCCCTATTCCTCGGTGACGCCGGAACCAACAGCTTCGGCGACGACCTCGTAGGCGTGGCGATGGAGCACTTCGGCGGCGTCGATATCCTGGTGGCCAACGCCGGAATGGTCGACTTCGAGCCGTTTCTCGAAACCACCGGCGAGCGCTTTGGCCGCTACCTTGATGTTCACGTCAAGGGCGCGTACCTGTCGACGCAGGCCGCCGCCAAGGCCATGATCGCCGGGGCGCGTCCCGGCCGCATTCTTATGATGGCCAGCATCTCGGGCGTCCACGCCATGTACGGCTACACGCCGTACTGCGCGGCCAAGGCGGCTGTGATGTCGCTGGCTCGAACCGCGGCGCTCGAACTCGCGCCCCACGGCATTCACGTCAACGCCATCGCGCCCGGTCCCGTGCGCAACGAGATGATGGAGCACCTCTGGGGACCCGAAAAACTCGCCGAGCGCTGCCGCACCATCCCCGCCGGCCGGCTCGCCTCCGCCGCCGACGTCGCCGAGATGGCCATGTTCCTGGTCTCGCCGGCCGCGGATTACATCACCGGGCAGACTCTGTTTTTGGACGGCGGCGCAATGGCCGCCGGGCTCTACACGCACGAAGTGTTCAAGCGGAGCCGCCCATGAAACGGGCCGTGCTTCTGCTCGCCGCCTTGGCGATTCCTGCCGCCGCGCGCGTGAAGTTCAACCGCGACGTCCGCCCCATCCTCGAGCGCCACTGCGTCCGCTGCCACGGCGAAGAACGCGCCTCGCGCGGCGTCCGCCTCGACCGCAAGGAGCGTGTGCTGATGATCGTCGTAAAAGGCAAGCCCGACGACAGCCGCCTCTACTACACGACAAAATCCGGCTTCATGCCGCCGGTCGCGCCGAAGCTCTCGTCCTCCGAACAGGAAACCATCCGCAAATGGATCGCCTCCGGCGCCCGCTAGCCCCCATTTGCGGGTGTCGGTGTCAGTCACCTCGGTTCCTTTAATTTTGCCGTCCCGGCGATCGCTATTCGCCGATTTCTCTTTCAATACGCCGGTCAGGAATGAGCCACATGACGGCGACAATCACATAAGCGGCAGCGGCAATTGCTGGCTGCACAAATGCCAGCGGAATGGTCGCCGCGTAGACCGCGATCGAAATCTTGCCCTTCCGGTCGTCGCCGATGGACTTCGCCAAAGTTGAGCCCGGTCCATGCAGCCGGATCAGGGCCTTGGTGAGGATGAAATACGCGATGCCCGCGAACATCAGAACAATCCCGTACAGCGCGACGGGCCACGCATCCAGGTGATTCTCTCCGACCCATGCCGTCGTGAACGGTATGAGGGACAGCCAGAACATCAGGTGCAGGTTGGCCCACAGAGTCGCCCCGTTCACGTGCTGCGTTGCCTGCAGCAGGTGATGGTGATTGCTCCAATAGATCCCCAGATAGATGAAGCTCAGNTTGGACTCCGGAGTTGGACGCGGCCGGAAAACTGCCCTTCGGTTATTGGATTTGCCCGGCAGGCTGCAATCGCTGAGGATAACGCCTGTCTCTTATACACATCTAGATGTGTATAAGAGACAGGAACATAACTCAGAAACACGGGTATGAGCGGCCGCATAGCCGTCAGATGAGTTCCTACGGGCGGCTTCATTTCGAGCACCATAATCGTGATCAAGACGGCGAGCACCCCGTCACTGAAGGCCTCCATGCGACCCTTGGTCATTGCGTTCCCCCTCTTCACGCCTAAACCCGCGCGGAACGTCTAATTCTAGCCCGGCGTCTTGGGTGTCAGTCACCTCGGTTCCTTTTTTCGGAACCCGGAAAATGACCGTCCAGCCCGATTTGCCGGATGCGTACCCCCCAGCCTTGCGCGTGAGTCGCCCGGCAGCGGCTACTTGCCCGACTTTGCCCGGATCGCCGCATCGAGCGCCGCATCGCGCCCCGCGAGGACATCGCGAAACGTCCTCGGCGCAGCAATGTCCGGCTGCAGGGAGTCCGTATGCGGGTTTTTTGAGTCCGAGAAGAACTTCGTCGTGAAGCGCACCTCAAGCTTGGAGTTCGGTAAGGTCAGCGTTTTGACCTCGCCGTATCCGCTCGGCGCGCCCCCGGTCGGCTCGCCGACCAGGACAGCGCCAAGCCGTTTCATCCGGATCGCATTTAAGAGAGCCGAAGAAAATGTGCCCGTTCCGATCAACACGAACACCGGCCGCTGCCCGGAGGTGATGACGTCTACCAGCGGATTGATCACTCGCGAATCGCCGCCCCCGTTGAATCGGAGATCGAGGACGATGCGCTCAACGGGCTTTGTGTTCAGTTCCGCGCTCACCTGGCGCGCGAACTCGTCCATCGACAACTTCGGGTCTTCCATGCATACGTTGTATTGCACGAACAGAGTCTTCGAATCGTCCAGATAGCGCTGCCAGTAGTATCGTCGTCCCCCGCTTGCGTACACAGCCACCGGGCCCGCCCGAACACGCCGGTATCCTTCCTGCCTTTCGCGGGTCGACGTGAAGAATAGGCGCACTTCCCGTGGCTCGGCCGGCGGGTCGATGACCGTCAGCCGGATCGATCCGTCGCTCTCCTTCACGCCGATTCTCGACAGCACGGGCTCGAGAGTCATGAGCCCCGCCGACTGATCACGAACCCATGCCCGGTTCTCTTGCGCGATGTAGGGAGCCAGACGGGCAAGGACCTCTTCCGGGCTCTGCGACCCGATCTTCAGCACCCGTGTGCCGATGATCTCGCGCTGCGCGGCGGAGGCGGAGATGATCGCCAGGCCATCGGCATACCATTCGAAAGTGACCGGGAGACGGTTTTCGAAGCCCATACCCTCGTGTATGACGATGCTGTTATGGGCCACCCCCGCGCTCACATGGATGCGCAGGAGTTCGAGAACCACGTCGGCGTTCGTGAGTTCGTGCAGCTTTTTCTTCAGCGCCTTGATCGCGGGGTTGTAGGTCGAGGGCGGATAGAGCTTCTCGAAGTCCTTCTGGCCCCGCGACGACGGCCCCAGCGCAGGGTCGACGATCATGCCGCGAGCCGAGAGACCGCGGACCATGAAATCGATGTCCTCCGCCCATCGGGCCGCGAAATCGGCGCGATCCCCCTGTTGCGAGTTCCCCGCGCACGGCCACCCGAGCGCAACTGCCAGTACAAGGACGATTCTCGAAAACATGCGTTTGCCGGTGAGCCTACATGGGGATCCAGATCTTCTCAGCCACGACCGTTTCCACACCGGCGGGGAGCTCGAGCGTCTCGTCGGATGTCGTGAAGAACGCCAGCCCCTTATAGCTGACCAGATATTGGAAATTCTCCGTGAAGAACCCCCCGTGAGCGGTCACCACCAAGGGCTCCGCCACCCGGCTCAGGACTTTCAGGAATTCCTCCGGCTCGAGCCTGACGATAACCCCCGATGCTTTCGTCGCCTCCGCAATTGCTGCTGCATCGACTGCTCCACCTGCGGCCATATTCTTATACCACCCTTGAGAGCGAGTATATCTATGCTCGCGACCGCCGATCAAGAACTCACCCCACCTCCCAACAACCACATCGCCGGTCGCGAAATCCGGCCGCCTCCACCCCCGTTCCGTCCCAGCGCAGTAGCGCTTCACCCGCACCCGCCCTTGGGTGTCAGTCACCTCGGTTCCTTTTATTTTCGCGGCCGGACCACCAGATCTTGTAGTCGTACCCCCCGGAAACTGAGAGACGTAGAGCTTTCGAAACTTAGCGCCGCGAGGCGTCCGTGAGCCGCCAGACAAGTTTGTCCTTTTGCCCTAGCGTTTCGCGAGTGAGAGTGAGCCGGCCCGGAGCGTCGTTTCAAAACCTCGCACGAGAGTTTCCCCAGCCAACCGGGGACCAGTGCCGCTTCCACCGGTAAGACCACCAAGACTTCCTTGGGTGTCAGTCACCTCGGTTCCTTTTGTTCTGCCGCCGAACCGCTAGATGTTGTGGTCGTACATCCGGGAAACCGAGAGTGGTAGAGCTCTCGTGGCGAAATCCGGTTGGGAAATCCGGTGGCGTCCGTAGGATTTCCAGATTTCGCCGCGCAGGAGGCGATCCGCCAACTCGACCGCCTCCGCCCGCACGCTCAGAAATAATATTTCAGGCTGAGCTGAATGTTCCGCGCGCCGATCTTCGTGCTCGTGACCTGTCCGAAACTCCCCGAGCCGAATGTCGTGCCCGGCGGATTGAAGATCGGATGGTTCATCAGGTTCGAGAATTCCGACCGGAACTCGAGCCGCTGGCTCTCCGTCGTCTTCCACCCCTTGGCGATCGAGGCGTCGAGCGTCGTCAGGCGCGGTCCGCGCACATTCAGAAAACGCGGCGCGCTGCCGTAGGAGTCCGCCGTCGGCTGCTGAAACGCCGCCACGTTGAACCAGTTGCTCATCCGGTCGTACACCGAGCCCGACGTCGCCGGATCGCCGATCAGGTTCGGGCGCTGCGTGCCGTTCCACAACGTGCCGCCGTTCTGCGTCACCTGCAAAGGCTGGCTCGATTGCATGGTCAGGAAGCCGCCGAGTTCCCACCCGCCGATCACCCCATCCACCACGCGATTGACGTGCGAGGCGTATGACCGCCCTTGTCCCACCGGCAACTGATAAACGCCCGAAGCCACAAAGCGGTGCGCCACGTCGTTCGATGAAAGCGACTTCTCCTGCCGGTAGTCCCAGATGTTTTGCAGATAACGTCCGTTTGAGGCGCTCAGCCAGTCGAGGTTGCTCGACCCGTTTGACACATCGTCGAGGAACTTCGACCACGTGTAGTGCGCCACCATCTGGAATCCGCGATAGAAGCGCTTTTCCCACTTCACCGTGCCGCCGTTGTACCAGGAATCGCCCGTGCCGCGCTCGGAGCTGCCCGCCCCGTCAAACTGCTGCATGGGCCGCAGCAGCCGGTAGAGTTGCACGGTCGTGCGGTTGAGGTTCACTGCCAGCGGATCGTTGATGATGCCGTAGAACGGATTCGGCACCGCCGCCTGCAGCTGCTGCCGCGTGTAGAGCGGCGTCTTCCCGCTGCCGTTCAACCAGTAGCTCGGGTCGAGATTGCTCAGGCTCGCCGCCGCCGCGTTGGTCAGTTTCACGCCGCGGCTGCCCATGTAGCTGATCTCGAGGATCGACTGCCAGCCGATCTCGCGCTGAATCGACAGGTTCCACTGGTACATCTCCGGATTGTTGCCGGTGTCGCGCAAAATGGTGCCCGCGCCCAGCCCGATCAGCGTCGCGTCGCCCTTCGAGCTTCCGAGCGGCAGCGTCAGCCCGTTCGGATACGGATTCGAGAGCGTGATGTAGCGCGTGGCGTTCGAGTCGAGCGACCACGTGGGTCCCGAGTTGGTATTGAACGGCGACCCCGTGTGCCCCGCCACCGTGGCGCGCGACAGCGTGTAGAAGATGCCCGCGCCGGCGCGAATCGAAGTCTTGTTGTTCAGTGCATAAGCAAAGCCGAGCCGCGGCGCGAAGTTGTGCATGTCGCTGTCGAAGGGCGAGCGCACGCTGTCGTTGACGAATTTATAAACGCCCTTCAGCGTGTAGCCCGGCACGCTGATCGGAGCCGGCGCGTTCAGGTCCCAGTAGCTGAATCGGTTCTGCAGTTCGTAGCGCGGCACGTCGAACTCGTAGCGCAGGCCGAGGTTCACGGTGAGCCTGCTCGTGATCCGCCAGTCGTCCTGCACGAAGAAGCCCCAGTAATTGGCGCGGTCGAAGACCTTCGGGTCGATGTGATAATCGCCGCCGTTGCCCCATCCGATCAGGAACGAGGCGAACGCGCTGCCTTGCAGGCTGTTGCCCGAACTCAGGTCCTGGCTGGTCGCCTGCTGCCCGAACGAGAAATGCCCCTGCGGATAGCCGGGCTGCGCGTAATCGAGGAAGTTGTGGCGCGTTTCCGCGCCCGTCTTGATCGTATGCGCGCCCCGCGTGTGGGTGAGCGATCCGTTGATCTGGTGTACGCCCTCCTGGCGGTCCATGATCAGGTAGCCCTGTGTACCGACGTCGAGACCCCAGCCGTTGAAGAACGGGAACGGCTTGTAGGTCGCGTTGTCGTTCATGTACTTCGGCAGCCCGAGCGCCGTCGCGTCGAAAGTCTGGAACGGATTGCGGCCGTAGTTCGAGTAGATGAAGCCGTAGTTGGCTTCCCACACCATGCTCGGGCTCTGGACAAAGGTCATCTTCGCCGACGCCGATTGCGTGTGTGTGAAGTTCGGCCCGTTGTTCGGGCTGTAGGCGGCGGCGATCGACGGATCCGTCACGGCCCACAAATTGGCCGGCGTGCCCGCGCTCCAGCCGATGCTGTAGCGCCCGGTGAGCCGGATTTTATCGGTGAGCGAATGGTCCACCTTGATGTCCGACTGCTTGCTGAGGCTCGAATCGATTCCCTGCTGATAGAAGTTGTTGGCGAAGGTGAAAGCGTTGGTCGGCGTCGCGTTCGGCATGGGAATATACTTGAGCACCTTGGCCGACACCGGGTCGATCATGCTGGCCGGAATCTGGTTGTTCGTGAACGGATTCCGCTTGGTCACTCCGTTTGCGTCCTTGTAGGTGTCAAACGGGTTGTAGATGGTCATCGGCCGCCCGTCGCTGAAAAACAGCTTCGAGAAATCGCCGTTGCGGAAATCCGCGATGGGCGCGCTGCCGGTAAAGGTCTGCGGACTCTTGGGGCGTGTCAGCTCGAATGTCGCGAAGAAGAAGGTCCGGTCTTTCCTGATCGGACCGCCGATCACGCCGCCCGGTTGATCGCGCCGGTAGTACGACTTTTTCACGCCGGCGCGATTGTTGCCCCAACTGTTCGCGTTGAGCGTCGAGTCGCGGCGGTAATAATAAGCCGTCCCGTGAAACTGATTGGTTCCCGACTTGGTGACGAGGTTGACGATCGCGCCGCCCGATTGCGCGTACTCGGCGCCGAAGAAATTCACCTGCACCTTGAACTCCTGCACCGCGTCCACCGAAGGCGCGTACTTCAGATCCGTGGCGCCGGTGTTCTGCTCCGTGGTGTTGACAATGGCGCCGTCCACCAGAACATCGGAAGTCGAGTTGCGCGCGCCGTTGGCGGTGAAGTTCGTGTTGGTCGGCGTGTTGGTCTGGCTGTTGGTGCCGGTAACGCCGGGAGTGAGGCTGAGGTAATAAAGGGCGCTGCGGCCGATGTTGGGCAGTGAGGTCATGAACCGGTTGTCCACCACCTGCCCGAGCGTCGCCATGGTCGTGTTGAGCAGCGGCGCCTGGCTGCTCACTTCCACCGCGGTCGACAGTTCGCCCACCTGCAGCGGCACGTCGAATGTCGCCTGCTGCTGTACAGCCAAAACGATGTTTTTGAGGGAGTACTTCTTGAAGCCCTTGGCTTCCACCAGAAGCGTGTAATTGCCCGGCGGCAGCGCCGTGAAGAAGTACCGCCCGGCTTCATCGGAAATGAACGTGTGAGCGATGTTGCGCTCCACTTCCGTCATCACGATGCTCGCCGCCGGCACCGCCCCGCCGCTCGAATCCGTTACCGACCCGCGAACCGACGCCGTATAAGAGGACTGCGACCAGAGCAGCCCTGAAACCAGGCACAACACGCCCAAACCTTGGACCCAGCGCAACATGATGTGGAAACCCTCCCAGGAAACCAGACGTCCGGGTCGTTATATCACCCCCGCCACCCCGCGTCAAACCCCCTTCTTGGGTGTCAGTCACCTCGGTTCCTTTTATTTTGCCGCCGAACCACTAGATGTTGTGGTCGTATCCCCCGGAAACCGAGAGCGGTAGAGCACTCGAAACTTAGGGCAAGTCGTCCGTGCGCCACCAGACAAGTACGTCCTTTCACCCCGTTTTACGGTGTCAGTCACCTCGGTTCCTTTTCCAGTGGGCTCGAACACGACACATCGCGGTGGCCGTATCTCCACGAGTTTGGAGGTCGTAGAGCCTAAATGGACCGGGAAACCCATGGCCCATCCCCCCTCCCGCGCTATACTGGTCCCTGGAGTCCCCAAAAGTGAACGTTGGTGTATTTTTGCGTCTGGCCAGGCACATCCAGATGCTGCCGGTGCTCGAGTCCGGCGAGGAAACCCTGGTCGGCGGCCAGGCAGTGATGGAAGGCGTGATGATGCGCGCGCCGCACAGCTATTGCGTCGCGGTCCGCAAGCCCGACGGTTCCATCGTCACCGAAGAACAGCCGCTCGCGAAAGTCTCCGACAAATATCCGATCTTCAAATACCCGGTGCTCCGCGGCTTGGGAACGCTCGGACAGGCGCTCTCGCTCGGCGTCAAGGCTCTGCGCTTCTCGGCCAACGCGGCCCTTGAAGCCGAAGCCACCGCTTCCGGCAAAACCGCCAAGCCCGCTGAAATCTCGCCCTGGCTGATGGGCGCCAACCTCGTCCTCTCGCTCGGCTTCTTCATCTTCCTCTACAAATTTGTTCCGCTGTTCCTTGCCACCCAAATCGGCAACCTGGCGCCCGCTCTGCACGGCCGGTTCGCCATCAATATGGTCGACGGCCTGATTCGCATCGGCATCCTGCTCGCGTTCATGTTCGGCATCTCGCTCATGAAGGACATCCGCCGCGTATTCGAGTACCACGGCGCCGAACACAAAGTCGTCTTCAATTTCGAATCCGGACGCCCGGTCAACGTCGAGAACGCGCAAAGCTTCACCACGTTCCACCCGCGCTGCGGCACGAGCTTCCTGCTTGTCGTCATGGTGATTTCGATGATCGTCTACGCCTTCATCCCGGTGGACGGCTTCCTGCCGAAACTGCTGTCGCGCGTCGCGCTCATGCCGCTGGTCGCCGGACTCAGCTACGAACTCATCCGCTTTGCCGCCAAGCGCCAGGGGAGCCTCATGGGCGCGCTCACCGCTCCCGGACTCTGGCTGCAGCGCATTACCACCAAGCCGCCCTCCGACGAACAGACCGCCGTCGCCATCCACGCTCTCGACGGCGCCATGGCGCTCGAAAAGCAACAGGGCGGCGAGCTCGTCATCGCTTAAACGAAATGGATTTCGCCAATAAACTCGCCGACATCGAACGGCGATTCGAAGACCTCACGCGCCAGATGGCCGACCCGGAAGTGCTCGGCGACTCCGAGCTATACCGCAAGACCGCCAAGTCCCAAAGCGACCTCGCCGAAATCGTCGCCAAGTACCGCGAATGGAAACAGGCGGACTCGAACCTTCGCCAGGCGCGCGGCATGCTCACCGACGGCGATGCCGACCTGCGCGAAATGGCCAAGGCCGAAATCGAATCGCTCGAGCCCGACATCGCCCGCATCGAGAACGAACTCAAGGTCCTCATCCTTCCCAAGGACCCCAACGACGAAAAGAACGTCATCCTCGAAATTCGCGCCGGCGCCGGCGGCGACGAAGCCTCGCTGTTCGCCGCCGAAATGTTCCGCATGTACACCCGCTACGCGGAAACGCAGCGTTGGCGAATCGAAATCACGTCCTCGTCCGATTCGTCCGTCGGCGGGCTCAAGGAAGTCACCGCCATCGTCAGCGGCGATAAAGTCTATAGCCGCCTCAAGTACGAAGGCGGTGTTCATCGCGTCCAGCGCGTTCCCGCCACCGAGCAGCAGGGACGTGTCCACACCTCCGCCGTCACCATCGCCGTCCTGCCCGAGGCCGAGGACGTCGATATCAAAATCGAGGAAAAGGACCTGCGCATCGACACCTTCTGCTCCTCCGGTCCCGGCGGGCAGTCGGTGAATACGACGTACTCGGCCGTGCGCATCACTCACCTGCCTACCGGCCTTGTGGTCTCCTGCCAGGACGAAAAATCGCAGATCAAGAACCGCCAGAAAGGCCTGCGCGTCCTGCGCTCGCGCCTTTACGAAATCGAGCTCGAAAAACAACAGCAGGCCATCGGCGCCGAGCGCAAGGCGATGGTCGGCACCGGCGACCGCAGCGAGAAGATCCGCACCTACAACTTCCCGCAAAACCGCGTCACCGACCACCGCATCAACTTCACCATCCATCAACTCGACCAGGTGATGGAAGGCAAACTCGAGCCCATCGTCGAAGCCCTCACCACGCACTACCAGACCGAGAAACTCAAGGAGCAGAACGCAATCGCGTGACCCTCGGCGACGCGCTTCTGCAGGGCACCCGGCTGCTCGAGCAAGCAACCGTCTCCGCCCCGCGTCTCACCGCCGAGGTGCTGCTCGCGCATGCCGTCGGCTGCGAGCGGTCGTGGCTTTACGCGCACTCAACCGACGAACTGCGCGAGTTGTGGTGGATTCACTACGGGCGCTATCTGAGCGAGCGCATCGACGGCAAGCCCACGCAATACATCACCAGGCGGCAGGAGTTCTACGGGCGCGAATTCTTTGTGTCGCCCGATGTGCTGATTCCGCGCCCGGAAACCGAGCATGTCGTCGAGCGCTGCCTGAAAATTTACCGGGGCGGGGCAATCGCCGACGCTGGAACCGGGTCCGGCGCCATCGCCGTCACGCTCGCGCTTGAAACCGGCTCCCGCGTCGCCGCCACCGACATCTCGGCTCCCGCGCTGGCCGTCGCCCATCGCAACGCGGCGGCGCTCACCGCGCAGGTCGACTGCGTGAATTGTGACATGCTGAGCGCGCTCGCCGCCGGTTCGATGCACCTGGTCGCCAGCAACCCGCCGTACGTTCCGCGCTCGGACCGCGCCGTCCTGCAGCGCGAAGTCGTCGAACACGAGCCTCATGTGGCTCTGTTCGGCGGCGCCGATGGGTTTGAACTCTACGCCCGCCTCATCGCCGACGCGTTGCGCGTGCTCGTGCCCGGCGGTTGGCTGGTGATGGAAACCGCCTATAACGCCGAGCAGCGCGTCACCGCCATGCTCGCGCCCGAGTGGCGCGACATCACGCTCGATCACGACCTGGCCGGTCTTCCGCGTGTGATCTCAGCCCGCAAGCCAACCTGATCAACCGGGACCGGGACAGCCTGAGGTGGCGAACTCGATTTCCCCAGCCCGGGGTGTCCCAAACGCAAAATCGCCCAATTTTCGTAATTTTCCAGCGTTCCGTCGCGGCCCCCACCCCAGGAGCGCCGAGAAAGCGGCTAAAAGATGCAGGAGCTAGATACGTGTATTCCCTTCTGGTCGGAAATAGCCCGGAGGAGGTGTTGCGCCCTGCGAGACTACTACCTCGATCCAACCGGGTAGCGGTTGCCCGAAAATGCGAGCTGTAATGCCAAAATTTAGCGGATCGGGATGTGCGGGTGTCCCCATGCCCGAATTTCGGAGCGGGACAGCTCAGGCTGTTTGAATGAATAAGTAGGAGTCCACCAGAGGCATAATGCTGAGACCAGAGAACTGGCTCAGAAGCAAACTTCAGAGGAGGACTCCTAATGGACAGTGTGTACTATCTGGGACTGGACGTGCACAAGAAGACGATCAGCTACTGCCTGAAATCAGCCGCGGGCAAGATCGTGTGCGAGGGCAGCGTGAAAGCTAAACGTGAGGATCTGACCGCATGGGTCAAGCAGTTGCCGACGCCGTGGAAGGGCGCTTTGGAGGCGACGCTGTTTACCGGGTGGATCTACGATTTCCTGAAACCCTACGGGCAGTCCTTGGAAGTCGCGCATCCGGCCATGCTGAAAGCCATCGCGGCCTCCAAAAAGAAGAACGACCAGGTTGACGCACGAAAGATCGCTGATCTCGTGCGGTGCGATCTAGTGCCGGTGCTGTCTCTTATACACATCTAGATGTGTATAAGAGACAGGTCCTTGGAAGTCGCGCATCCGGCCATGCTGAAAGCCATCGCGGCCTCCAAAAAGAAGAACGACCAGGTTGACGCACGAAAGATCGCTGATCTCGTGCGGTGCGATCTAGTGCCGGTGTGTTACATGGCGCCAACTGAGCTGCGCGAACTACGACGGCTACTGCGCTACCGCAATTTGATGGTGCGGGAGGCGGTCCGGATGAAGAACAAAACGGCCGGGCTGTTACTGGAGGTCGGCGCGGAGTACAGCAAGGAAAAGCTGGATACCAGGACGTACTTTGAGGATTTACTGGAAAGCGTGGCGCATGTGCCGGAATCAGTGAAGCAACTGCTGCGGATGAGCCGGGCAGCGCGAGATCTCTTCGAGCACGCCCAGAGAGGGCTGATTCTGGGATTGCTGAGGAATGACATTCTCAGAGAGCGCGTCACCAGGTTGCGAAGTATTTGTGGCGTGGGGGAGATTCTGGCGTTGACATGGGCTTTGGAGGTCGGCGAACCACAGCGTTTTCGCACGGTGGGAAATGCGCAAAGCTATTGCGGGCTGACGAGTGCGCAGATCAGCTCGGCTGGCAAAGAGCACAGGGCACCCATTTCCAAGATGAGAAATCAGCATCTGCAGTCCACATTGATTGAGGCYGCCAAAGTGGCTCCGATGTGGAATCCCCAGCTGAAGGCAGTGTATGAACGCGAACGGCTGCGCGGCAACGCCAACCGCGCCACTCTGGCGGTGGCGCGCAAACTGGTGGCTTATCTGTTGGCGGTAGATCGCTCAGGCCGTGCGTTTTCGCCCGTCGCTCCTGAACCTGGCCTTCAGAGCCAGGAACAGTTGCTGACCCTGGTCTGATTGACGTTGGAAAGGAATTAAAGGACGACTACGACGATTGCCAGAACCGGCCGTTCCTCCCTATTCAGAGGGACTGCGCRATGGGCTCAACACCCGGATACGCCAYACAGGCTGTTTGAGGCCGGCCGGTCACCCAAATTCAATCTTCCTCGACGATTGTTCCGATCTGATGAGGCAAATGGATGTCTGGTTACGCTGGCACGCCACTGATGGCGCGCGTTGACTCAATCCAATCTGGCGCTTCAACGTGGTTGCCCACCGGGCTTCGGAAACGCTTCGCAGAGCGCGCTTAGGAAAAGTGTGTTTGCTCTTGACTTCTACTTATCATGGATGTCCCTAATTTGGCGGCCAATGAGCACTATTCCGGCAGCCGGAACTCCACGCCCTTGTCCCGGTTGATCTGCTCGCTGAACCGGCGATCGATCTCGCTCAACGCAACCTCCCGCTTCTGGTGGTCGCGCGTCACGTAGTGCACGGTGCCATCCTCCACCCAATACGCCACCACCTGCACAATGCGGTGATCGAGAAACGCGATGGAATAGATGGTCGGCTGATACTCGCCCGTGTTCTGTGCCGGCGCCGCTGGAGAAGGCGCCTGGTTATTGATGATCACTGGCTGAGACGATGACGGGTAGTTGTACGACGGCGTCGAATAGTAAGCCGATCCCGAATCATAGTAATAGGGATCGTAATACGAGCCGCTGTAATATCCCGAATAAGGATAGCCGTAGTAATACGGGCTGCCCCAATAGCCGTAGTATCCGAGCCCAAGGCCGAAATACCACGGCGAGTAGTAGCTGTAGTATCGCGGATAGTAGTAGCCTCCGCGATAATACCCGCCACGATAATTTCCGCCCCGGTAAACGCCGGCGTTACCGCCGCGTATGACTCCTGTCGAACCGCGGTATGTGCTACCGCCACTGCGCATCACCGATCCGCCGCCAAAACTCCCGCTGCGCACACTGCCGCCGGAGAATCCGCCGCGACTACCACCCGAGAAGCCGCCGCCGCGGCTCCCGCCTGAAAACCCACCACCACGGTGCTGGGCGAACGCGGGAATCACCAGCAATAGAGTTAAAGTGAGGATCGTTATTTTCGACATCAAACTGCCCCTACCTGGAGCTTACGCCCACCTCCGCCCCGGTGCAAGTACGCCACCTGACGAACCTACGGCAAAACCGTGTCAGTCACCTCGGTTCCTTTTTCGCAAAAAAAATTACGCGACGATCTCTAGCTTCACCGGCTGCTCCAGCAGCTTCGGATTCGCCCCGCCCGTCTTGATCATCAGGCTGTACCGCCCCGGCTTCACCCCCGCCGGAACCTTGAACTTGATCGCCGTCTCGCTCTGCGAAACGATCACGACCTTGATGTCGTTCGACCCGTCCGTCAGGTACAACTCAACCACATTGCCCTGGCCAATTTGTTCGCCCGTGGCGCCCATCGTGTCACCCGCTTTGCCCGAGTCCGGATCCACGCCGCTGATCCGGCAATTCTGAGCAGTCAGAGCAGGTGGGAAAACGAGAAGCGCAACCACAGCCAGCATCAGGAAAGCGACTCTCATAAGCACCCTCCGGCTAGAATCTATGCCAACCGGATCTGAAATGCAATGCCGCGCGTCCGGTACAATCGACTCGGTGGAAACCCTGCGCCTGCTCACGCCCGGCGACCTCGCGCAAGCCTTTAACCTGAGCGCCGCCGCCGGTTGGAACCAGACCCTCGCCGATTGGCGCCGCATCCTCGCCCTCGAGCCGCAAGCCTGCTGGGCCATCGAATGCGACGGCGCCATCGCCGCCACCACCACCCTGCTCACCTACGGCGCCGACCTCGCCTGGCTCGGCCTCGTCCTCACCCACGCCCGTTATCAGCGCCGCGGATTCGCCCGTCGTCTCGTGACCGCCGCGCTCGACCACGCCTCGCGCCGCGAAATCCGCACCCTCAAGCTCGATGCGAGCGACATGGGCCGCCCCCTCTACCTCGAACTCGGTTTCGTCGCCGAACAAGCCATCGAGCGCTGGATGCTCCGCCGCGAATCGCCCGCGACCCACGCTCCCTCTCCCGCTCCGCCCTTCGACCCCGCGCTCGACCGCCTCGCCTTCGGTGCGGACCGCACGCGTTTTCTTGCCGCCATCGGCTTCTCCGTCGAGCGTCCCGGCTCCCGCGCCCACTACTTCGGCCCGCTGGTCTCCGACGATCCGCGCCACGCCGAACAGGTGATTCGCGACACCATCGCCCGCGACAACGGACCCTGGTTCTGGGATCTGTTCCCCGCTCACCCGCACGCTCCGCGCATCGCGAGCGAGCTTGGTTTTGAGCCCGTCCGCCGCCTCACGCGCATGGTCCGCGGACCCCAAATCGAAACGCGCGACCATCTTGTCTACGCCATCGGAGGATTCGAAGCCGGATGATCAGTTCGGAACAGGAATTGGATGATTTGTTGTCGCGGCCCGGACCCGGCGAAACGCTCGACGGCCCTCTGCTCATTCTCGGCGCGGGCGGCAAGATGGGACCCACGCTCGCCCTCCGCGCCGCCCGCGCCGGCAATCGCGTCACCGCCGTTGCCCGCTTTACAAAAGACTCCCTGCGCGGGCAGCTGCAGAGCGCCGGCATCGAAACCATCGCCGCTGACCTGCTTGAGCCCGGCGCGCTCCAACGCCTGCCCGACGCGCCCAACGTCATCTTCATGGCCGCCATGAAATTCGGCACCACCGGCGCCGAACACCTCACGTGGGCTATGAATACTTTTCTGCCGGGCCTCGTCGCCGAGCGCTACCATCGCTCGCGCATCGTCGCCTTCTCGACCGGCAACGTCTACCCGCTCGTCCCCGTCGACAGCGGCGGAGCCACCGAACAGACCCCCGTTGCCCCCGTCGGCGAGTACGCCCAATCGGCTCTCGGGCGCGAGCGCATGTTCGCTTACGGCTCGCACAGATACGGCACACCCGCCGTCCTGCTCAGGCTCAACTACGCCATCGACCTACGCTACGGCGTCCTGCTTGATATCGCGCAAAAAGTGTACGCCCGCCGTCCGGTCGACCTCCGCATGGGCCACGTCAACGTCATCTGGCAGGGCGATGCCAACGCGATGTGCCTGCGCTCGTTCGCCCACTGTCAGTCGCCGCCGCTCGTGCTCAACATCACCGGTCCGGCCACGCTCAGCGTCCGCGCCCTCGCCTCAGCCTTCGGCGAACGCTTCCGGATCGCGCCGGTGTTTGAGAACACCGAAGCGCCCACCGCGCTGCTCAATAACGGCGCCAAAGCCATCCAATTGCTCGGTCCGCCCGAGGTGCCGCTCGAAAGCATGCTCGATTGGGTGGCGGATTGGGTGCGCTCGGGTGCCCCGACCCTCGGCAAGCCCACCCACTTCGAAGCCCGCGACGGAAAGTTCTAAGAATGGTCATCCCCGCCCATCCCCTCGCCCTCACCGCCGAACGCAAACTCGACGAGCGCCGCCAGCGCGCGCTGTCCCGTTACTATCTCGAAGCCGGCGCCGGCGGACTCGCCGTCGGCGTCCACACCACGCAGTTCGCCATCCGCGAGCGCGGACTGCTGCGCCCCGTTCTCGAAATCGCCGCCGGTGAAATGAGCGGCCGCGACGTCTTGCGCGTCGCCGGAGTCTGCGGACCCACACCGCAAGCCATCGCCGAAGCGGCGCTCGCGCGCGACCTCGGCTATAACGCCGGTCTGCTGAGCCTCGGCGCTCTGCGCGAAGCCTCCATCGCGCAACTGCTCGACCACTCCCGCGCCGTCGCAGAAATTATCCCCGTCTTCGGCTTCTATCTTCAGCCGAGCGTCGGCGGGCGCATCCTCCCCTATGAGTTCTGGCGCCGGTTCGTCGAAATCGAGAACGTCGCCGCCATCAAAGTCGCGCCCTTCAACCGTTACCAGACCATCGATGTCGTGCGCGCCGTTCGCGAGTCCGGACGCCCCATCCCGCTCTACACCGGCAACGACGACCACATCATTCTCGACCTGCTCTCCGGCGACTTCGCCGGCGGTCTGCTCGGCCATTGGGCCGTGTGGACCCGCCGCGCCGTCGAGCAGGTGGAAGCCGCGCGCCGCGGTCCTTCGCGTGAATTGTTCCGCCTCGCCGATGAGGTCACCGACTCGAACGCCGCTTTCTTCGACCCGGCCCACGGCTTCAGCGGCTGCATCGCCGGCTTGCATGAAGTTCTGCGGCGGCAGGGTCTGCTCGCCGGACGCTGGTGTCTCGACCCCGCCGAGGACCTCTCGCCGGGGCAAATGGAGGAAATCGACCGCGTCTACCGCGCCTACCCGCACCTCAATGACGACGCATTCGTCCGCGAACACCTCGACTGCTGGCTGAAATAGGTTGAGATAATTTCCGCCCTCGCGACACTTTACCTGTATGAGCAACGCGCTTCACGAGCCGGACTACGCCCTCGACCTGACCCGCTTCGACGAGCCGTTCCGCCAGGCTCGCATTGCCGAGGAAACGGCCCCCGTTCCCGACGGCGCCTATGAAGTCGCCATCGAGAGCGTCGATATCGGCCAATCCCAGGCCGGCAACGTCAAGATTACGTGGGTTCTCCGCATTCTCGGCCCGGCTGCCGTCGACCGGGTTCTGTTCAAGAGCAGCGGTGTCACCGAGAACAACCTGCACATCATCAAGCAGGAACTCCACACCTGCGGACTCGACCTCGAGCGCTTTTCCGACCTCCCGAAAATGAAGGACCGCATGCTCGACGTCGAACTTCAGGTGACCAAGCGCACCCGCAACGGCGCCGCGAGTATCTACTTCGATAAGCGCCTGTCGACCGCCCCCCGCCCCGCGGGCGACGACGACGATTTGCCGTTCTAGAGTTCCCGCAACAACCGCGTCGCTTCTTCCACCCGGCCGTTGAGCGCTTTCACTGCGTCCGCCACGCGCTGCGCCTGCGCGCTCGCTTCGTCCCACCGGCCCGCTTCGGCCGCTTCGCGCACGCCCGGCAGCGTCTTGGCGCCGTAGCCCGTGTACAATCCCGGCGCGTAGAGTTGATGGCGATACCAGTCTCGCCCGGGCAGCCCTTTGGCGGAAGTCAGCGCCCGCTCGCCGCGGTAGAGCGTCTCGTTCAGCCGTGCCAGCTTGTCCGGCGAAGCAGCGGCGATCTTCTTTTCCGATGCCGCCAGCAGCTCTTCGTAATTCTTCGCATTTGCTTCAAGCCGCGCCAGTTGCGTATTCAGCGCCCCGAAGTCGATGGTCTTTGAAGCTTTCTGCGCATCCTTCGAAATCTCGTCCACATAGCCGCGAACCGTCCGCGCCAGCGACCCGTATTCAAACGGCAGCACGTCGGAATCCGCCAGGCGCATGAGCGAGAGCGCCATCACCTGCGCGAGCGTCCGCCCGTACTTGAAATCGCCATCGGAGAAACTCGTGTACCAGTGAATCGAATCGTAAATCGAATGATACACGCCGCCCCCGCCCTCGCCGCCGAACCCGAGATTCAGGCTCGACACGCCGATGTGGTCGATGAATGCGACATAATCGCTTCCCGCGCCCAGCGGACCCAGCCGGAACGCGCCGTTCGACTCAGGGGCGCCGCGGCGCGCGCGCCGGGATTCGAGCAGCGATTTCCCGCTCACCGGATCCGTCAGGTCGCGCAGCACCTCGCTCATGAACTGCTCGAGCGCGTGCGATCCGCTGCCCCCGATGGAGCCTTTCCCGTTCGAATCGGAGTTGATGTACACCACGCCGTTCCGGTCGAGTTCCGCCTGATGCTTCTCCGCCCATTCGGTGGAGCCCATCAGCCCGAACTCCTCGCCATCCCACAGCGCGAGCATGATGGTGCGCTTCGGCTTCCAGCCCTGCCTGGCGAGCGCGCCCAGGGCCCGCGCCGTTTCGAGCAGCGCCGAAGCCCCGCTGGTCGGGTCGCTCGCGCCGTTTACCCATGCGTCGTGGTGGTTGCCGTACATCACCCACTGGTCCTTGTAAACCGAACCCGGGATGGTGGCGAGCACGTTGTAAAGCGGCTTCGTCGTCCAGTCGAAATCGAGCTTCAGGTGCGCCGTCGCCGCGCCGGGACCGGCGTGATAGGTGATTGGCAGCGCGCCGCGCCACGGCTCCGGCACCACCGGACCGCCCAGGTTCGCCAGCAGCGGCTGAGCGTCGCCGTAGGAAATCGGCAGCACCGGAATCTTCAGCAGCGACTTCGCTTCTTCCCGCTTCAGCCGCTTCGATCCTTTTTCAGAAGCCCATCCCGGCGACAGCGGATCGCCCGGGTACACGGCCATGTCCACCACGCTGCCCCGCTGAACGCCCTGCGACGGGCGGTACGGACCCTTGGGATAAACATCGCCCTGGAAAAAACCGTCGTCGCGCGGATCGGAATAGATCAGGCAGCCCACCGCGCCGTGCTCCTGCGCCACCTTCGGCTTCACGCCGCGCCAGCTTTTGCCGTAACGCGCGATCACGATCTTGCCCGCGACATCGATGTTCTGCTGCTTCAGCCACTCGTAGTCTTCGGGCACACCGTAGTTCACGTAAACCACCGGCGCCGTCACATCGCCCGTCGCCGAGTAGGCGTTGTAGGTGGGCAACTGATTCGCATCGCCGCTGTCGGGATCCTCGCCGACCAGCGGTTCCTTCAGCTTCGCCACATAGCGCGCCGGCTTCACCATCTCGAGCGTGCGCACCGTCGGATAGGGCAACAGCGCTTCGTACTGCTCGATGTGCGCGTCCAGGCCGAAATCCTTCATCAGGCTCAACAGGTAGTCGGCTACAGCCTTCGACGCCGGCGACCCGGCGGCGTGCGGATCGGCTGCAATCCGGTTCATGTAGGAGCGAACTCGCTCTGCCTGCGGAATCGTTTTTACCTTCGCCTCGCGCTCCTGCTGCGCTTTGGCGGTTTCCGGAACAAACCCGCGAATGGGCGACTGCGCGGGCAGCAGGCTGGCGGCGGCCAGCAGTGCGACGTATGGTTTCATGATGCGGACTTGGGTCGTGTGTTCAGAAAAGCCAGGAATTCTTGAGTGTCGCGCGTCAGCCCCGGGAACGACGCAATCACGCGCCCGTCGCCGTCCATCAGCGCATAAAACGGAATCGCCACCGTGTTAAACGTCTTTTCCTGCAATTCCTGATTCTCGCGCGAAGCCGGGTCGTCGCCGTCGGTGAACAACTCGACAAGTATCATGTCCTTCACAATCGATGCGATCTCCGGACGCGGAAACATGTTCGCCTTCATCCAGTGGCAGTTGGTGCAGGCGTAGCCGGTGAAGGTAACCAGCACGAGCTTGTTTTCCTGTTTGGCGCGCGCGAGCGTTTCCTTGTACTGATTCTTCAGCCACACCTGCGCTTGGCCCGAGCGCTCGCCGCCCCCCACCGCTGCGGTTGCCGACGGCGGAGGAACGTAAGCTTCCACCGGACCGAGCGTCGCGCCGAACATCCCCGGCAGCAGGCTCACCGCGAAAATCAGGAACGCCGCGCCGATCAGCAGCCGCGGCACGCCGAGGTCTTCGTCTTTCTTCACGCCTTCCATCCGCAGAAACCCGAGCAGGTAGAGACCGGGCAGCGTGAACAGCACCACCCACGCCGCCAGGTAAAGCTCGCGCGTGAGAATGCCGTTGCCCTTGTTCACCACCAGGTCGACGTTGCTTACGTATTTGAACATCGCCGCCAGAATGATGAAGCCCATCACGATCTTGATGCGCGCCATCCATCCGCCCGACCGCGGCAGCCGCTGCATGTAGGAGGGAAACAGAGCCAGGAAGAAAAACGGGGTCGCCAGCCCGGCCGCGAAAAACAGCATTCCGAGCACCGGCTCCAGGCCCTTCGATTGCACGCTCGCCGCCAGCAGCGTTCCCACAAACGGCCCCACGCAGGCAAACGACGTCAGCGAGAACGTGAGCCCCATCAGCAGCGTGCCCGCAAAGCCGCCCCGCCGCGACGCGCTGTCGAGCGAGGTCAGCAGGCTCGACGGCAGCGTGATCTCGAAGGCGCCCAGCAGGCTCAGCCCGAACGCGAAAAACAGCGCGGCGATAAATCCGTTCACCCACGGGTTCGACCCCAACTGCACCACGCCGAATGGACCCGCGATCGCCGTCACCAGAAAGCCCAGCGCGCAGAACAGAACGATGATGCCCAGGCAGAATACGCCCGACTGCTTCAGCGAGTCCGCGCGATTGCCGGTCTGCTGATTCAGGAAGAACGAGACCGTAATCGGGATCATCGGAAACACGCACGGCGTGAAGATGGATGCCAGTCCGATGCCGTAAGCAATCAGCAGAAACCGCGCCAACCCTTCGCTGCGAGGCTGAGCGGGAGCCGGTGCGGCGCCTGCGGCAGCCGCGCTCTTTTCCGCGTTCTTGAACGTCTGCGGCAGCGCGAACACCGAAGCCGGAGCGCCGGGGTCAACCGCCACCGAAACGCTTACCGTCTTCTTCCGCGGCGGCAGGCACTGTCGGGCGTCGCAGCTCTGATACCGCACGTTGATCTTCAGCTCGAGCGGTCCCGCGGCTGCATCTTTCCTGACCTTTGCGTTGACCAGAAAATCGACCTTGCTGTTGAACCACTCCACCTCCGAGCCGAAGTTCGGATCGAACTTGCGCTCGGGTGGCGGCTGATACACGTCGGTTTTCTCGAATGCCGGGTTGCTGTCGAGCTTCACGGTGGTGGCAATCGGAGGAGGCGGAGTCGTGAGCGAATAAATGTGCCAGCCATCCTGCAAGGTCGCGCGCAGCCGCAGGGTGAGGTCCGAACCCGGCGCCACTTTATCCGGCGGCTCCACGATTTCCCACTGCACTGGGTCGAGCTTCTGCGCCATGCCGGTTGCCGGCGCGAGCAGGAGGGTAGCGGCTAGTGCTGCCCGTTTGAAGAAGTCCACTGGCCTAACTCCGCTTCAATCCGTTCGTTGATGCGGCCGCTCGCGAACTCCGCGGCTACGCGAATGGCATTCTTCATCGCTTTTGGATTCGAACGCCCGTGACAGATGATGCACACGCCTTTCACCCCGAGCAGCGGCGCGCCGCCGAATTCGGAGTAATCGAGACGCTTGCGGAAGTCGACGAAAGCCGAGCGCGCGAGCAGGTAGCCCACCTGCCGCGTAACCGTCTCTTTGAGCGACTCCTGCAGCATGTGCTTGACGATGTCCGCCAGTCCCTCGCTCACCTTCAGCGCGACGTTGCCGACAAAGCCGTCGCACACGATCACGTCGGTTTCGCCCGTGTAGATGTCGCGGCCCTCGACGTTGCCGATGAAGTTCAACTGCAGCGACTTGAGCAGCGGCGTCGCCGAGCGCGTCAGTTCGTTGCCTTTGTGCTCTTCCTCGCCGATCGACAGCAGCCCCACCTTGGGCTGCGGCGTGCGGAAAATCACCCGCGAGTAGATCTCGCCCATTACCGCGAATTGCGCCAGCATCGGCGGCTCGCAATCCACGTTGGCCCCCACGTCCACCACGACGACGGGCTTGCCCTTGAGCGTTGGGAACGCCGAGGCGAGCGCCGGGCGGTCCACGCCGGGCACCATGCCCTGCACCATCTTCGCGGTCGCCATCACCGCGCCGGTGTTGCCCGCCGACACGAAGCCCTGCGCCTCGCCTTCGCGCACCAGGCGCGAGGCCACGCGCATCGACGAATCGCGCTTGTTGCGAACCGCCTTGGCCGCCGAATCGTCCATCGTCACCACTTCAGAAGCGTGGCGGATTTCGATGGGCAGTCCGCTCCAGTCGTGCTCCGCCAGTTCGGCGCTGATGACCTCCTGCCGGCCTACCAGCAGGACGCGCACACCAAGATTGCGGGCGGCCTGTATTGCACCTTCCACTTCCGCTTTCGGGGCGTGGTCACCGCCCATGGCGTCGACGGCGATCGTGATCATGTAGGGTGTTTGGCTAGTTCGGCCGCGAGTCTACTGTTCGGCTACTTCCACCACTTCGCGCCCTTTATACTGGCCGCAATGCGGGCAGGCGCGGTGAGGCAGTTTCGGTTCGTGACAGTTCGGGCACTCGCTCTTTGCCGCGGCACGCAGCGAGTCGTGCGTCCGCCGCGCGCTGGTCCGGCGCTTGGAGTGGCGTCGTTTGGGATTTGGCATTTTCTTTCCGTTCCTTACTGTTTCAAATTCTTCAGCGCGGACCAACGGTCGTCTACCGGCCGCTGGCTGCACCCGCAACTCGCCTGGTTCCGGTTCTGCCCGCACACCGGACAGATCCCCTTGCAGGTTTCGCTGCAGACATACTGCATCGGAAGCGACAGTAGAATGTGCTCCCGTAGGATATCATTCAATTCGAGCCCCGCGCCCTCGTAGAACGCAATCTGGCTCTCGCCTTCATCGATGGCGACTTCCTCGCCCGAACGATGCCCCTTGGTTTCAGGCTCCGGACGGTAAAACAGGTCGAAGTCGCAATCGAGCGGATACTTCACCGGTTCCAGGCAACGATCGCAGTCCGCTTCCATCCCCACCTTCATGTGGCCGCGAACCCGGATCTCGCCCAGCGTGTTGCTGAGAAGTTCCACCGTCCCCAGAGCTTCCAGTGGGGAGCCCTGACGGACTTTGTCTTCGTAATCTATCTGCCCAGGCGGAATGGACACGTCAAAGCGCGCCTTCCGCAACTCCAATTCACGTACGCTGAAAAACACACATACCTCGGACGCGCTTTGCGTCAGGGGACAAAGCTTTAGTATATCACTGCTTTCGGGCGAGCCGGTCCAGCTCGCCCAGCTTCAGCCGAACGCTCACGATATACGGCGGTTCGCCCGGAGTCCAGTGCCCGTAAGTGGTCGCCACCAGCGTTCCGTCCGGCAGCCGCTCGAGCCCCGGGTACGCACAATCCTCACCCTTGTGATTCTGCATCAGCCGGACCCTGTATTGCCCCTCGCCGCCCGAAACCAGGTCCGGGTACCGGCCCACCCACGCCACCCAGTCGCCTCGCGTCGCGCTCTCGCGCTCCGTGTCGCGGAACGTGATGAACAGCCGGCCGTCCGGCGCATACCGCGCCACGTGCCGGTCGCCCGTGAGCGCCGCCGGCAATTCCCGCGGCTCGGTCCAGGTCTCGCCCTCGTCGTTTGAGAACGAAATGAACGAGTGAAACTGCCGGCTGTTCTCGCGCAGCAGCATCGCGATCTGCCTGCCGTCGGGCGACCGCACCAGTCCCGGTTCGCACAGGTGCGCCCGTGGGTGCCGCGCAATCACCACCGGCGCGCTCCAGCTCAAGCCGCCGTCGCTCGACAGCGTCTTATAGACCAGGAACACCGGCGGCTTCGCGGGCTTCGCGTCTTTCGAGATAAACCGGCCGTCGTCGTGGAAAACCGCCATGTACCGCCCATCCCGCAGCCGCTCGAGCGACGCCATCGTCACGATGCCTCCGAAATCGCCGATGGGCGCGAGCGGAGTCCAGCTTTGCCCGTCGTCCTCGGAGTGCGACATGCGGATCGGATAAAGCCCCGAGAACAGGATCAGGTGCCTGCGCCCCGCCGGGTCCACCGTGCGGTGAATGGTCGGCGTCTCGAGCGAGGTCGCCCAGTTCTCCGGCACCGCCTGCCGCCCGCTCCAACTGCGCCCGCCGTCGGTTGAACGCTTCAGCACAATCGCGCCCTTGCCGTGACCCTTCGGATAAACGCACAGCATCGTCCGCCCGTCCTCGAGCAGCACCGTGGTGGGATGCCCGAGATACTGCCCGGCTTCCCGGTCCACCACCACCTGCCGGGCGGTGTCTCCGGCCAGATCGATAAACAGAACCGTGGGGCTGCCCGCGGCGGCGAGCAGCGCGGCGATCCGAAGTGCGCTCATGGTCAGCTCTTTATATCAGAATCGCGCTGCCGCGCCTCCCGACGCGTACTCGGCTAAACTAAAAGCGGCATGAGGGAGAAACTACGGGCGCTCCGGGAGCAGTTGCTGAAAATTCATTCGCTGCTGCTTTCCGACCAGCGATCCGAGTACGAACAGATGTACGGCCGCGTCACCAGCGCCGGCGAGATGCTCAGCCTCGTCATGAATCACGAATGGTTCAACTGGCTGCGCGCGCTGTCCTCGCTCATCGTCCGTATCGATGAGATGCTGGACAACCAGCCCTGGTCTGACGCGGATGCCAAGACGCTGATCGAATACGCCGAGGTCTTGATGGTCCCGGCGCCCGAAGGCGCCGCTTTCCGCCAGAAGTATTGGGCCGCCGTTCAGCGCAGTCCCGACGTGCTCATCGCGCACGGCGAGCTGAAGAAGATCTTCGAAACCGCTGTCCCTCAACCCGCCCCGGACCCGGCCGCGTCTTAGCCGAACCGCATCGCACTATCATAAAAAGATGTTGCGCTGCCCCCTCCTGCTCGCGCTCCTGGTCCCGCTCGCCTGGGCCGATTGGAATCCGAAGCTCGCCGCCGGCTTCCTCGATGCCCGCCAGAAGGCCTGGTTTGACTGGAAGCCCGCGCTTGCAACCGGCGCTCCCTGTTTGTCCTGCCACACCGGTCTGCCTTACCTGCTCGCCCGTCCCGCGCTGCGGCGCACGCTCGGCGGCGCGCCCACCGAGTACGAGACCGGATTGCTCGACTCGCTCAAGCGCATGCAGAAAGGAAAATCGCCACAAGCCAGCGGCACTGAAGCCGTGCTCGCCGCCCTCCTTCTCACGCGCGACGACCCTGCGGGCGACATCGCCCGCAAAGCGCTCGACCGCCTGTGGACCCTGCAACTCCGCGACGGCCCCGCCGCCGGCGCCTTCGAGTGGTTCAACCTCAACGAGGACCCGTGGGAGATGCCCGAATCGCGCTACTTCGGCGCCACACTCGCCGCCGTGGCCGTTGGCGCAGCGCCCGCGGAGTACCGCGCGCAAGCCGAGGTTCGCGGACGCCTTCAGGCGCTCGCCGCTTACCTGCGCTCGGCCCGCGACGGCCAGCCGCTCCACAACCGCGCGCTCCTGCTCTGGGCCTCCGCCGGCTTGCCCGACCTGCTCAGCCGGAACGAAAAGCGCGCTCTTACCGACGAACTCTGGGCCCGGCAGCGCGACGATGGCGCATGGTCGCTCGATGCGCTCGGCCCCTGGACCTCGCACCCGGACGCCGTTCCCGCTCCCGGTCCCAACGCCTACGCGACGGCGGTTGCCGTCTTCGCGCTCGAACAGGCGGGTGTCAAACCGGCTGACCGCAAACTCAAGCGCGCCCTCGACTGGCTCGGCGCACGGCAGGACCCCGAGTCCGGCGCATGGAACGCCGTCTCGATGAACAAGCGCTATGAAGCCGGATCCATGCAGGCAGGCTTCATGAGCGACGCCGCCACCGGTTGGGCCGTAGCCGCCCTCGCCGGAGCCGGAAGGTGACGATTTCCCGGCGCGGATTTGTCGCCGGCGCCGCCGCACTGCCCGCCCTCGCCGCTTCGGACCGTCCCAACGTCCTCGTCGTCGTCCTCGACGACCTGGGCTGCGCCGACTTGGGCTACCTCGGCGCAGGCGACCTGCGCACCCCCAATATCGATGCTCTCGCCGGGACGGGCGTCAAGTTCCGCAACTGGTATTCGAACGCGCCCGTTTGCGCTCCCGCGCGAGCCTCCATCCTCAGCGGCCGGTTTCCCGCGCGCGCCGGAGTGCCCGACAACGGACCTGCTCTTCCGCTCGACGTTCCCACCATCGCGTCCGTGCTCAAACCCGCCGGCTACCGCACCGCCTGCTTCGGCAAATGGCACCTCGGCAGCGGCGCCCGCGGCGGCCCCAATGCTCACGGGTTCGATCAGTTTTACGGGTTCCACTCCGGCTGCGTCGATTACTACTCTCACCGCTATTACTGGGGCGACCCGCGCACGCCGAACTACCACGACCTTTACCGCGACACGGCCGAGATCTTCGAGGACGGCCGATATCTCACCGAGCGCATCGCCGAAGAAGCCGCCGCCTTCATCGAGCGGTCTCCGCAGCCGTTCTTCGGTTACGTTGCCTTCAACGCGCCGCACTATCCGATGCACGCGCCCGAAAAGTACCGCGCCCGCTTTCCCGCGCTCAGCCCCGAACGCCAGACCTACGCCGCCATGCTGGCCGCCGTCGACGACGGCATCGGCGCCATCCGCCAGGCCTTGACCCGCTCCGGCGCGGCCTCGAACACACTGTTGTTCTTTCTCGGCGACAATGGCGCCACCACCGAGAAGCGCGCCGGGCTGGATGGCGAATACGCCAGCGCCGGCCGCAACGGCGTTTTCAAGGGATACAAGTTCAGCCTGTTCGACGGAGGCATGCACGTGCCCGCGTTCGTTTCCTGGCCCGCGAAAATCGGCCGCGGGCTGTGGGCCGGCCAACTCGCCATGTCGATGGACATCCTGCCCACGGTGTGCCGGGCCACCGGCGTGAGCGCCCCGGCGCGGTTGGATGGCCTCGATATCCTCGACGTGATCACGCAGGCGCGCCCCTCGCCGCACCGCTCGCTGTTCTGGGCCCAGGGCGGGCAGCAGGCCATCCGGCGCGGTCCCTGGAAGCTCGTGCTCAACGGGCGGATCTACGGCCGCAGCCCCGAAAGCGCCAAGCCGCTTGAAGGCGAGGATGCGGTGTGGCTCTCGAATCTCGACGACGATCCCGGGGAAACACGCAACCTGCGCCGCGCCAACCCCGCGCTCGTCGACGAACTGCTCACCGAGCTGGCCGCCTGGCAGAAATCGCTTTGAAGCGCGGTCAGCGCGAGAACACTTCCACAAACTGCCCGCGCTGATCGAAGCGGAACCGGCTTGTCATGCCCAGCCGCTCCTCGATTTCGTCGCGCGTCACCTGCGGCTGATCGTCGTAGTAGCGCTTCAGCAGGGCCTCGAAAAACGGTAGATGAGTGACGCTCCACGGCGGATCCAGGGTCCGCGAGTACACGACCACCACATCGGCGCGTGCGCCGGCCGAGAGCACATCGGAAGCGTGCAGGTCGCTCGTTTCGATCACCTGCATGCGCCGGGTCACGTAGCCGAGTTCAGGGTTATAGAGGCCGCCGGTGTAGGGCCATGCGGTGGCCACCGTGGCGCGCGAGTAATCGCGGCTGAGAATCTCGGAGGCTGCCTGCTCGAGCGAAACGAAATCCACCATCGCCAGGTTGTTTTCGTGCGGGAACGGATAGGGCGGATTCCAGTAGAGCCCGCTCACCAGGCCGAGCCCCAGCGCCCACGGAGCGGCGCTCCGCCATCTCTCCGGCAGCGCCGAGAACGCCGTCACCGCGGCGATGGTCCACACCGGCCATACCGGGAGCAGGTAACGCTCGAGCGTCGCGCCGCCGAGTGCCGTCACCATCACAATCTGCAATGCCGCGAAAATCCCCAGAAACAGCCACTCGCGCGTGAAGAACAGCCGCGTACGCCGCAGCGCGTAAAGCAGGGCGACCGTTGCGATCCATCGAAAATCGGCGAAGAACAGGAACCAGAAGCGGCGCAGAAACGCCAGCGTCACGCGCACCGGCGACAGCGCGTAGCCCACGTTGTAATGAGCAAAGCCCGCATCGCCAAGCCACTGCCCCGTCCCGTTGTAGAGCGTCACCAGCCATGCCGACAAAGCGGCAGCCGGAATCACGAACAGCAGCGCGTCGGCGGGGCGCCGTTCGCGGAATGCGAGCCAGCCTCCGCACACCAGCGGCACGACAATGCCCGTCTCCTTTACCAGCACCAGCGCCGTCGAGGCGGCCACGCACCACCCGATTCTCCCTTCGAGGAACAAAAGCAGCGCCACCGTGGTCAGCAGCATGGCCGGCATGTCGAGTTGCGCCATCATCGACTGCATGAACACGAGCGGCGTCGCAATCAGCAGCAGAGCGGCGCCAAACGCCGGCGCGCCCGCAACCGGGCGGCACATGCGGATGGCCAGCAGGAACGCCGCGTGATAGGCGAGCGCAGCCAGCACCAGCATCGCCACGCGCGTCGACGCGATGGAGTAGCCCGCCAGGCTCCACGCCCCCGCCAGGTACATCATCACCCCCGGCGGATGAACGTTCGGCACCGTTGAAACCGGCACCAGCGAATGCCGCTTGTAGATGTCGAGCGCCGCGGGGACGAACTGCCCGAGCTCGTCCCAGAAAAACGGCACGCCCACATACGGCAGGTGAATGATGAGAGCGATGGCCAGAAACAGCGCGAAAATGAGCAGGTGGCTCCGCGTGCTGCCACTTCCCACGGCTTATTGAATCACGGCGCCCGGCGTAATCGGCTCGAGTTTGATCTCGCCGAACGCCGATTCGTACTGCTGAAGATTCTGGTTCAGCACGTTGGTGAGCGCCTTGGCCTGTTGCGGGCTCAGATAAATGCTCTGGAAATTGTGGATGGTGACGTTATCCGGCGAGCTCTGGTCGATGAGGCCGAATGACAGTAGAAAGTCCCACAAATTCACGCGAACCTGCACGCTGTTGGCGTAGTTCTCGCGGTATTCGGGGCCCCGGTTCAGAGTGATCTTGGGCTGCGGCTGATTCGGCATCATGCAACCAGAATAGCGGTTCAGTGCCGCCGGCGTAGAGAAGCGCTGATGTAAGGTTTGAACGGCTGGCCCGGCGGCGCAACCTCGAACGTCAGCGTCGTGCGGTCCGCCGCCGTCCTGCGATACGTGAGCCGGTAGCGCGGACCCGCGTCCGTGCTCACCAGTTCGAGCCTGTCGCTTGAAGCCGTCACGCTGTAGTGAATGGTGTGGCCTTCGTTGTCCCAATACACGGCGGACAACGGCGGACCCGGCGAGAACACCATCAGGTCCTCGTGACGCGATGCCGGGCGCCCCTCGGCGGCCGGGTACTCCGCAAAGTTCCGGCGCACGAAGATGCGGCCGTCGAGTTCCAGTTTGAAGGTAGATGCGCCTTGCGCATCTTTGGAGTTGGATGCCCCTTGGGCATCTTTAGAGTTGGATGCGCCTTGCGCATCGGGCCCTTCCGCCACCCATTCACCGGCCCACGCCTCGAGCGCTTTCCAGCCGGCATCCTCGCCGAACGCCGCCGCGCACAGCAGAAACGCCAGCGTCTTCACTGTTTTTTGAGGCCGGCCGCGTCCGGATTGCCCGGGCCGAAATGTTTCAGCATCACCAGGTTCTCGGTCTCGCTGCGATTGGTCACCTTCACGCCGGCTTTCGCCGCCGCCTCGGTGACAAACAGTTCGTCGCGGGTCATCTCGCCGAAACGGATGAGCGCCGGCGTTTCCACCGTCATCTTCCCGATTTCGCCGCACCCCTGCGTGACAATCAGTCCGTAGGCGGCAGCGTCCTTCACTACAACGCTCCGCCCCGGATGGACGGTGAGCTCCTTGGCCGAATAGTAGCCGGTCGAGTAGACCACCCATTTTTCCGAGTATCCGCCGGCGCTCATCTCGCGCGCGTCGCGAACCGGCGTCGGCTCGAACAGCCGGTGAGCGGCGAATTCGGGATCCACGTTGGCCTCCCAGTCGAGCATCGACAGGATGTAGTCGAGGTCGTGGTGATGCTCGGGCGGAACGTCCTTCACCAGCAGGTCCCACGGCACCGCGCGCCCTTCCACCATCGACTGGAACATCGCAAACACATCCGAGTTCACCTGCGGCTCATAGGTGACAAGCGAGCCCGGCGCATGCAGAATTCCCGCGTCAATCTGCCATCCTGAGCCCGGCTTCAGCTTGTAGGCTTTCGAGTGATAGAGAATTCCGTTGTCGCCTTCGTTCCAGCGCTCGAGGCAGCGGCGGATGTCGTCTTTCGTCGTCCCGGGCTCGAGCCCCATGAACGTGTAGGGGAAATGGTTGCCCGTGAAGTTGTATTGCGGCGGAAAATAGTAAGCCTCGGGCTTGCCTTTCTGCCCCACGCGCGCGGCGAATTCGTCGCTCTGGTGCATGTGGTGGGGAATGGGGCCGAGGTTGTCGAAGAATTTGCAGAGCAGGTTCCATCCGCCCTCGCGCGCGAACACGTCGGCGCCCAGAAAATCCGCGCCCAGCTGCCCGATGGCGTCGCGCAGCAGCATCCGCTTGCCGTTGACGTCGATGTAGCTCAAGCCTTCATCGTCGGCGGTGAGCGGACCATTCGCGGCTTTGGTGGTCGAGGAGAACCAGCGCTCGTCGATGCCGCCCCGGTGCGCGCCGAGAGCGTACAGGTCGCGCGGGTCGAGCTTCAACCTCCCTCCCGGCATCAGGAACGAGCGCGGAACCCAGCAGGGCGCCAGGCGCACGACTCCCTCCTGCGCGGCGAGCGCGGACTTCAGTTCGGCGAGCGAAAGCGCCGTGGTGGATGCGGCAGCGGTGGTCATAATGCACGTCGATTCTATCAGGGCCGGAGGACGCCCGGATACAATGAATCTCAATGCCTCGAACAGTGACCCGAACCGCCCTGATTGCAGGCGCAGCCGTCGGTGCCGCCGCTCTCGCGCTCATCGCCCAACAGCGCGGACCGCGCGAACAGCCGCTCACCGAGAAGATGGCCATCGACGAGTACGACCCCAAGTCCACGCTCGTGGTCCCGCAGCATCCCGTCACTCGTGCCCGATACCCGTTCATCGACGTTCACAATCACCAGCGCGCCGCTTCGCCCGAGGAGGTCGACAAACTGGTGAAGGACATGGATTCCATCAACCTGCGCCTGATGGTGAACCTCAGCGGCGGTTGGGGCGACAACCTGAAGAAGATGGTCGCCAACATGAAGGGGCGCTATCCGGACCGCTTCGTCGTTTTCGCCAATATCAATTTTGAGGGCGTGGGCAAGCCGGGATGGGGCGAGCGAGCCGCCAAACAACTGGAACAGGACGTCCGCAGCGGCGCCCAGGGGCTGAAGTTCTTCAAGAATTTCGGCATGGACGTAAAGGACGACAAAGGCGAGCGCGTACACGTGGACGACCCGCGGCTCGATCCGATCTTCGAAGTCTGCGCGCGCCTGAAACTCCCCGTGCTCATTCACACCGCCGAGCCCGCCAGCTTCTTCCAGCCGGTGGACAAGTTCAACGAGCGGTGGCTCGAACTGAAGCAGTTCCCCCAGCGCGCCCGTCCTCCGGAGAAGTACCCCAGTTGGGAAACGCTCATGACCGAACAGCACAACCTGTTCGCGCGCCACCCGCGTGTCATCTTCATCAACGCCCATTTGGGCTGGCTCGGCGGCAACCTCTCCGAACTCGGACGCTTGATGGACCAACTGCCCAACATGTACACCGAAATCGGCGCCGTGCTCGCCGAGCTCGGGCGTCAGCCTCGCGCCGCGCGCGAGTTCTTCATCCGCCATCAGGACCGCGTCCTGTTCGGCAAAGACATCTGGGAACCATCCGAATACCACGTCTACTTCCGCGTGCTCGAAACCGCCGACGAGTACTTCGACTACTACCGCAAGCGCCACGCCTTCTGGAAAATGTACGGCCTGGACCTGCCCGATGACGTGCTCAGAAAGCTGTATTACGAGAACGCGCTTCGCATCCTGCCCGGCGTCGACGGACGGGCGTTCCGCTCCAGCCAAACTGCGCGACAATAGGAGCAACCATGAAGCTACCCGGCAACATGCAATCCATGATGAAGCAGGCGCAGCAGATGCAGCAGCGCATGCAGGAGGAAGTGGCCCTGATCCGCGTGGAAGCCTCCGCCGGCGGCGGCATGGTCACCATCAAGATGGACGGTCACAAGAACGTCCTCGGCTGCAGGATCGATCCCGAAGTGGCGGGTGACGTTGAGATGCTGCAGGACATGGTGGTCGCCGCCTGCAATGAAGCTGTAAAAAAGGTGGAAGAACAGACCCAGGCGAAGATGTCCGGCATGCTCGGCGGACTCGGTCTGCCTCCGGGGATGTTCTAGCGCCGAATGCCCGACTTTGCCGAACCGCTCGCGCGGCTCATTCAGGAATTTAAGCGCCTGCCGGGAATCGGGCAGAAATCGGCGCAGCGCATCGCCTTCCACGTCCTCCGCTCCGACCGCGAAAACGCCGAGCGCCTCGCGCAGGCGCTGTTCGACGTGAAGGACAAACTCGGCATCTGCGCCGTCTGCAACAACATCAGCGACTCCGAATTGTGCCCCTACTGCGCCGACCCCAACCGCGACCGCTCACTTCTCTGTGTGGTCGAGGAACCGCATAACATTCTACCGATCGAAACCACGCGGCAGTTTGAGGGCGTTTACCACGTGCTGCACGGTGCCATCAGCCCTCTGCGCGGCGTGGGTCCGGAGCAGTTGCGCATCAAGAGCCTGCTCGTGCGGTTGGAGGACGGCGGCGTGAACGAGGTGATCCTCGCCACCAACCCCACCGTCGAAGGCGAAGCTACGGCGGCATATCTTTCACGATTATTGAAACCGCTTGGTGTCAAAGTGACACGCATCGCGATGGGTATTCCGGTGGGCAGCGATTTGGAGTTCGCCGATGAGGTGACGATGCTCAAATCGCTCGAAAACCGCCGCGAAATGTAGCCTGTAACTGATTGGAAACACAATACTAACAGTACAGCACCACGCTTTTGGTGTGAATGAGGGCGATTCAATTTTTCGATTGGACGCTGAGGCCCGCTCAACCCTACGCTGGGTTATGGCGACACTAACTATGAGCATAACCGAGCCGCCTTCCTCGCAGGTGGGGATACTCCACCGCATCAGCAGTATCGTCACTTCGGAGCTTTCCTTGGACGAGATGTTGGGCGAGGTAGTTGGCCTGACATCCCAGGTGACCGGCTGCGACGCCTGCCTGGTATATCTGATCGAAAAAATCAGTGGGGAGATCGTCTTGCGGGCCTCGCAGGTTCCGCACGTGGCCGATATCGGCACGCTTAGCCTGAAGATGGGTGAAGGCGTCACCGGGTGGGTGGCCGAGCACAAATCGGTGGTGGCACTGAGTTCGAACGCCGCTTCCGATCAACGTTTTAAACGCTTTCCAGCCCTGGTTGAAGACACCTACCAGGCGTTCCTTTCGGTGCCGCTGGTCGACCGCGGCGAAATCATCGGCGTCATCAACGTCCACCATCGCGACCAGCACGAGCACAGCCCGGACGAAATCGCTTTGCTGACCTTTGTCGGCGAGCAGATGGGCAGCGCCATCGCCCGCGCCGAACTCGAATCGCAGAACCAGAAATTGCAGGAAGAGGCGCAGGAGGCGCGCCGGCAACTTGAACTCCGCAAACTGGTCGAGCGCGCGAAAGGCATCCTGATGCAGCGCCACTCGTTGACCGAAGAGGAAGCCTACCTGCGCCTCCGCAACGAGAGCCGCCGTCTCCGCCGCCCCATGAAGGATCTGGCCGAAGCCATCATCCTCTCGGAAGATCTGGCCCGCAAGGCCGAATCCACCCCGCCCACCAACTAGATAATTGGTGTCAGTCACCTCGGTTCCTTTTTCTCTCGAGACTAAGGAACCGGGGTTTCGCCCCCTCCTGCGGACCGTCCCTTCCCCATCCGGCCTACCCCCGGTTGTACTTGGTGTCAGTCACCTCGGTTCCTTTTTCTCTCGAGACTAAGGAACCGGGGTTTCGCCCCCTCCTGCGGACCGTCCCTTCCCCATCCGGCCTACCCCCGGTTGTACTTGGTGTCAGTCACCTCGGTTCCTTTTCGGCCGGCCCTGGATCGCCTACAATAAACTGTTGACCCCGTTCCGCCCGATCGTCGCTAACCCTCATCTGCTCACCATCTTGGGCAATTTCTGGCCCCGCCCCCTCGACCGCGCCCGATTCCCCGAGCATCCGCAACTCATCGAAACCGAACCCGGCGTTAGCGTCCTGATCGTCACCCAACGCCCCCTCGGCGAACCGCGAGGCCAACTCGTCCTGGTCCACGGTCTCGAAGGATCGAGCGACTCGGGCTACAAGCGCAGCATGGCCCAGCGCGCGCTCGATGCCGGCTTTATCGTCCACCGCTTCAACATGCGAAGCTGCGGCGGAACCGAATCGCATTCGCCCACCAGTTACCACGCCGGCCAGACCTCCGACCTGCGCTTCGTCCTCGAGCAGATCCGCTCCGCCGGCCCCATCGTTCTCGCCGGGTTTTCACTCGGCGGTAACGTCTCGCTCAAACTGGCCGGCGAGCTCGGCGAAAACACCCTGATCGCCGGAGTCTGCGCCGTCTCGACCCCGCTCGATCTCGCCGCCTGCGTCGAACGTCTCGGCCATCCCGAGAACTTCATCTACGCCCGGCGATTTCTCACCCGCCTCAAGGCCCGCGTCCGCGACCGCGCCCGCCGCTCCCCCGGTCTGTACCCGATCGACGCCCTGTCGCGCGTCCGCACCGTCTACGATTTCGACGATCTCTACACCGCCCCCATGTTCGGTTTCGGCACCGCGGACCGCTATTATTCGACCCAAGCCGCCAAGAACTTCATCGGCGCCATCCGCGTCCCCGCCTTGCTCGTGCAGGCTCAGGACGATCCGCTCATCCCGTTTGAGGTTTTCGACCACCCGGCTTTCCGCTCGAATTCCAACCTGAAGCTGATTGCGACCGAGCATGGCGGCCACCTCGGCTTCATCGCCCGCCATCCGGAACGTTTCTGGCTCGACCGCCTGGTGATCGATTGGGCCGTCGCCACAATATCCGGTTTTTCGGATCCTTTGCGGGAACAATCCGCCCGGGAAACTCGTCCGATTATTTAGTGCGTCACAACGCTTCATTCGGCGAAGCTGCCTCCGTGGCAGTGGACTCTCTCCGGGGCAGCAAGCTCCGCAGTTTCCTCACGCTGCTCGGCATCATCCTCGCCACCACCACTCTGATCGCCGTCATGTCGGTCATCAACGGCATGGACGCCTACATCGCCGAGAACGTCTCCAACATGGGCGCCGATGGATTCCGCGCCGTCCGCATGGCCTTCATCGGTAATTGGGACCCCAAGAAGTTCCTTGAATTCCAGCGCAAGAATCCCCAGCTCAGACACGATGAGTTCGACTTCCTCAAGGAAAAGGCCACGTTGCTGCGGGAATTCGGCATGGCCGCCGGCCGCGGCTGTAACGTGAGCTTCAAAAAGGAACTGATGGACCAGGTCGGGCTGCAGGGCGGCTCCCCCAACTACGCCGTCATCTCCAACTACTCGGTCGAGCAGGGCCGCTTCTTCACCGAAGTGGAGGATCAGCGCCGCCTCAACGTCGCCTTCATCGGCAACGATCTCAAGGAACGTTTCTTCCCCGGTACCGATGCCGTCGGCAAGACCATCAACGTCGACGGGCTTCCCTTCGAGGTCATCGGCGTGGCCAAGGCCAAAGGCAGCGTCTTCGGCCAGAGCCAGGACAAGTTCGTCACCATCCCCATCGAGACCTACTTCAAAATCTACGGCTCCCGGAACGGCATGGCCTACATCGCGCTTGCCAAGGACCGTTTGGTGCTCAGCCAGGCCATGGACGAAGTGCGCATGCTCATCCGCGCCTACCGCCACCTGCGGCCGCAGCAGGAAGACAACTTCGCGCTCATCTCGTCTGAATCGCTCACCAACGCATGGGACCAGTTGACCGGCGCCGTCGCCGCCACAGCCGTCGCCGTGGTGAGCGTCTTCATGGTGGTGGGCGGCGTCGTCATCATGAACATCATGCTCGCCGTCGTCACCGAGCGCACGCGTGAGATCGGCATCCGCAAGTCGGTCGGCGCCCGCCGCCGCGACATCCTCTGGCAGTTTCTGGTCGAGTCATCGATGCTCGCCGCAAGCGGCGGGCTCATCGGCGTCGGCATCGCGTGGACTGTCGCCATTATTGTGCGCAACTTCACCCCCGTTCCCATGCGCCTGCCCATCACCGCTGTGGTCGTGGGCGTGGGGCTCTCGGCCGTCGTCGGACTCTTCTTCGGCATTTATCCGGCGCAGCGCGCCGCCAAGCTCGACCCCATCGAAGCCTTGAGGCAGGAATCATGAACCTCGGACAACTCTGGGCCGGCGTCTCGCTCGCCCTCGCCACCATCCGCGATCACAAGCTCCGCGCCTTTCTCACCGTGCTCGGCGTCATCATCGGAACCGGCACCATCATCGGCGTAGGCTCCATCCTCACCGGATTCGACGGCGCGGTCACCGGCGTCCTGCGCAGCTTCGGCACCAACAACCTGATCATCTTCAAATTCCCCATCGGCTTCCATTCCTCCACCCCCGAGGAGCGCCAGCGCAAGCCGCTCACTTACGAGAACGCCCGCGCCATCGTCGAGCGCTGTCCTTCCGTTCAGGGCGCGAGCCCCTACCTGTTTCCTTGGAACCCCAACATGCGCGGCCCCCAGATCTTCAAAATCCGCTACAAGGGCAACGACATGTACGACATCGACATGGGCGGCACCGAGGAAGGCTATGTCGAGGGCGGACAGGCCGAGATGAGTACGGGGCGATTCTTCACCGACGCTGAAAACCGTCACCACATGCCGGTGGTCGTGCTCGGCGAGGACGTCGGCAAGGCCCTGTTTGCCGCTGAAGCGCCGGTCGGCAAAATCGTCGAGGTGAACGGCCACAGCGTGGAAGTGATCGGCGTGATGAAACGGCCCTCCGCATCCTTCCCCGGCGATAACGACCGCCGCGTCCTGCTGCCCTACTTCACCATGCAGAAGATGTTCCCGCAGGCGCGCGAAAACATGATCATCGTCGCCGCCAAGCCCGGCAAAATGGCCGCCGCTACCGACGAGGTCCGCGCCGTGCTCCGCCAGGAGCGCCGCGTCCCGCCCAACGGCGTCGATAACTTCGCCATCTCCACCTCCGAGCAGATGGTCGAGGATTTCCGCAAAATCACCTCCGTCACCGCGCTCGTCATGGTGGTGCTCAGCTCCATCGGATTGCTGGTCGGCGGCATCGGCGTCATGAACATCATGCTCGTCTCGGTCACCGAGCGAACCCGCGAAATCGGCGTCCGCAAAGCCATCGGCGCGCGCCGCATCGACATCGTGGTGCAGTTTCTCACTGAAGCCGTGGTGCTCACCGGGCTCGGAGGACTCATCGGCATGCTGTTCGGTTGGATCGTCTCCGTCATCGCGCGAACGCTGCTGCCTTCGCTGCCCACGAGCGTGCCCTTGTGGGCTGCCGCGCTCGGCGTCGTCGTCAGCGTCGGCATCGGACTGTTCTTTGGCATCTGGCCCGCCAACAAAGCCGCGCGGCTCGACCCGGTCGAGGCGCTCCGCTACGAATAGTCAAGCCGGATGTTTGGCAAGGCGCAACAGCTTGCGGTGCGCCGCGTGAAAGCGCCGGTCAGCCTGCTCCATCTGCTCGTAAATCAATTGGAGATCGCCCTTTTCGAGCGCCTGGCGAAATGCCAGGGCACCCCGCATCTGAGGGTCCAGGTCGCGCTTGTCCATCTGCCGCAACCTCCGATTGAGGATCCGCTTTTCGAGCTCCACCAGGCGGCTCCGCATCAGGCTCGCCGAAACCGCCTCGCGAACCCAGTAGTCCGCTACCGCGTTGCCGGGTGCGAACCGCGCAGAGAAAACCGCATAGAGCCGGTCGAATTCTTCCTGGCTGATCGCAAAATCGTCCCCGGATTTGCGCCTTCGCGCGGTGTCGATCGAAATCACTTTTGCGGGCATGACCTGTTGAACCGCTTTCAGTCTCCCTCCACCCCTTTAGCATTCAGACCGCCACCCCCGAAACCCGGTTGAAAACAGGCCGAAAATAATCTTCGCCGCTCAATGACGGGATATCATTGTGGCGTGATCCGCTGCGTTTTCCTGCTCGCCGCGATTTCAGCTTTCGCCGCCGAGCGCCCCAACGGTCTCTACGCCGTTTTTGAAACCTCCAAGGGTTCCTTTACCGCCCGCCTGTATGAGAAGGATGCTCCGCTCACCGTCGCCAACTTCGTCGCGCTCGCCCGCGGCGAGAAACCCTGGCTCGACCCCGCCACCCGCAAGATGACCGCCCGCCCCCTCTACAACAACATCACCTTCCACCGCGTCGTCCCCGGCGAAATGATTCAGTCCGGCGACCCCACCGCCACCGGCGCTCACAACTGCGGCGTCCGCCTCGCCGACGAAATCCTGCCCGGACTCCGCTTCGATTCCTCCGGCAAACTCGCCATGGCCAACACCGGCAACCCCGACTCCGCCGGCTGCCAGTTCTTCATTACTGTGAATGCCATGACCGTCTGGAACGGCAAATACGCCGTCTTCGGCATCATCGTCGACGGCATGAACGTCGTCAACGCCATCAACCATCAACCCGTCCGCGGCGACCGTCCGGTGGACCCCGTCAAACTCCTCAGCGTCACCATCGAACGCACCGGACCCGAACCCTCCTCCAAACGAAAACGTTGACTCGCCGTCCGGCTGCAACGGCATCGCTTACACTTCACCACCGTTAAGACGAACCGCGCGAAAAATACACCCGCGTTCGCCGTGCCTGGATCGAACGGGGGAGTCCAACCGGACTGAATCGAAAAGAACCTGACAAGGAGTTCCCATGTTCAAATTCGCGTGGAAAGCGGTCGCTCTGTCGGCGATCGCCTGTTCAATGATGATGGCTCAGCGCATCCGCGTCGTGCACGCCAGCCCAGACGCTCCCAACGTCGACATCTACGTCGACGGCCAGATTGCGCTCGAAAACCTGCCGTTCGGCGATTATTCCGACTACGTCAGCCTGCCCGCCGGACAGCACAACGTCAGCGTCTTCCTCGCCGGCACGCAAACCAAGGTTCTCGATGCCAGCCCCACGCTCGGCGCGGGCCAGGATTACACCGCCATCGCCGCCGGTTTTGCCGGCAGGACGCCCGGTCTGCGCGTGCTGCTGCTCGCCGATACTCCCGGCAATCCGAACGACGGCGCCACCCGCGTCCGCGTCGTGCACGCGTCGCCCACCGCCCCTGCCGTTGATGTGTTCCTTACCAGCCCCTACCAGACGCTCAAGAACCGCACGCCTGTTCTCGCCGGCGTTCCTTTCGGCGCCGCGAGCGGTTACCTGGTGGTGCCCGCCGGTCAGTATCAGGCGCGTGTGACGCCCGCCGGAACCACCACCGCCGCCATCGATTCGGGTCGCATTGTTCTGCCCGCCGGAACTTCGCGCACCATCGTGGCGCTGGATGCCAAGGGTGGCGGCGCCCCGCTCGGCGCAATCGTTTTGATGGATCGCAACTAGCCTCCCTCCCGTCCGGGGCGGGCCGTTGTTTCAGCCCGCCCCATGTCGCGCTACACTGGTAGAGCCTTTTCCGGGCGGTTAGCTCAGCCGGTTAGAGCGCCTGCCTTACAAGCAGGAGGTCCACAGTTCGATCCTGTGACCGCCCACCAACCCTCCCTTCCTTTCGATCTCCACCACAAACAACTACGCTCCGCAGCGAATTTCGTCAGATTTCGCTTATTTAGAGGCCAGTCGTGATCCCTGAACGGATGAATCGGGCCCGCAGGCTTAGTTATAGAACTAAATCCAATCACTTCAACCTATTGCGATTGTTCATCCCCGTATCTGAATGCTTGAGCGATAAGTACTAATATCTCTATAACTGTCGTCTTGAAATGTAGACAAAAACGAGCGCAATTGTACGATCTGTTTGCAATCTTGAGGATTGTAAGTTGCGTGGGCGCGGCGTGCGGTCTAAAACCCGCGGTACTAACTATACGAAAGGGTTAGTTACATCAGGCGATTGCCCTAACCCGGGCGAATTAGTAACAAGGTATTAGCCTTTTTCGGCGGACGAATTAACTAGTCCGTGCGATTAGTACTGATTGTTGGTTGCCGGGGAGCTACGCCATGGTCACTATACCGCAAAGAATCGTTCGAGCAAGCATCCTTGCCCTAATCGCCATCACCGCCCTCAACGCCCAACAGCCGCCGGTCGTCACGAAAAAGTTTCTCTCGCCGAGCCTCGCCAAGAAGATCAATAGCGGACCGCCCGATACGACGACCCTGTCTTTCGCCGTCTCCAACCCGAATAACGTTCCTCTGTCAAACGTCGCCTTTACCGATACTCTACCGTCCCAGCTTCAACTCGCCACTCCGGTCGGCCTTACCGGCGCCTGCGGCGCAGGAACCATCACCGCTGTCGATGGCGGTGCCTCCGTGTCTCTCACCGGCGGCACCATCCCGGCGAATTCCGAATGTGATTTCGCCGTCAGCGTGATCGGGATCACCGAAGGCGTCGCGATAAACACAACCTCCACGATCACCGCCAACAATCCCAGCGGTCCAGGAACTTTGACCGGCCTTGCCGCCACCGCGCAGATCAACGTGATCGCGCCACCCTCGGTCACCAAGAGTTTCGCCGTTCCCAAGATTCAATCCGGCGGGGTTACTCAATTGAGCTTCACCGTGAACAATTCCGCGAGTAATCCGGTCACGCTGATCTCAATTGCGGTCACCGATACGCTTCCCACCGGACTTGCTGTAGCCACACCCTTGACCACCACCGGAAGCTGCCCCTCCGGGACACTTCTGGCGGTAAACACGACGATTATCATGTCGGGCTTTTCGCTGGCTCCGGGCGCGTCCTGCACCTTCGGAGTGAATATCGTCGCCACCGGCGACCGTACCGGCGCCATCCAGAACACGGCTTCAGTCAGTTCCACAAACGGTGGAAAAGGTCTGGACTACAAAGCCATCATCATCGTGGTGGGTCCGCCGGTGGTTACCAAGAGCTTCACCCCGAACGGAATCAAGGTTGGCGACAGCACCGTCCTGAAGTTTACCGTCACCAACCCGAACGACCAGGCGATTGCATCCCTCTCCGGAATCTCCTTCAACGATCCTCTGCCTGCTGGTCTTCAAGTAGCCTCCTCACCGAACCTCAGCGGGTCTTGTAATCTCGGCGCCGTCACCGCTCTTCCAAACGCGACCAGCATCAGCTTGAACGGCATTGCGCTCAACCCGAATACAGCCTGTGACTTCTCCGTGACGCTGACCGCCACCGCCCTCGGCGTCAAGAACAACACCACATCGGCGCCGCAATCGAATGAGGGAGGCGCAGGTTTGCCCGCCACGGCGAAAATGTCCGTCCTCCAGGGCCCCAACATCGCCAAAGCGTTTGTGCCGGCCGCCATCCCGCTCAACGGCACGACGACCCTCACCTTCACCCTCACCAATCCCAACACCGATCCGGACACCGGCGGGCTCACCGGCGTCGGCTTCACCGATGTTCTTCCTGCCGGACTCACCCCCTCCAACCCGGTGAACAACTGCGGCTCCGGTACCGTCACCATTTCGGGCACCGGGCCCTATACGATCACCTACTCAGGCGGAACACTGGCCGGCAACGCTCCACCCTGTACTATCGTCGTGACCATCACCGGCGCTACCGCCGGGTCCAAGAGCAACACCGTGTCCGCGAGTTCCACCAACGGCGGCAACGGCGGCACAGGCGCGTCCACTTTGCTGGTCATCGCTCCGCCCACAATCAACAAGAGCTTCGCCGCGCCCAAGAGCGTGGCGCTCAACGGCACGATTCAACTCAACTTCACGCTCACCAACCCCAACACCGATCCCGGAGCCACTCTTAGCGGCGTGAGCTTTACGGATAACCTGACCGGTATGGTGGTCGCTACTCCGGCGAGTGTCCCCAATACGTGCGGCGGGACTCTGACCACGACCTCGACCGCCATCGCATTGACCGGAGCTACCCTCGCGCCAAGTGGCACCTGCACGTTCTCCGTCACCGTCCAGGGCACCACCGTCGGCTCAAATGTGAATTCAACCGGCCCGGTTCACTCGACGGAAGGGGGCAATGGCGCGGCTTCGAGCGACACGCTGACCGTCGTCGGCGCGCCGGTTGTCAGCAAGAGCTTCCTGCCGAACAGCATCGTGCTCAACGCGAACTCCACCATCACCATCACCATCACCAATCCCGCGGCGAACACGGTTGCGCTGCAAGGCGTGACGGTCAATGACCCGCTGCCCGCCGGCATGGTGGTCGCCACCCTGCCCAACGTCACCGGCGGATGCTTCGGCGGCGTCATTACCGCCACGGCCGGCTCCGGCTCCATCAGCGTCAGCTCTTTCACCATTCCGATCAGCGGCTCCTGCTCGTTTACCGTCGATGTAAAGGGAATTCAAATCGGTCCCTGGCTGAACACGGCTACCGCTACCCCGACCAATGCTTCACCGGGATCCGGGGCCGATACCCTCAAGGTCGGCTTCCTTGCCCCAACCATCGCGAAAGCCTTCGGTGCGCCGACGATCCCGCTCAACGGCATCACCACGCTCCTGTTGAACCTTTCCAATCCGAACTCAACCCAGTTGACCAACGTTTGCTTCACTGACCCGCTGCCCACCGGGCTCGCGGTCGCCAACCCGAGCGGCCTGGTGAACACCTGCGGCGGATCCTTCACAGTCCAGGCGTTGCAAACCACCATCGGTTTCTGCAATATCACCCTGCCGCCCAATGCCGGCTGCAGCATTCAGATCAACGTCACCGGCACCGTCTTCGGACCGCCTCTCGTCAACACCACCAGCACGCTGACCTCGACCGAAGCTCCCCCCGGAACGCCCGCAACCGCCAGCCTCACCGTCGTCGGACCTCCGTCCGCCTCGAAGGCGTTTTCGCCGCCCACTGTCCTGATCGGGGGAACCTCCACGCTCACGTTCACTCTCGCGAACCCAGCCGCTAACGTCGTGGCGCTGAACAATGTCGGGTTCACCGATAATCTGCCCGCCGGCCTGGTCGTCTCCACGCCCAACGGCCTGAGCGGCACCTGCGGAGGCGGTACCATCACCGCCACCGCCGGATCCTCCACCATCACGCTGGCCGGCGCCACGCTGGGGATCGGCGCTTCGTGTACGTTCTCGGTGAACGTCACCGGCAGCACGCTCGGCCAGAAGAATAACAGCTTTACGCCGGGCTCCGGCAATGGCGGCAACGGCACGCCGGCCACCGGCACGCTCACCGTGATTGACAACTACCGCGCGCCGCAACTCACCAAAGCGTTCTCGACGCCCAGCGTGAACCAGAACGGCGCGGTTGTGGTCACCTTCAACCTCTCCAACCCGGGCATCAACCCGCTCAGCAACATCAGCTTCACCGATAACCTGCCCGCGGGCCTCGTGATCTCGAATCCAAACGCGCTCTCGAGCTCCTGCTCGGCTACCATCACCGCCACGCCCGGCACCTCGTTCATCAACTTCGCCAACGCGAGCCTGCCCGGCAACGGATCCTGCACCTTCTCGCTGAGCGTCACGGCTACCGCCGCGCCCACGGTGCGCCTGTGCAATGTCACCAGCGAAGTGACGTCGAAGGAAGCGCCCAACGGACCCCCTGCCTCGGCCTGCATCACCATCGGAAGCGGAGCGATTGCCCCTGGCGATGGTTTGCTCGTCAGCTACGCCGCGAATCTTGATGCGGGCGAAAGCTACGTCAATCTGTCGAACTCGGGAGCCTTGGGCGGGTCTGACCCGACCGGCAACATCTGCATCAACGCCTTCGTCTACAGTCCTGACGAACAGTTGATCTCCTGCTGTAGTTGCCTGGTCACGCCCAACGCGCTCGCCTCGCTGTCGGTCAAAAACGACCTGCTCTACAACCCGCTCACTCCGGCCGTGCCCAGCAACGTGTTCATCAAGCTGCTCACCGCTCTCCCGGTCGGAAACACCTGCAGCATTCAGGCGCCTCTCTCGCTCGGCAAACTCTCGCCCGGCGCCATGGCCTGGAGCAGCACGATCCACCAGGGCCCGGCCGCCGGCCAGTACAGCCGCACCGAGACGCCGTTTATACCGGCCACGCTCAGTCCGAGCGAACTCGACCGCATGACCAACCTCTGCCAGATGATTCAAGTGAACGGCAGCGGCTACGGCATTTGCCGCGGCTGCCGCCTGGGCGGTTTCTAGCCTCCCGAACTGATGGCGGGGCCGCTTCACGACCCCGCCGTCATTTTGCCGGGAATTCTATTTTCGTCCTGCTTTCAGCCGCTTGGCCGCGCCGACAATCCGCAGCGCGAACGGCACAGGCCTACGCTGAAGCCAAATGGAATGTACGCTCGCTACCGGGAACGCTGTCATCGACGCGCTGCGCGCCGGTGTCCTTCATAGTTACGCGCCCACCTCAACCCGTGAACGCCTGATTGTGAATGAGGTCATCGAGCGCTGGCGCCGCCTCAACGAAGCCCGCGCCCGCGAGCGCCGGCTTGCGGACCTCGAGGGCCAGAGCGCCTTCAGCCTGATTCTCCGGGCCGTCCGCGATGCCGAAAACGCCTTCCATCGCGCCATCGCCCGCGCCGACTCAATGATGATCGCCGGGCGCGCCGCCCCCGAAAACCGGAATCGCCGCTCCGCTGATGTGCCCGGCGTTTTCCGAGGCCAGGTGAACCAGCAGAGCCGCGATGTGGCGCGGGTCTACCCACTGCCGCCGGTCCGCATCGGGCATCGCCGCGCGATTCGGCGCTGTGTCGATGGTGCCCGGCAGCACCGCATTGGCCGTCACTCCGCTCCCCTCGAGTTCGCGCGCAAACGAACGAACCAACGCCACCAGCGCTGCTTTCGAAACGCTGTAAGCGGCCGCGTTCTCCTGAGGCTCCACAGCCGCGCGGCTCCCGACGGCCAGCAGTCTTCCGAACCCTTCAGCCCGCATCCATCGCGCCGCGGGTTGGAACACGTGGAGCGCCGTGCGCAGGTTCATGTCGAACATCCGGTCGAACTCAGCCGGGTCCGTGTCCTCGGCGCGCGAGCCACCGCTCCAGCCGCCCGCCAGGTGGACCACCGCATGCAACCCGCCCATCCGCTCCCGCACTTCGGCCACCACGGCTGCCGTCGATTCCGCGCTCGCGAGGTCGGCCGGGAATGCCTCGAAATTCGAACGCGTTCCCGGGGAGCGCGACACTCCCGCCACGCGCCAGCCTGCGTCGAGAAACGCCGGAGTTACCACCGAACCCAACGCTCCGCTCGCGCCCGTGATCAGAGCTATCCGGCTGCTCATCGCGTCTCCGCTCAAGTCTGCCCGACCCAATCGGGCTTGGCGGCCGCTTTCCAGCGCTTGCGGATCTCCTCGATGCGCTCGGCCTCGAGCGGGCCCGCCTCGAGCAGTTGCGCGTTCTCGCGCCACCGCTCCGGTCGCGTGGTTCCCACAATCGCCGTTGCGACGCCCGGTTGCGCCAGCGTGAATCGCAGCGCCGTCGAAATCGATTGGGCCAGCGTCTCGCTCTCAAGGAACGGATACTTCAGCTCGCCCAGGCGCCGCCAGTATTCGTGATGATATTCGCTCGCCGGTTGCTTGCCCGTGCGCCACGCCGCGTTGGCGATCGGACGCTTGGCAATCACGCCCATTCCGCGTTCGGCGGCGAGCGGCAGCGTCAGTTCGATCGCCTCCTGATCGGCGATGCTCACCGAGGTTTGCAGCGTGTCGAAGGCTCCGCACTCCACCGCGTAACGCGCCGCCTGACCGTCGCCGCTGTAGCCGATGAACCGCGTCTTGCCCGCTGCTTTCGCCGCCTGCAGCACTTCGATCACTTCGCCGCGCTCGAGCAGCGCCTTCGAGCAACTGTGCAGCTGCACCAGGTCCACGCAGTCGGTTTTGAGCCGCTCCAGGCTCCGGTCAATCTGCCGCGCGAGCATGCCGGTGTGCCAGTCCGGCTCGCTGAATCCGGCCGCGTGCCCGCACTTGATGAATAGATAATAGTCCTTGCGCCGCCTGCTGACGGCCCGGCCGATCATCGATTCGCTGTCCGGATAACACTCCGCCGTGTCCACGATGTTCAAGCCCGCGTCCAGCGCGCCGTGCAGCAGTTTCTCCACTTGCTCGTAAGGGACCGATTCATAGCCGATCTCGGCGCCCCCGAATCCGAGCGCCGTGACCTCCATGCCCGTGCGTCCCATGGTTCGCTTCGTCATTCTTTTATTGTCGCGAATTGGCGCGTGTTAAACTACGAATTGTTCTACCCGCATGGCGGCATTAGCTCAGGAGGTAGAGCGCCAGATTGTGGTTCTGGATGTCGTGGGTTCGAATCCCACATGCCGCCCCACAACGAAAATTACTGCTTCACGCTCACTTCGCGAAAGTAGATTTTCGTGTTCGAATCGTGATTCTGCAGCCCGATGTAGCCCACGTCCGGCCGCGGACCCCGCACCGGCTCGAACCACTGCTTCCGCTCCGGCACCGGCTTGCGCTGGTCGAAATCGTTGATCTTCTCGCCGTTCAGGTACACCACCGTCACCGGGCCTTTCAGTTCGATGTCCATCGTGTTCCACTCGCCCGCCGGTTTCTGCGCGCGCTTGCTCACCTTGCTCAGCGAGTAGATCGCGCCCGTGCAATGCCACTCGTCGCCCGCCGCGTCGATCTGCACTTCATAGCCGTTGTGAACGCCGTACCAGGGATCCTGCGGCTTCTCCGGCATCCGGATGTACACGCCCGAGTTGTCCCGCGGACCCGTGGTCTTGAACACCACCCGCACCGTCGTGTTGCCGAACTGCTGCGGCTCGTACCAGAGCAGCCCCATGCCGCCTTCGGTCACCAGTTGCCCGTTCTCGAGTGTGAACTTGCCGGGGCCTACATGCACCCAGCCGTTCATGCTCGAACCGTCGAAGATCTTTTTCCATTGCTCGGCCGAAGCGAGCGCGCAAAATGCGACCAGGCAAACCAGCACGTTCCGCATAGCGTTCATTCTATCGTTTCCGGCGGCGTTTCAAAACGGATGGCGTCGCGGAAGCCTCGCGTCCGCCACGCGCCATAAGCGAGCCCGAAGATCAGCCACGCCGCCCCGGCGATCTTCGCCGGAGTGCGCAGGCTCAACCAGATTGCAAAGCAGATCAGGAATCCGAGCGCGGGCGCCAGCGCGTCTGAAAGCCGCCGCCCGCCGCGCACAAAGTAGCGCAGAAACGCCGCCGCGTTCACGCCCATAAAACCGATGAACGCCCCGAAATTCAGGAGCTCCGCCCCGAGCTGATAGCTCATCACGAATGCGCCCGCCAGGCACAGCCCGCCGATCAGCGCCACGTTGTACTTGGGCACCTGGTTCTTCGCGTCGAGAAACCCGAAGAACGGCCGCGGCAGCGCTCCGTCGCGCCCCATCCCGTACAGCAGCCGCGCGCCCGCCAGTTGGCCGCCCGCGCCGGATCCGATGCTCGCCACCAGCAGCGTCAGGTTCACCGCCTGAAACAGGAGCGCCCCGCCCAGCCTGCCCGCCACGTGAACGTACGCCGTGTCGACGTCGGGAAACGGCTCCTGCGCGGGCCACACCAGTTGCGCCGCGTAGACTTCGATCGCCGAGAGCACGCCGATGATCAGGCAGATCAGCACGGTCGCGAGCAGAATGTTGCGCCGCGGATTCCGCACCTCTTCGGACAGCGTCGAGATGCCGTCAAAACCGATGTAGGTGAGCACCGCAAGCGAGGTTCCCGTCGCCACGCGGGAGGCTGAAAATGTTTCGGGATCGTAGAACGGCCGCGTGAAACTCACCGCCGGCAATCCCATCACGTAGCGCGCCGTCGCCGCCAGCACCGCGGCCACAACGATCAGCATCGCCACCGCCAGAGCTGCATTCACGTGAGCGCTCGTCTCGATTTTGCGCAGGTTCATCCAGGTGAACAGGCCGGCGAAAAACACCGCCCACGCCGCGTATGGCACATCGGGCAGAATGTTCATCGCGGCTTTGCTGCACCAGATGGTGCAGATGAGCGGGTTGAGCACGTAGTCCATCAGCATGCTCCACCCCGTCGCGTAGCCGAGCGCCGGATGGATTTCCTGTCCGACGTAAGTGTAAGCCGAACCCGCGCTCGGGTACACCGCCGCCATCCGCCCGTAGCTGAAAGCTGTGAACAGCATCGCCACCATCGCAATCAGCACGGTGGTGACTACGTGTCCGCGGGCTTCCTGTTGCACCACGCCGAACAACGGCATGGGAGCGGTGGGCTGCACCAGGATGATGCCCATGAACACCAGGTCGCGCAGCCCGAGAGAACGATGTAATGGCACTGTGGCGGTTATTATAACCGCGCCCCGCAGCTAAAAGGTGCGGCACGAGCGGCAGAGTCCGTAGCCGCTTCCGTTAGCCTGCACAAATCCACAGAGGCTTGTCAGGCGTGACTGCATCTGGCTGGACAGGCCGGCGGAGATATAGCTGATTTCGCTCACCGCGGTCGCGGTGGGCGTGGCGTGCGTCGTGGTTCCCCATACAGCCAGTCCCGCGCTCAGTGCGGTCGGGTTCGCCGGATTGCAAGTGCCCTGCGACCCGATGATCGCCACGGTAATGTCGTTTGGCACCGATGGCGTCAGCGTGTTGGAGATCAGGTCGTTCCGTCCGGACAAAGACACCAACCCGTTCGGCGTTACGTTACAACTGCAGCAGGCCAGTAGTTGTTCGTCTGCCGACAGCACATACACGTTCGCGCACAGGTTCGTGCCCGAGGCACCGGAATTGGTGAGCAGGATCTCTCCATCCGATGTCGAGAGTTTTCCCATGTAGCCGACCAGGTAGGCGCCCGGCGGTTGCAGGAAATCCGCGCGCACATTGTCGATCGCCAGTATGTTGTTGGCCCATCCGTTCGGCCAGACTGTGATCCAGACATAACCCGGTCCGCCCAGGTCCTGACTCAGCAGCGGACCGCCGGGAGAGGTCGACTGCACTACGGTGGTTCCCAGCAGATTTCCGCCGGCATCGTACACGTTCATGTCGGTTGAGACCAGTGACGTCGGTGTCGCGCCCTTGCGGAATGTCATCTGGAACGTATACCAGCCGGTGGTGGAAAGGGTGGCAATCGGCGTCGTCTGTCCGTCCACGAAGATCTGCACCGCGGTGCCCGTGGGCGTCAGCCTGAAATTGTGCTCGGCGCCGTAGTTGCCGGATGGATGCGCGGGCGACATGTCGATCCATACACCGGGTCCGTTATAGATCGCTGTCGGCCAGTTAGCGAAAATATACATGCTGATCGACTGCGAGAAGTCGCCTCCCGGATAAGGCTGAGTCGGCGGAGGCGCGGGAAAGCCGAAGCGGCTCACGGCGGAATCGCCGAATCCCGGCAGGTAGTCGTCGGGAATATTTGTAATCTCAGCGTGATAACTCCCGGCAAAGGAAGGAACGTGCAGTGTCCCACCGCCCGAGGGAACGCGCGTCGCCGTGGAATAGGGCGGCGTGTAGAGGTTCAGATCCCCGACTCCGGTTTCGAATCCCTGGAACGCAATCTGGCCGAAAGATAGCGACGCTACGACCAGAGAAATGCAAGCGGCCAATGACAGGCGCATAGAGACGAATCCTCTCCTAGTGCAGAACCCTTAATACTTTCGAAGTAGTCAAAGAACTGCCGCAAAAATTTTGGCATCGCTAAACACACTTGGTCAATTCTCCAAACGGAGTAATTCGATCGAAGCGTTACGTACAGAACTAATGGATCCTTCGTCCCTGTCGCCTGTTGCGCTACGGTGAAGGTATGCTCCTGTTCCTCATGCTCGCGGTCTCGGCCAACGGCGTGGTCAACCGTCCAGTCGTCAACCTCTTCTCCGGTCCCTCTGACGATCGCGACGTCGTTTCGCAGGCCATCTACGGCACCAACGTCGCCATCCTCGAAGAAAAGGGCGAGTGGCTTCGAGTGCAGACTCCCGACGAGTACACCGGATGGGCACGCTCCGCCGAGCTGCTGCGCACGGCGCCCTACGCCGGACGCGGGCGTGTGGCGCGCGTCGACAACCTTTTTGCGAGCGTGTACCGCGAAACTAACATCACGCGCCACGCGCCGCTGCTCACCTTGCCCTACGAAACGCGCCTTGAAGTCGTCTCCGAACAGGCCGGCCGTTGGGTGCAGGTCCGGCTTGCCGACGACCGCAGCGGTTGGGCGCAGCGCGGCGACTTGAGCTTCGACACCCACCCGCTCTCCATCCCCGAAACCGTCTCGCTCGCCAAGCGCTTCCTCGGCATCCCTTACCTGTGGGGCGGCAGCTCCTCGTTCGGGTTCGATTGCTCCGGCTACACGCAGATGCTGTGCCGCCGACGCGGCTTCGTGATGCCGCGCGATGCCGGTCCGCAAGCCGCGTGGAGCGGCGCCGCTAAGATCACTCAGTCTGAGTTACAAACGGGCGACCTGCTGTTTTTCGGGCCGTCACCCGCTAAAATCACACACACGGGCATGTATATCGGCGACGGACAGTTCATCCACGCAACCGCGAACACGCGCCCGGTGATCCAGATCAGCGAACTCGCCGACCCGTACTGGACGCGGTTGCTGGTTGGCTGCCGGAGAGTCAAATGAATCGAAGAGATCTATTCAAGGCCGCCGGCGCCGCAGCGCTCGCCGGAAATGCATCGCACGCCGCGCCAAAATCCGCGATCGAAACCAAAGTGGTCCGCCTCAACCTGAAGCACACATGGACCACCGTGATGTCGTCGAGCGACTTCCGCGACACGCTCCACCTCACGTACACGCGGGACGGCATCACCGGTCACGGCGAAGGCGCGCCCATTCCCCGCTACAAGGAAAATGCCGTGCTCGGCAAACGCGCCATCGACGGCATCGCCGGTTGGCTCGCCTCAGCCGATCCCATGCAGTTCAACAAATTGATGGCGGAGGTTTTTGCCAAACTCGAAGGGCAGTGGGCTGCCAAAGCCGCCATTGATATAGCCGTTATGGACTGGGTGGGACAAAAACTCGGGGTACCTCTCTACCGCTACTTCGGCCTCGACGCCGCCGACGCGCCCATCACGACCTTTTCCATCGGCATCGACACGCCCGAGATGACCAGGAAGAAGCTCGAAGAAGCCGAGCAGTTCCCCGTTCTGAAAATCAAAGTCGGTCTCGACACCGACGAAGCGACCATGGAAACGGTGCGGCGCTTCACCTCCAAGCCGCTGCGGGTCGACGCCAACGAAGGCTGGACCGACAAGGAAGAAGCCGTCCGCAAAATCAACTGGCTCGAAAAAATGGGCGTTCAGTTTGTCGAGCAGCCCATGCCCGCCGCGATGATCGAGGAGACTGCCTGGGTCAAACAGCGGGTTAACCTGCCGATCATTGCCGACGAAGCCTGCCTCCACGCCGGCGACATTCCGAAACTCAAGGGCGCATTCGACGGCGTGAACGTCAAGCTCGACAAGAGCGGCGGCGTTCTGGCAGCGTATCGCATGCTGTCCATCGCCAAGGCGCTCGGCATGAAGACCATGCTCGGCTGCATGGTGTCGAGTTCGGTCAGCGTCACTGCCGCCGCCCACCTGTCCCCGATGGTGGATTACGCCGATCTGGACGGAAACCTGCTGATCTCGAACGATCCGTTCACGGGTGTCACAGTCAGTCGCGGCAAACTCGTCTTGCCCAACGGTCCCGGGTTGGGACTCAAAGCGCGAAGCTGATCAGACCACTTCGCGAACCTTCTCGGCGATCACGTTTTTGAGAATCGACCAGCCTTCCTTCTGTCCACGCAGGATGGCTTCGGCGAACTTCACCGTCTGCTCCGTGCTCACCTGCCCGGGCAGGGGCGGCTCATGGGCGTCGACCACGGCTTGCACCACTGCCGGACCATCGTGCTCGAGCGCCCGCCGCAGCACGTTCGCCACTTCGTCCGGACGCTCAGCGGTGAAGCCCGCGGCGCCGCAGCACATCGCGACGCCGGCAAAGTCGATCGGCTGCAGCTCGACGCCGAACTGCGGGTTGCCCTCCATGACAATCTGCTCCCACTTGATCATGCCGAGGACGTTGTTCTTGAGCACGACAACCTTGACGTTCATGTTGTACTTGACGAGCGTAGCCATCTCGCCCATCAGCATGGTGAACCCGCCGTCGCCGATGATGGCAACGATCTGCCGGTCCGGAAAAGCAGCCGCGGCACCGATGGCATAGGGCAGCGCGTTGGCCATGGTTGCCAGCGTACCCGAGAGCGAGAACTGCATTTCATCGCGCATCTCGATATGCCGCGCCGCCCAGGTGGTGACGGTTCCGCTATCGGTGGTGACGATGGCATTGGGCGCCAGCAGGCGGCTGAGCTGATGAACCACCACCTGCGGCTTCATCGGCATGTCGTCGCGCGAGGCGCGCTGCTCGAGCACGCGATTCCAGTCGCGCATCCGGGACTGCGCTTTTTCAAGGAACGAGCGGTCCTGCTTGCGCTCGAGCAGGGGCATGAGCGCGCGCAGTGTCGAACGGCAGTCACCCGCCAGCGGAACGTCCACCGGTTGGCGCAGCCCGATGCGCGAAGGCCACACGTCGATCTGCACCACTTTGGCCTTTCCCGGCTTCGGATAAAAGTCGAGATAAGGAAAGCTCGAGCCGGCGATGATCAGCGTGTCGCACTCCTGCATGGCTTCACCCGATGGCGCGGTGCCGAGAAGACCGATGCCGCCTGTGGTGTATGGGTTCGCGTCGGGGACTACGGCTTTGCCGAGCAGCGCCTTGATCACCGGTCCGGCAACCGTGTCGGCGAGTTGCAGCACCTCTTCGCGCGCGCCGAGCGCGCCGCGCCCGACCAGAATCGCAACCTTTTTCCCTCGGTTGATCAGCTCGGCGGCGGCTTCGAGGCTCGCCAGCGGAGGCACGGGATGGGCGGCCGCGAACAGCGCGGCACTGTGTTTTGGAACGTTAACCGGCGAGCGCTGCCCCGCCGTCGCCTTCAATTCCTGGAAGTCCTTGGGTATGGTGATGTGGGCCACACCATGCTGGCCGAGGGCCATGCGGACCGCTTCGTCGAGAACGTTTTCGAGATGCGCCGGTCCCATGACACGCTGGTTGTAAACCGCGACGTCGGCGAAGGCTTTGTCGAGGTCCACGTCCTGCTGATAATGCGTGCCGATCAGGTCGTGATAAGTATGGCCCGTGATGGCGAGCACCGGGACGCCGTCGCTCTTGGCGTCGTAGAGGCCATTCAGCAGATGAATGCCGCCCGGTCCGGAAGTGGCGAGGCAAACGCCGAGCCGTCCTGTAAACTTCGCGTAGCCGCAGGCGGCGAAGGCGGCCGATTCTTCGTGCCGCACCTGGATGAAACGGATGCGCTCGGAGTGAGTACGCAGCGCTTCGAAGATGCCGTTCACGCCGTCGCCGGGGTAGCCGAAGATGGTGTCCACGCCCCAACTCATCAGGCGCTCGAGAAGCGCGTCTGCCACGGTCTTTGCCATGCATTGAGGACGTTGCGGAGGCGGGTCCTGATACCGGATTTCACGGTGACCGGGCGGCGAAACAAATCGTCTGCTCGCGAGTCTCCCATGCGGGGCCGGCTTGAGCGAGCGTCGTTTTCACAACAAGGTGTGCCTGGTGACGGGCGCGGGTTCGGGCATCGGCAAGGCCATCGCGCGCCGTTTCGCTCATGAGGGCGGCCATGTGCTGGTGATTGACCGCGACGAGGAGCACGGCCGCGCGGCAGTGGGCGAAATCGAACAGTCAGGCGGGTCGGCGGTGTTCAGCGCCTGTGATGTGTCGGTTCCGGCGCAGGTTCAAGCGGCGGTCGGAGTTGCGCTCGAGCGGTGGGGGCATGCCGATGTGCTGGTGAACGACGCGGCCATGATGACTTTTGATCCCATCACGGAACTGGCCGACGACGATTGGGACAAAGTGCTCCAGGTCAATTTGCGAAGCGTGTTTCTTTTCTGCAAGTACACGGTGCCGCACATGCGGCCCGGCGGCGCCATCGTCAACATCAGTTCCGTACACGCCCACGAAACCACGTGCAACGTGGTGCCCTACGCGAGCTCAAAAGGCGGCATGGAAGCTTTCACGCGCGGGTTCAGCGAGGAAATCGCGCCGCGTAAACTCCGCATCAACTGCGTCGCTCCGGGGGCGGTTGACACGCCGATGCTGTGGAACAATCCGAACGTCAAGAGCGGGGCGGAGAAGGTCAGGGGGTCGGTGGGCAAGCCGGAAGACATCGCGGCGGCGGTGTGCTTTCTCGCGTCGCCCGAAGCCCGTTTCATCACCGGCACGACGCTGGTGGTGGACGGCGGACGGTTGGACATTCTTTAAGGACTATCAGCGTGCCGCCATTCATGTTCGCGACCGGAATCGAAAACAGCTATCCCACCATCGAGTGGCAGGGCCGCACCATCCGGCAGGATGAGTTGGAAAAAACGCACCATTACCAGCGCTGGCGCGAGGATTTCGCGCTGCTCAAGGAACTCGGCATATCGTGCCTGCGCTACGGACCGCCGTATTTCTCGACGCACCTGGGCGACGGGCGCTACGACTGGGAATTCGCCGACCGTACGCTCGGCGCTCTCCGGCAGCAGAAAGTCACCGTGATCGCCGACCTCTGCCACTTCGGCGTGCCGGATTGGATCGGCGGCTTTCAGAACCCCGATTGGCCCGGGCACTTCGGCGCTTATGCCCGGGAGTTTGCGCGGCGCTATCCGTGGATCCGGTTCTACACGCCGGTGAACGAGATTTTCGTCGCCGCGATGTTCTCAGGGCAGCTGGGCTGGTGGAACGAACGGCTCAAATCGGACCAGGGGTTTGTCACGGCGATTCGCAACCTGTGCCGCGCGAACCTGCTCGCGATGCACGCGATCCTCGAGCATTGTCCGCACGCGGTTTTTATACAGAGCGAAAGTACACAGTATTTCCATCCGAACGGGCCGCGCTCGGAAGCAGAATCCGAGTTTCTCAACGAAAAGCGGTTTCTTTCGCTAGACCTCACCTACGGCCATCCGGTGAATGCCGTCATGTACGAATACCTGCGCGACAACGGCATGCCCCGGGAAGAGTACCGCTGGTTTCTGCACCATCACGTCAAGAGCCGCTGCGTGATGGGCAACGACTACTACGCGACCAATGAGAACCTCGTGCAAGAGGACGGCAGCACGACTCTGGCGGGCGAGATCTTCGGCTATTACCCAATCACGCATCAGTATTTTTCGCGCTATGGTTTGCCGGTGATGCACACCGAGACCAACGGGCTCGGAGGCAACGAGGCGGTGGGTTGGCTGCGGAAACAGTGGGCCAACGTTCACCGCTTGAAGCACGATGGGGTCCCGCTGATCGGGTTCACCTGGTATAGCCTGCAGGACCAGGTGGATTGGGACTCCGGGCTCCGCGAGAACAACGGGACGGTAAATCCGCTCGGCTTGTGCAGCCTCGACCGCCGCATCAACCCCGTCGGCTACGCCTATAAGGACCTGATCGAACAGTGGGGGCAGATTCTGCCAACCGAAAGCACCGTGCTGGGGATTTCGCAATGAGATTGGCGATTCTGTGGATAGCGTGCGCAGCCGGGGTGGCGGCGCAGGACGATTTCCGCGTGGAGGCGACGGCCGCGGGTTGGTTCGCTTCCATTCGCGGAACGGTGCAGGCGGCGGGGTTGCCGGTGGACCTGCAGTCCGATCTGGCGCTTGGGGATCGCGCAACATTTCTGGGCCAGCTTGTTTTTAAGCCCGGGCGGCGGCACCGGTTGCTGGTGGAGGGCAGCCCGTATTCGTTTGACGGGGTCAACACGGTTTCGCGAACCATCGCGTTCGCCGGGCGGACGTTCGATGTTCAAGAGACCGTCCGTTCGACGGCTTCGATAACTTACGTGTTCGGCGGATATCAGTTTGACGTAGTGGCGCAGCCGCGCGGGCACTTCGGATTACAGGCGGGCGCGGCGTACGTGGACGCGGAAGGCGCCATCAGCGGCGTACGGACAGGGCTCACCGGAAGGCGCGAGCAGAAACTCGGGTTACCGCTCGCGGGCGCGGAGTTCCGGGTCTGGCCATGGCGGTTTGTCAGCGTGAGCGGGGGAATGAAGGGCATGGCCTATGGAGCGTTCGGGCACTTTGTTCAGGGCGAGGTGAACGCGGGCGTCGGAGCGCGCGGGTTTAGCGTGCTCGGCGGATATCGCGTGGTCGACGCCGACATTCACGAGAACTCCGGCGCTCCGCTTCAGCCGGGAATTGCACCGCGAATCCGGGGGCCGGTGGTGTCGGTGCAATTCCGTTATTGAGCGCGGCTATTTCTGGTCAAACAGGTCCGCGCGGCGCACGCGCTCGCCTTTGAACATCACCGAGGAAATGCGCTCGGTTGTGCCGATTTCTTCGAGCGGGTTGCCGTCGAGAAGCACGAGGCTCGCATCGTAGCCTTTGCGGATGTAGCCTGTGTGCGAATCAACGCCGAGCAGTTTGGCGGCGTTTGCGGTGGCTGCCTGGAGCGCGACGCGCGCGGGGATGCCGGCTTGAACCCACAGCTGAAGTTCGCGATGGATGAGCGGTCCGTGGAAGGCGAGAGGGGCGCCGCCGCCGGAACCGGCAGCGAGTATCGCGCCGGACTCCCAGGCTTGCTTCAGTTTGGCCTTGGCCTGGTCGAGGTCGACGGATGGCGCTTCGGGGTGAGGCTTTAGCGCAGCTTTGGTTGCTTTGAGCAGCGACGGCGGACCGGCTTGCTCGACGAGCGGACGGTTGAGCGGGTCAGCGCGTCCGTCGCGCCACGCCGCGACGGCTTCCTGAGCGGCAAGCATGGGCACTACCGCTTTGGCGTTGCGCAGGTCGACCGCGATGGGGTCCGCGCCGAGGCGCTGTCCGCTCGACAGCTTTGCCAGGACCGGATTCAGTTCGGGGAAATTGCCGGCGGCGTTCCCCACCGCGGCGACGCCGCTGTAGAGATAGTTGGCGAGCGCGCGCTCAACGAACGCTTCCGGTTTTCCGTCTTCCGGCTTCTCGAAAACGCCGCCGCTCTGTTTCAGGTTGACGGCCACGTCCACGAACGCTGGCACCAGCGTTTTGCCGTTGGCCTGCACCTCCGCGGCGTGAAGTGTTTTGGCATCGGGAGCGGCGCCGGTGAAGATGTCGGCGATTTTGCCGGAGCGGACCAGCACCGAGCCGGACTCGATCACCGTGCCGTCGCCGACAAAGATTCGCGCGTCCTTAAACAGCACAGACTCGCTGCGCTCAAGCAAACGGTCGAGCGATCGCATTTTGGCAACGTTCTCTTTGCTGTAGGCCTGATAACAGCCGAGCAGGATAAAAGGCGCGAGCACGCCGACCACCCAGAGCTTGGACGAGGCGGGCAGTTTTTCATCCTTCTCCCAGCGAAACAGTTTCATTCCGATGAAGGTTCCGACGACGGCGGTGAGTAGCAGCGCCAACACCGCGGTGACGTGTTTGGCGACGCTCTCCTGAGCGAGCAGGATGGCCTGCATCGCGCCGAAGAAGTGGGTGGCGGGCAGAAATTGCGACAGAGTTTGCAGCCATACCGGCATGAGGAACATGGGGATGGTGGCGCCGCTCAGGAACAGCATCGGCATGTAGAGGATCTGGATCAGGATCTGACTTTCCTGCATGGAATTGACCACCGAAGCGGCAATCAAGCCGACGCCGCGGAAGGCGAGCAATCCGGCGATGACAAGCAGGAACAGCGACGGCAACTGGGTCGGCACGGCCATGCCGTAGATGAAGTGGGCCAACGTGAGCACAATGACGAAGACCGGGATGTAGTGGACCAGGCCGACGATGATGGAAGAAACGAGGATGGGCAGCGGCGTGATGGGCGCGACCTTGAAGCGACGCAGGATGTTCTGCTCGCGGTCGGTGACGGTGCGCATGCCTTGCCCCCAGAGTCCCGAGCCGAGGACGCCGATGGTGAGCACCATGTTCACCACCTGGTTGATCATGCCGCTCTGGTCAGCCTTCATCATCTGGCCGAACAGGAAGAAGAACATGAACGGAAACAGGTAATTGAAAAAGATCAGGCCGCGGTCGCGGAAGCTGAGACGCAGATTGGTCCGGATGAGCGCGAGATAGCTGTTCATGTTAGTCCCTCAGTGACTTTCCGGTGAGTTCGATGAAGACGTCTTCGAGCGTGGGGCGTTTGAGATGGATGTCGGTGAGTTCGAGTCCCGGCGACTGATCGATCCACTTGACGATTTCGACGATGCCGCTAGCGGGGTTGGCGGCGTGAAGGGTGAGGCGGCGGCGGTCGGAGGAGAGGACGAGACGGTCGCCCGAGTTGAAGGCGGGCACGGCATCGGGCGCGGGCACGTTGATTTCGATTTCAACGCGCGACTGGCCGAGGGTCTTTTCCTGTAGTTCGCGGGGAGTGCCGGAGGCGATGATGCGGCCCTGGTCGATGATGGCGACGCGGTCGCAGAGGCGCTCGGCTTCTTCGATGTAGTGGGTGGTGAGGATGATGGTGCGGCGCGCGTCCTTGAGTTCCTGGATGAGGCCGTGGATTTCGAGGCGCACCTGCGGGTCGAGACCGGTGGTAGGTTCGTCGAGGAACAGCAACTGCGGTTGGTTGACGAGCGCGAGGGCGAGTGCCACGCGCTGCTTCTGTCCGCCGGAGAGGGTCGAGTAAAACGCGCCGGCTTTCTCGGTCAACTGGAGGCGGTCGAGGAGGCGTTTGCAATCGGCGTTGCGGTCGTAAAAGGCGGCGAACAGGTCGATGGCCTCGCGGACGGTGATCTTCTCGGGCAGGTTGGTGGCCTGGAGACAGACGCCGATGCGCTGCTTGAGGCTCATCGCCTGAACGCCGGGATCGAAGCCGAGTACGCTGACCTCGCCTGCTGAGCGGGCGCGGAGGCCTTCGAGAATTTCGACGGTGGTGGTTTTGCCGGCGCCGTTGGGGCCGAGCAAGCCGAATACTTCGCCCTCGCCGACCTCGAAATCGATTCCGCGCACGGCCTCGAAGTCGCCATAGGACTTGCGAAGTCCGCGGACGCTGATGGTATTGTCCATGTCTCTTCAAGATTGCCTGAAGTGAATATTACGGGCAAATGATAACGGACAGACGGCGGGGCGCTGCCGACCAATGACGGATTTGGGGCGGCGAATCGCTAAGATGAACGTGTGGACAGCGCGCTCTCGCGGCAGCAGGCGATGCGATTCATCGTGTTTCTGGGAATGGTGAGCCTGTTCGCGGATATCACGTACGAAGGAATGCGCGGCGTCATCGGGCCGTATTTCGTGGCGCTCGGCGCGCCGGCGGCCGTGGTGGGGATGGTGGCGGGCGCGGGTGAACTGGCGGGATTCGCGCTGCGGCTGATCACGGGATTCATCGCGGACCGGACGCGGGCTTACTGGCCGCTCACGATCGCAGGCTACGTGGTGAATCTGCTGGCGGTGCCGGCGCTGGCGCTCACTTCCACTTGGCCGTCGGCGGCGGCGCTGGTGATTGCCGAACGAACAGGAAAAGCGATTCGCAATCCGGCGCGGGACGCGATGCTGTCCCAGGCGGCGCACACGGTGGGGCGGGGATGGGGATTCGGGCTGCACGCGGCGATGGACCAGGCCGGCGCAATCATCGGGCCGCTGATCATGGCGCTGGTGCTGGCGCGCACGTCGCGTTACGGCGCAGCGTTTGAAATCGCGGCCATTCCTGCAGCGCTGGCGATTGTCACGCTGTTGATTGCGCGCTCGAACTACCCGCGGCCGCAGGAACTGGAACCGGCGGGGGTGCGGCTCGAAGGCAGCGGCTATCCGCGGGAGTTTTGGATTTACATCGCAGCGGCGGCGCTGCTGGCGGCGGGCTTCGCCGATTTTCCGATTGTGGCTTACCATCTCGAAAAGCACGCGCTGCTCGGGAGCGCGTGGATTCCGGCGGCTTACTCGCTAGCGATGGCGATGAACGGGGTGAGCGCGCTGGTGTTCGGGCGGATGTACGACCGCTACGGGCTGCGCACCATCGCGCTCGGCATTGTGTGTTCGGCGGCTGGACTGCCGCTTGCGTTTCTGGGCGGATTGAACGGCGCGATCGCGGGCATCGCCTTGTGGGGCGCGGGCATGGGAGCGATGGACTCGATTCTCCGCGCCGGGGTGGCGGCGATGATTCCACGCGACCGGCGCGCCTCGGCGTACGGCGTGTACAACACCGCGTTCGGCATAGCGTGGTTCGCGGGCAGTTCGACGATGGGCTGGTTGTACGACCACTCGATTGTGGCGCTCGTGTTGTTCGGGGTGGCGGCGCAGGCAGCCTCGATTCTGATCTTTCTCACGCAAGCCGAGCGCGGGCAGCGGGACAACTAGGGCGATGGGCCGGGATTATGCGCCCGCCGCTTTGGTTTTTGGTTGAACCGGCGGCGGCGCGTTCAGATCCTTCATCAGGCGGCGGGCGTGATCGACCCATCGTTCGCGGGCGATCCGCTCGGGGGCGGTTTCGAGCCTGATCGCGATCTCTTCGATGTCCTGGGCGGTCCAACTCGCGACCTGCTCGAAAGTGGTGATGCCGAGGGAGTGGAGGCGCTGCTCGAGTACGGGTCCGACGCCCGAGATCAGTTTGAGATCGTCACGCGCGATCGAGTAAGGCTTGTGCCCGGCGAAGGGGGCGGGCGCGGCCGCCGGGGACGCACCGCGAGCGGCGTATTCGGCCAACCACTGGCCGTACTTCTGGTGGTGGAGGCTGCGGGCGTGGGCCACCCAATTTTCAAGCCGGACCTGGCCGGGGCTGGCGTCGAGGACGGTTGCGATGCGGTCGATGTCCTCGTCGTTCCACTGGGCGATCTGGCGGAAGAGTGTGATGCCGTGCGCGTGGAGCCGGCTTTCCAGTTCCGGACTGACGCCGTCGATCAGTTGAAGGTCGTCGGCCGGCATCCGCTGTTCGAGGCGCGCGACCTGGTGGCGTAGCTCGGCGATTTCGGCGTCGTTGACGGCGGGGATCTCGGATTTCGTGGCGAAGGTGGTGAAGTCGGGCAGAGCCGGCAGATCCGTCTTCAGAGCGTATTGAGAAGGATTGGGAATGTCGGATTTGAGGGCGAAGCGCGAGAAATCGGGCGGGGCGGGGAATTCGCTTTTCAACATGACGCTCTTGAAGATCTGGTTCAGGCAGAGCGCGAGAACGGAGCCGAGAGCGAAAGCGGCTAGCAGGTAAGGCCAGATTTGAGTGATGACGAACCACATGGCTTATCGGCCCTCCGCGGGAGGCTTGCCGCTGGCGATGATCTCGACACGGCGGTTGCGGGCGCGGCCTGCCGCGGTGGCGTTCGAGTCGATGGGGCGCTCGGAACCATAGCCGGCCGAGGAGAGGCGCGATGCCGCGATGCCGTGTTCCTCAAACCAGGCGGCGACCGCGGCGGCGCGGCGAGCGCTCAGCTTCTTATTGGATGCCGGGATGCCTCGGGAATCGGTGTGGCCGTTGACGGTGATGGTGAGGTCGGGCGCAAGCCTGAGCACGGCGAGGGCTTCGTCGAGAACGGGCAGGCTTTGCGGAAGGATGATGTCTTTGGCGGTTTTGAATTCGATCTTTTTGTTGAGAAGAATCTCGTTCAGGCGGTTTTGAACAGCGGCGGCGGAGCTGGCCACCACCAACTGGTTGTCGAGCGTGCGGACGCCGGGCAGGGCCAGGACGAGCTGGCCGGCATTCAATCGACTGGCTTCGTTTTCGACGGTGCCTTGCAGCACGAGATCGCGTCCGTCCGCGAGGACTTTGACGCCCGGGACGGGAGCTTTTTCGAGAGCCGATGCGGCGGCGAGGCTCAAGTTCTGCTGAATCAAAGGCGCGCGGCTTGAAATGCACTGGATGCACAGGAACGGCAGTAGGATCGTGGTGGCGAGGGCACCGAGTTGAGCGAGCATCATGTCCCGTCCGGTCAGGATCTGCGACTGGCAATCGACCACGTGATGATGAGGCCGGCCAGAAAAGCGGCCAGGATCAGCGCGGCGATTTCGAATTCAAGTAAGCGCATAAGCGACCCGAGTTTGGACGTTATCATGTCACAATTTCGGGGGACACGCAAAAGAGATTCAACAGAATCAGGGAAGACGCGGCGGTAATTTCACTCGCCCGCGGACCACTGGAAGCACAGGCCGTATCCGTCGGGGTCGCGAAGGTAGAGTTGCTTCATGCCGTAGGGAGCGACTTTTGGAGGGGCGATGGGAAGCCCTTTCGCGCGCAGTTCTTCATAGACCGCGTCGACATCGGGCGCGCCGAAATAGATGCAGGTGTCCTGGTGGGCGGTGACACGCGCGGGATCGGGCGGCACGGGGCGCTCCTCATCGAACTCATACGCGGTGTTCAGCATCAGCTCAGATCCGCAGAGGCGGAGCAGGCACCAATGGAAGCGGCCGTCCCCGCCGAGGTTGGGCGAGGTGGAGATGACTTCGAACCCAAGCTGGTCGCGATAGAACCTCACCGACGACGGCATGTCATAGACCTGCAGCAACGGACAAAGCCCGCGGACCTCGATCGGCATGGTTCGGTGTGAACTCATTGTGCCACAGGAACGGCGACCCGCATGTTGATAGTCTTGTCGAACATGAAACTCCGGTTCTGTTTTTTTGCGGCGTGGGTGACGGCTGTTGCGGCGGGTGCTGATTTCGATCCGTCCCGGGTGGATGCGGCGGCGGCGGGGATGGACGCCGCGCGGTTGGCGCGAATTCCGGCGAGGATGCAGGAGTTTGTCGATAAAGGGAAAGCGGCGGGGATTGTGACGCTGGTGGCGCGGCACGGGCATGTTGCGCTGGTGTCGGCGGTCGGATATCAGGACCTGGAGTCGAAGACGCCGATGCGGACGGGGACGATGTTCCGCATTATGTCGATGACCAAGCCGATGACGGGAACCGCCGTGATGATGCTGGTGGACGAAGGACGGGTGGCGTTGATCGACGCGGTAGAGAAGCACCTGCCGGAGTTCCGCGGGCAGGGTGTGAAGGTGAAGTGCGGAGGCGCCGATTGCACGGCCAAGCCTTCGCGCCCGATCACCCTGATCGATGTGCTGGCGCACATTTCGGGGATTCAGGAACCGCCGGCGGGCGCGGCGACGCTGGCCGAAGCGGTGGCGGGTTCGGCAAAACTGCCGCTCGAGTTCGAGCCGGGCACGTTGTGGCGATACAGGACGGCGGGGACGAACACGGCGGGCCGGGTGGTGGAGGCGGTATCGGGGAAATTCTATGAGCAGTTCATGGCGGAGAGGCTGTTCGGACCGCTGGGGATGCGCGACACGACGTTCTCACCGAGCGAGGATCAGGGCAAGCGGGTCGCGACGGCGTACAGCTACACGGAGGGCGCTCTGCGGCGGGTGGAACGCAAGCCCGCGCGGTTCGCCGAACCGGGTGCGGGGGCGTACAGCACGGCGGCGGACCTGGCGCGGTTTTACCAGATGGTGCTCAACAAGGGGACGTTCAACGGGCGGCGGGTGTTGTCGGCGGCGGCAGTGGAGACGATGACGACGGTGCAGACGGGGAACCTCGAAGCCGGGTTCGCGCCGGGGCAGGGGTATGGCCTGGGGTGGGGTGTGACGCGGGATTCGAAGGGCTCGTTCCGTTACTCGTCGGTGGGGTCGTTCGGACACGGCGGGGCGTTTCGCACGTATGGATGGGTGGACCCGGCGAAAGACATGGTTTGCGTTCTACTGATGCAGCGCACCAACGAAGGCGGCGATGTGGCGGACGAGATCAACGCCTTTCTGGCGATGGCGGCTGCGGCGATTGAGCGCTGAGCGGGATCAGGATTTGGCTTTCGCGGCGGCGAGTTCGGGGAGGAACCGGGCTTCGAGTTGCTCGATGGCGTCGTCGGGCAAGGGAAGAATGCCGCCGAGGGGTTTGGCGTCGATGAGGGCGCGGGCGGTGGACTCGAGGACTTCGAGACGATCGTAGGCTTCGAGGATGGAGCCGCCGGCGACGAGGACGCCGTCGTTTTCCAAAACGAGAATCGGCTGGCGCGGGTGAATGGCTTCGGCGACGCGCTCGGGCGCGGTGAACTGCACGCCGAAGGGCAGCCGCCCGACGTCGCGCAGGAAAATGTAGCTTTCGGGAATGGTCCGCGAGATCAGATCCGAGCCGGTCACCGAGAACGCGGTGGCGTTGACGGTGTAGGCGTTGACGACGGCGCGGAACTCAGGATTTTGCCGGTAGATGGCCCGGTGGTTGAGCACGGCGCGGCTGGGCGTTTTGCCGGATTCGGCGGCGCCCTGACGGACGAGCACGAGGTCGGAAGGTTCGAGTTTCTGACGGTCCATATGGTAGGGCGTCATCAGGAACTCGTCGGGACCGAGGCGGGCGGAGAAACTGCCCTCGGTGCTGATGAGGAGGCGCTGCTGATAGCCGCGGCGGACGAAATCGCAGAGGGTGCGGCGTAGTTCCTTTTCAGCGCTGGTGATGATGCCGCGGGCGAAGGCGGGAACGGCGGGCGCGTTGAGGTGAGGGACTTCGGCTTCGGCGGGCGTGAGGTATCGGATATTTCCGAGCATCTCGGCGCGGATGATGGTTTGCGCGGTGAACTCGAGGGTTTCAAAAGTCTGGAAGGCGCGCTGGAGGTCCTCGCCGCCGACCACTACGCCGTGATGGTCCATGAGGACGGAGCGCACGCCGGTCTGGAAGGTGGCGGCGATTTCGGCGCCGAGCGCTTCGCTGCCCGGGAGCGCGTAGGGAGCGAATCCAACCTCGCCGCAGACGTGCCAAGCCTGGTGAAAGAGGCGGGTATTCAATTCGCGGCGGCTGGTGGAGAAGGCGACGAGAGCGACGGGGTGAGCGTGGACGACGCCCTGAAGGTCAGGGCGAACCTGGTAAATGGCGCGATGAAAGGGGAACTCGGAGGAAGGCGGATGGATGCCTTCGACGCGGCCGTCGGGGTGGACGCAGACGATGTCCTCGCGGCGGAGAGCGCCTTTGTCGACGCGCGCGGGTGTGATCCAAATGGTGCCGTCGGGTTCACGCAGCGAGATGTTGCCGCCGGAAGTTGTGGTGAGGCGGTAGCGGTAAATGCGCGCCATCGTGGCGAGAATCTCGTCGCGGGGGTGTAAGCAGGAACTCATGTTTAGTGGGATCGGACGGGCACGGCGTGAAGCGAGTCAGCTTTGCTGAAGCGGGGCCAATTGAGGCCATAGAAGGCGACGAAAGCGAAACAGACGGCGGGGACGATGAAGCCGCGCGACATGTCGGACTGGTCGGCGATATAGCCCATCAATTTCGGAAGCACGGCGCCACCCATGATGGCCATGACGATGTAGGCGGAAGCGCGTTTGGCGCGCGCGCCGAGTCCGAAGATGCCGAGGGCAAAGATGGTGGGAAACATGATGGACATCAGGAAATAAGTAAGGAACACGCACGCGACCGAAAGCCAGCCGAGCTTGAAGAAGACGATCATCGAGGCGATGACGTTGAGAACGGCGTAGATGCCTAGGACTTTGTGGGCGGAGAATTTTCTGAGCAGACCCGCGCCCGAAAAACGGCCGAGCAGGAAGCAGACAAAGCCGATGGAAGCGAGGTTGGAGGCGCCCTTGTTGGTGATGGTGAAGCCGCCGCCGGGGCGCGGGTCGAGCCAACCGGAGAGCCAGTTGTGAAGGAAGCCGGCGTTGTCGGCGAGGCGGGTGAGGGCGGCGTTCCAGGACTCGGGAATGGGCGGCGGTTCGGCGGTCATGTAGTTGATGAAGAAACTGAAGATGCCGGCCTGGGCGGCGACGTAGAGGAATTGCGCGGCGACGGCGAGCACGAAGTGCGGATGCGACCAGATGGAATGCGAGACGGCGGCTTCGGTTTCATCGAGGTGGTAATCGTCGTCGGCTTTGATGTCGGGAATGCGGGCGAAGAAAAAGATGGCGGCGAGAGCGATGACGACGGCGGCAATGCCGAGGTAGGGAATGTAGAGGGTTTGAGATCCGGTGCTGCGTCCGGCGGCGTCGGTGGAGTAGAAGAAGACGCTGCCGACGAGAGGTCCGAAAATCCAGCCGATGCCGTTGCAGGACTGAGCGAGGTTGATGCGGGTGGCGGCGAAGCGCCGGTCGCCGAGGACGGTGGTGTAGGGGTTGGCGATAGTTTCGAGGAACGTGAGTCCGGTGGCGATGAGGCAGACGCCGGCGAGGAAGGCGATGAATGCGGTGTTGGGGCTGACGGCGCCGCTCTGGACGGACTGGCTGATGCGGGTGGCGGGAAGGAACCAGAGTCCGCCGGCGGCGACGATGAGGAGTCCGGCGATGATGCCGCCCTTGTAGCCGAGTTTGACAGCGAGCCAACCGGCGGGAATCGACATCAGGAAATATCCGAGGTAGTGGGCGAACTGCACCCATGCGGACTGAGCGCGGGTGAGGCCCAATTCATCCTGGAAATGTTTATCCATGACATCGATGAGGCCGTTGCAGAAGCCCCATAGAAGGAAGAGGGTGCTGACGAGCGCGAACGTGAAGAACAGGCTGCGGCCATCGGGACCGGTGAACATTCCGGTATTTTTGGGCGGGGCTGCGGGTGCGGTGGCCATGGATGTGGGCTGAACGAGGATCTTATCATGTTCTAGAATCGGTTTGTGGCTTTAGCGATGAAGTTATACGTTTTTCTGCTTATTTTGGTTTTCGCGCGGGGCGCTGAAGTGTGGGTGTCGCCACGCGGGGACGACGGGGCGGCGGGCACTCGCGAGCGTCCGCTGCGGACACTCGAAGCGGCGCGCGACCGGATGCGCAGCGCAAAGGATGCGCAGAAAACCGTGTGGCTGCTCGGCGGCGTGCATGCGCGGACGCGGACGCTCGAACTCACGGCGGCGGACTCGGGGACTGAATGGAAAGCGGCGCCGGGCGAGGATGCGCGCATCAGCGCGGGCGTGACGGTGAATCGCGAAGCGATGCGGCCGGTGAAAGACGCCGCGGTGCTCGCGCGGTTGGACGCGGCGGCGCGGGGCCACGTGATGGAGATTGACGCGGCGGCGCTCGGGTTGCGGCACACCGGGCGATTTCCGGATGTGTTTCGAAACGGCGGCGGCATTGTGGAGCTTTACGCGGGAGGCCGGCGGCTTCCGCTGGCGCGCTGGCCCAACACGGGGTATTCGCGCATGGTGCGGGTGACCGACAACGGCGGCGCGGGCCATGGCGGGACGTTTGTCTACGACGGCGCGCGGCCGGAGCGTTGGGCGGCGGCGGTGGAGCGCGGACTTTGGCTGGACGGATTCTGGCGCGTGCCGTGGGTGAGCGAGAAGGTCCGGGTAAAGTCAATCGACGCGGTTGCGCACACGATTACGCAGGCTGCGCCGGTGCAGTCGGGAATCGGATCGAAGTACGCGCGTCCGGCGGGAGACGGCAAAGAGCCCTGGTATGCGCTGAACGTGCTCGAGGAGATCGACGTGCCGGGCGAATGGTGCCTGGATTTCGCCGCCGGCAAGATTTATGTCTGGCCGCCGGCGGAGTCGATTACGATTGCGGACCTGGAGACGCCGCTGGTGGAGATTCGCGGCGCTTCGAACGTGCGGTTCACGGGGGTTACGTTCGAGTACGGGCTCGGCGACGGAGTGGACATCCGCGAAGGTTCGGACAACCTGGTTGCCGGGGCTACACTGCGGAATCTCGGCAAGACGGGCGTCTCGATTACAGGCGGCACTCACAACGGGGTGCAATCGTGCGACCTTTACGGGCTTGGCGAAACGGGCGTGTTCCTGGCGGGCGGCGACCGCAAGACGCTGACGCCGGCACGGCATTTTGTGAGCAACTGCCACATTCATCATGTCGGGCAGGTGCTGCGGACTTATGCGCCGGCGGTGGACATTGCGTTCGGCAAGAATCCGGCGGTGGGGATGGTGGTGTCGCACAACCTGATGCGCGACCTGCCGCACGCGGCGGTGCTGTATTCGGGCAACGATCACCTGATGGAGTACAACGAAGTTCACAACGTGGCGCTCGATTCGGGCGACGTGGGCGCGTTCTACACGACCAATGACTGGACGAGCCGCGGCAACATTCTGCGGTACAACTACGTGCATCATGCGAGCGGGGCGAATGCGTTCTACATGGACGACGGCGATTGCGGCGATTCGATTCTGAACAACGTGGTGTACCGGACGAGCTATGGTCCGTTCATCGGCGGCGGTCATGACAACATCGTGCGCGGGAACGTGATCATCGAGGCGAAACGCGGGCTGCACATGGACGCGCGGGGCGTGGCGCGGCACTACGACACGACGGACAGGCACAAGATGAACCTGCTGGCGGGCGTGGATTATCTGAGCCCGCCGTGGTCGGAGCGCTATCCGGAATTACGGACGATTCTGCAGCACCCGGAACTTCCAACGGGCAACGTGATCGAGGACAACACGCTCGCCGGATGCGATCAGCCGTTTCATTTCGACAAAGAAACGGGGCAGAGCACGGTACGGAACAACCGTGTGACGGCGGCGCCGGCGAACGGCGATTTTCGCGCTCTGCTGGGGGACATCCCCTTCGCGCGGATCGGGCTTCAGAAGGACGAGTTCCGGGGTGTGTTGCCGAGCGTCGAGGAAACGGGCGGGAACTCGGATCACAGGCTGCAGCCGGTGTTCGACTCAAACACGGACCGGCGCGCGACGGACTGGCAGGCGCGGGCGTTCCGCAAGCTGCGGGAGACGGGGAAGTTGACGATCGGGTATTTCGGGGGCTCGATCACGGCGGGTTCAGGCGCGTCGAAGCCGAACGAAACGAGCTACCGGGCGCTCACGACGCGCTGGTTTCGCGAGCAGTTTCCGCAGGCCGAGATTCGCGAAGTGAACGGGGCGATCGGCGGCACGGGGAGCGATCTCGGCGTGTTCCGTTGCGCGAAGGATCTGCTCAGGCATGAGCCGGACCTGGTGTTTGTCGAGTTTGCGGTGAATGACCGGCCGAGCGAGGCGCGGGTGCTGCGGTCGATGGAAGGAATCGTGCGGCAGATTCTGCGCGCGAACCCGGCGGCGGACATCGTGTTCCTCTACACGATTCAGAAGACCACGATGGCGGCGATTTACGATCGCGGCGAGACTCCGCCGACGGTGCGTTTTCACGAGCGCGTCGCGGCGCACTACGGCATTCCGTCGTTGAATATCGGCAAGACGCTGTGGGCGCGAGTGAATGCGGGCGATCTGACGTGGCCGGCTGCGCTGCCGGACAACGTTCATCCTTCGGACGCGGCGTTCGCGATTTATACGGAGCAAATACGCGCGTTTTTAGAGGAGCATCGCGGGGATGACGCCGGAGGTCCGCGAGCGCTGCCTGCGCCACTCCGGGCGGATTGCTTTGAATGGGGGCGGGTGGTGGACGCGGCGGACGTGACGGCGGAGGGGTGGTCGCGCGAGGATGCGGCTGCGGGGAAGTATTTTCCGATTTCGATTGCGGCGAGCGCGGGAGCTGAATTGAAGTACTCGTTTGAAGGGTCGGCGTTCGGATTGTACTGGGTGATTGCGCCGGATAGCGGGGACATCGAGTGGTCGATTGACGGTTCGGCGCCGCAGCGGGCGTCGAGCTGGGACAGCTATGCGCTGCGGTTTTCGCGAAAGAACTACACGATCCTAAAAGACGATCTGGCGCCGGGGCCGCATACGGTGACGATTCGTGTGTTGAGCGAGCACAATCCGCAGTCGACGGGCACGGTGGTGCGGATTGGGGGGCTGTTGGTGAATGGGCGGGAGGGGGCTCAGGGGGCGAAATAACAGCATCGCCGCTTTGTTCCGACTCCCCGGTCGAATACGCCGGACCGAGTTTGCGCTAGCGCTCTTCCCTGGCGCCGAAGACCAGGACCTTGCCGTGATGGGAATCGATCACATATATGCGGCCGCGCTGGTCCACGCTCAGCCCCTCGATTCTCCGCTGCTGATTGGGCCCGTCACCCAACTCGCCGAAGGCGGCGATTGAGCGCCCGCGTTCCTCGAACATCTCCACGATCATCAAGCGCGGATTGGCCACCAGAAACCTGCGCTCGCCGGGAATGAACGTAAAAGCCGTGGGAATGGGGATTCCATCCCAACGGTGATCGCCACGACGCTTGCCGGCCGGGCTGAAGATCTCAACGCGATGGTGCAAACCACCGAGAACCCAAATCTGGTTATTGATGGTTGCCAGGGCGATGGGATCGCGGGCGTCCTCGGTGAGTTGGATGGTCGCATTCACCTCGCCTTCGCGGTTCAAGGCGACCAACACGTTGCGAGGCGGATCGGCGACGTAGACGGTGCGGCCGTCCTCGGAAAGAGCAATCGCGCCAGGCGCCTGCAACAGGGCGCTGTTCTTTACGAGCACACGATCGAACTCGCCCTCCTCATCGAAAACAAACACATTCCGGAGAGCCGCGTCCACGGCGTAAATGCGGCCCTGTGGATCGGCGACCATGCCGGCGGGCTGAACCAGGGCGGTAGCTCCAACTTTGCGAACCTCACGATAGCCGCCCTGAGGATCGAAGATGTGGATGGAAGCCGTGCCGCTATCGGCGATCCAGACACGATCGTGGCGGTCGACCGCAACGGCCACGGGAAAGCCGAGCCCATAGGGGTGTTCCGAGGCGCCCATCGCGGCTACCGCCAATCTCTTGTTCGTAAAACGGGGCGGGTGGATGCCGTCTTTTGAGCCGAATGTGGCCAGGTGGTCGATATCCACCGTTTGCGCACGGATCCCGCAGGTGCTGATTGCCAGGATTCCCAGCACGGCCGCCGGGAGGTACCGGCCCGGCCTGCGACTAGTATGTGCGCGGGTTGTGATTCTCACCATGGCAAGTCGTGTAACAGCCTTTCTGATTGGTTCCTGCGCCCATATAGAAATAGCCGAAGTAAGTGGTTGCCTTGGCGGCGATGGAGGTGTCGAAGTTCATCATGGCGCGATTGGCGGCCGGTGTTCCACCGATCACTCCATGCGGATCGTGACAGGTTGTGCAACCGACGTCCTGATGATCACCGTGCGGGCTGATTCTGGCCACGCTCGTCAGGTTGTGACATTTATTGCAGAGCGCGGCGCCGGTGGTACCGCCACCGCCTCCTCCTCCGCCGATCGTGTCCTGAAACAGGTTGAACTGGAGAAGGTGCGGGAATGAAGATCCATGCGGACCGTTGGGTCCTGTGCCGGCCGAAGAGCGCGCCTGGTCGTTGGTATGACAGTCCGTGCAATACAGCCGGGTGGTGGTCGTCAACGGATGATTCAGGTCATTCGCACCGGCAATGGTGAGCATGTAGGGCCGCAGAGTGGTGTTGGAGGTGGTGACCGTACTCAAGCCCATAACGTTATGCCCGATCGCGCTCGAGAACTTCAGCCGGAGGTTGTACTGATCGGCTGGCTTCGGCGGCTGGACAGGGTAGGTGGGAGGCATCGGTCCCGCCGGATAGCGGACGGCGGTGCGGCCAAAAACACTGGTGGCGGGCTTGTTGCTGCTGTCGGCGTGGCACTTGAAGCAGACCTGGTATTCGGTTGTCGCCACCTTGACGGCTCCCGAAGTGTCATAGCCGTTCACGCCGGCGACGTCGTTCTGAATCGCGGGGGCGATGGGCGTGCTGGTTTGAGGGGACGCGGTGTGAGGATTGTGGCAGTCGGCACATTCCGAATGACGAGTGTTGTTGACCGGCAGGGCCTCGGTGGGGTCATGGGCGCCGGAGACGGTCATGGTGGGATGCCGGTAGGTCTTGTTGAATTCAGCTCCGATGTTGCGGAGCGCGGGAGATACATTTACGCCGCTATGGCAGGACGTGCAGGCGGCTTCTTCGAGTGCGATTTGATTGCGCGGGCCGACGGCATTGTTGTGCCCGAAGTGACAGTTCGAGCAAGCGTTGGCCGCGACGTTGCCATACGCGCCGAACTGGGCGGTTTGAGGAACGGTGTTGGTCGCGGTGGCATGCGAACCCGCCGTCCATCCATTCAGGAAGTTCGGCTGAACGCGGGTGGGGTCGTGGCAGGCGAGGCACAGGCCGCCGTTGATATTGGAGCGCACGAGGAACATCTGCTGGACCAGATCGTTATTGGGTACATGGGGATCGTGGCAGGTGACGCACTCCACTTTGCCGGCCACCAGTTTCACCGCCGGATCCTTCGTGACAGGGGGACTGGTGAACAGCGAGGGCGCGAGCGAGCCATCGTCAGCGGGAGTCATCGCCACCGGATGACTGGTGCCGAGATTGGTGCCGAGCACGTCGGTGGACCGGATGGAACCGGAGGTAGAGATCAAACCATTCGAAGTGGTGAGCCCGGCAGCGACGGTGCCGTCGTGGCAGCTCAAGCAGAGGCGGGAAGAGCCGAGCGCCGGAGTCTGGACGCCGGACGAATAAGTGCTGCTGGTGTAGGTCGTATAGGTCTGGGTGGAAAGAGCGTGGTCCCACAGCGGTGTAATGTTCGGGTTCGCGTTGTGGGGAGCATGGCAGAAGATGCAGGCATCGAGCGCGGCCGATTTCACAGAGCCGGTGCCGGTGACGGTGAGGTCGTGACGGCTTCCGACGACGGCGCGTTTGAGGCTCGTCGCGGCGAGCGGGACCGCCATCAGGAGGAGAAGCGAAGCCCGGCGTCTCATTCAGAAACCTTCCGGTAGCGGAATACCTGCACGCGATGGTTTTGCGAGTCGGCGACGTAAATGACGTTCCGGTCGTCAATCAAGATCCCGGAAGGCGCCTGGAACTGTCCGGGACTTCTGCCGCTCGATCCAAAGTAGTACAGGAGACGGCCGTCGCCATCAAACACCTGCACGGTGTCGAACAGAGCATCGGCGACATAGAAGTTGCCGTCGGTATCCAGGGCCAGCCCCTTTGGCCGATTGAAGGTTCCGGTGTGATTGCCGGGCCTGCCGAACGCGCTTACGAACTGGCCTTCCGGTGTGAGGGTTTGAATCCGGAAGTTCATGGCATCGACGACGTGGAGCTGTCCGCGGGCGAGCGTCACCATGGTGGGGAAGTTGAACTCTCCGGGTCCGGTGCCGCGCTTTCCGATGGCACGAACGAAGGATCCGTCGGTGCCATAGACGAGCACCTGATGGCGCAGTGTATCGGTCACGTATATACGGTTCGAGGCGCGGTCGAGAAAGATTCCGGTGGGACGAAGGGGGCGTGACTCCGGGCGGCTGCCACTGATTGTGCGGACCAAGCTGCCCTTGGAGTTGAAGACGAAGATCCGCGCTTGTGCGGAGTCGCTGACATAAATGTTGTCGGCAGAATCGCAGGCGATTCCGACGGGCGACTTGAGAGCCTGCCCGCGCCGGCCCTTGATGAACTGGTACTTGCGCTTCTCAAAATCATAAACGTGCACGCCGGGCAGCCCCGGATCGGCAACCAGGAGGCGGCCGATGCTATCGCGAACCGTCGCATAGGGGCGCACGAGTTCGGTCCGGCCGTCCGCGTCGCCGGCGATCCAGGTTCCGATTTTCGCCAGGAACGACCGGGGCTTGGTGAACTCGCGAACCGAGGGCACCGTTCGCAGATAGTCCACCGTTCCGCGGGTCGGCGTCATGGCGAGCGCCGGGAACGTGCAGAGGGTCAAGACCGACGCCAGACGAAAGGGTGTTGTCCACAGATGGATCATAGGAATCGCAACCTCCGTTCCACCCGCAGATAGAAACGCTCGCGAGAGAGGCTGGGGTAGAAGGCGAAGATCTGGTTGAAACGGGCATACCCGGACTCGATGTCCAGCTTGCGGAAATGATATTTGACGTAAATATTGAGAAGGCCGAAGTCGTTACTGATGAGGCCATCGATGTGCTGGCGTGAATGAGACCAGTTGGCTGCGACCTCGACCTTTCGCAAAGGGTTGGCATGCAGCGAGAAGCTGAGGGCGCGGTAATCGCTGGGAATGGCCTGCAGCGGTGAAATGAAGGCAGCACCCAGGGCGAGGTTCCCGAGCAGCGGGTTGTACAGCGGCAACGAGTTGCTGAGCATGTCATTCAACGACACACTCAACTGGTATTTGGGGTGATCGAGGCCGAGGCGAGCGGTATAGCCGTTTGAGCGAAGCTCGGTGCCACCACTGGTGAAGGCGCTCTCGAGCCAGCCGCCGCCGAGCCGCAACGAACTGCCGGCGGCAACCGGGAAGGCAAGACCGCCCTCCAGCGAGAAGCTGTCGTTGGACAGGCGTTGGGCGTTGTCGACTCGCTGATTCGCCCCGTGGACACCGAGATCGAAAATGATTCCGCCGGCCATTCCGCGCTGGAACCCGAGCCGGTAGGTCTGCCCGTGTATTGTTCCGGACTGGCCCGTTATGGATCCGTATCCATGGTCGATGCCATATTGGCCGGAGACGCTTCCCCATCCGGATCTGTGCGCAAAAGTGACCCCGGCGGTACCGGTGAGATAGCTCGAATTGAGGGGCCCATTCTGACTGGCGCTGAGAACGTCGTTGCCGTCGAAGCTGCCGTAGATACCGAAGCCTCCTTTGAGGTCGAGCGAGGTGGTTCCGTTGAAATTGATGTTCGAGATGGTGCGGGCAAACGGCAACAGAATGGTGGCATCGGGAGCAATCGTCCCCGGACCCGACAGGCTCCCCACCGACTGTGCGAGCAGCTGGCTGGCGAGGTTCGAAGAATAGCCGGCTCGCAGCGAGCTCTTCCAGCGGCTGCGTTGCGCGAATCGCAGGTTCACGGCTCCATAGCGGGTGGACAGATCGATGGGAAGAGCGAACAGAAGACTCGAAGTGGACTGCGCTCCGGCATCAAAATACAGTTCCGAGTCTCGCCAGAAAGCCCGCCGGACGGCGCCCTGGTACTGCTCGACACTCTGGATCAGGTTGCCGGCCTGCGTTCCGCCCTCGATGGGTGTCAGGAGATTGGCGGTTTGATCCTGTACATGCGCGAAACCCTCGAGCGACCATCTCGCCTTCTCATACTTGCCGTCGGCGTTGATGTGCCGCTGATGTGACTTGTAGTCGGGAATCTCGGGAATTTCGGCTTTGGCGTCAGCGGATCCGGTTCCGAGATCGAAGACGAGCGATAGCGCCTTTTCGGGATGAACTTCCCAGGTGAGCCCGATTTCCTTGTTGCGATTCCTGAGCCGGTATCCGGAGAGTTGCGTGAGGCCACCGAAGAAGATGTCCTGAACCTGGACGTTGTTGTAGCGGAAGGTGAGCGGGAAGGCCCGCTTGCGCAGGAAGGTGACTCGAAGACGAACGCCGTTGCCTCCCTGAATACCCGCTTCGGTAGCCTGAGGACCCGCGCTGACTTCTGGCTGAAAGGAGAAACTCACGAGATCGGGCGAGAGAAAGAAACCATCGAGATCAAAGCGCGCTCCGAGTGGGACGGTGTGCAGTGTCTGATTGGCCTCTCCGCGCGTCCGGGTATCGTAATAGCCGGTATAAATTCTTGCTTCGAAACTGACAGGCCGCTCCTGCGCACACACGGATACGTGGATGACGGCGATCCAGAAGCTTTGCAGCCAAAATCCTCTTCGAGCCAATATTGTCTCCACTAAAAAAAACGGCGGGCTGGAGCCGTTAGACCGAGCCCGCCCCAAAAGCCGCAGCTACAGGTGGCAGGTGGTGCAATGCGCCGTATTGTTTGCCTGGCGCAGATAGTTCGTGTTCACGTTGCTGTGCGGATCGTGGCAAGTCGCGCATTGCATCGTGTTGGTTGACCCATAGAGGGGGAGAGCCGCCCCGACGGTTGCTGTTGCCTGAAGCGACGGGTTCTTGGCGGGGTCGTACGGCATATTGACGGGATGGTCGTTGGTGAGGCCGAGAGACTCGTAGGCGCCCGCCCCGAAGCTGGCGCGGGAGCCGACCTGGTTCTTGGTCTGCATAGCCGGCGAGAACGACGAGGTAACGCCGTCGTGGCAGCTCAGGCAGAGGAGCGAATACATGCGAACATCGGTTGACGTTGTCAGGGCGCTGCCGCCCAGTTCAACGGCCTTGTTCTGCATGGTTGCGGAATCATACACTCCGAACGTGTTCGACGCGGACGGGAAGGAGCGGGACCACAGCAGAATCAGGCCGGTGCTTTGCGGTCCTCCGTTCGCCACGGACCCATTGTGCGGAGCATGGCAGGACTTGCAGCCATTGCCGCCGATATCGTGCGTTGTGCCGGCCAGACCCGTTTTCGGCAGGTTCGGCGCGGCCCCCTGGACCGCGAATGTCGCCAGTCCTGACAGTGTTACTGCTAAAAGGAAGTTGTTCTTCATCCTTGTACTCTCCTGGTTTCTTTGAATTTCGGTGCTGGCCGACTTGCGGCCCCTCCGGCATAGCGGCAACAGAGAACAGATCGCTGCCGGCTCAATGACTGGTGGTCTTTAGAACCTCCTTTCCTTCCGTTTGGGCGGGCTGCTTGATGTACTCGAACACCTGCACCCGGCCGCGAAACATTTCGGAGGTGTAAATGCGATCTTTGGCATCGATGTGCAGGCCGGCGATCAAGGCGAACTGTCCGGGGTCGGTGCCGAGCATGCCCACGGCGAGAAGAGGCTGCCCCTGGGAATTCAAGATCTGGAAATTATTGAACTCGGCGTCGGCGACATACACATGACCTTCGGAATCGACGGCGATGCCTTTGGGCCGGATGAACTCGCCGGGGCGGTCACCTTGCGCGCCGAAGCAGCGCACGAACTTGCCGTCGGGATCGAGCACCTGCACGCGGTAGTTCCAGGTGTCGGACACATAAAGGAAACCTTTTCGGTCCAGCGCCACGTTGGTGGGCGCCGAGAACGTGCCGTTCTCACGCTGGCCGTTCTTAGAAGGGCGGCCGTAGTAGCCGATGAACTTGAACGTGATGGTGTCGAACACCGCGATACGGCTATCTTTTGCGTCGGCGACATAGAGGCGATTGCGATTGCGATCGATGGCGATGCCGCCGGGGCGTCCGAGATTCACCGTGCCGAAACGGGAGATGGGAGTGCCGGCGGAATTAAAACAGATGATTGAGTGGAGGTCGGCATCGGATACGAACAGCCGGTCCTCTGCGTCTACCGCCACTCCGGCGGGAAGGCCGAGCGGCGCACGGGCGGAGCCCTCGCGGCGCTGAACCGTTTTGGCGACCGAGTCGATCAGGAAGACAACCTTGAGTTCGGTGTCGGCGACATAGATGCGGCCGTGTGCATCGGTGGCAATGCCGTATGGTTTCCGAAGTTCGAGTTTCTCTTCGGGAGTTTTGGTGCCGGTCATGCGGTCGACCCAGCCGGCCTTTTTGGGCGCGCTGTTCTTGATCTTGGCCATGTCGCTGTAGGCGGCGAGCCAGCGAACTCGAGGCGGGTCGGGCGGCAGCGGCCAAATGAGGTCAGCCGGGTTGACGGCGGGTTGAACGGGCGGTTGTGCTGCCTTGTTCTTCTCGCCTGGACTCACTACTGGCAGCCATGTCAATGCCAACAATGCAGCCACGGTAGCGTGCTGGATTCTCATTCTTTGCCCGTATACCTCTCTTTGAGTGTCGGTACCTTCGTCCTGGTACCTGTCTCATAGGGCAATTTGAATGACGCGGAAATATACCCCAATCAATCGAAGGGCTACTTAAATGACGGAAAGAGTACTTAGTACCCCTAAGAGCGAATAAGGTCATTTACTTAGCTGAGCCGGACGCGCGATGTTTTTCAAAAGAAAACCTTTAATTTGCTGCGCTTCCATATATTTCTTGTCCGGATAGTACTCCCTACTAAGGAGGAGGAGACTGTTCAGTTTAACCACCCCTCTGTGGTGAAGGACTGGGCGAACCGGATGCCGGATGGGGAGTTCGATACCGCGACTGGAACGACGACTCATAATTCTGTTGATCGCGGTGCTCATGGCGGCGGTCGGGACGGTTCACGCGCAGATCTCTCCGGGTCCACTCTCGTCCGCGCACCAGAGCCTGGAAGGCTTAACGAATTGCACAAAGTGCCATTCGTTCGGATCCGGCGCCCGCGAACTCAAATGTCTCGACTGCCACACCGAGATCCAACGCCGGCTGAAGGCAGGGACCGGGTATCACGCCCGTTTGAAAGCGGGTAACGCCGCGGGTTTCAGCTGCGCGAAATGTCACGCCGAGCACAGCGGGAAAGCTTTCAACCTGGTGCGCTTTGACCGGAAGGCTTTCGATCATGGCGCGGAAACCGGGTTCGCCCTCCAGGGGAAACATCGATCGGTGGCCTGTGAGAAGTGCCACAACAGCGGGAAGATCGCGGAGTCGCTTCGCGGTGAGATCAAGTTGAAAGACCTGAATCATACTTTTCTGGGATTGCGCCGCGAATGTTCCACCTGTCACGCGGATCAGCACCAGGGTCGGCTGGGGACGAATTGCGCACGCTGCCACAGCCCCGAATCGTGGAAAACGGTAGCGGGGTTTGATCATTCTGAGACGCGTTTTGCGATTACGGGATTGCACAAAACAGTCGCTTGCGCCAAGTGTCATGTCCAGGGTCCGGACGGCCGGACACAGTTCCAAGGGCTGGCCTTTGCCACCTGCGACAACTGCCATAAAGACCCGCATGGGGGGGCGTTCCGGGCGGCGAAGTTCCAGGGATCATGCGACGGATGCCACTCTACGGCGGGGTGGAAGAAGGCCCGGCCGAGTCCGGAGTTCCGCCACGACCGTACACGTTTTGCGCTGGCAGGCAAGCACGCGGAGGTGGCGTGCAATCGCTGCCACAAGGGCGCCGACTTTCGCCATCCTGTGCCGCACGAGCGCTGCCAGGATTGTCATAGCGATCCGCATCGGGGACAGTTTGCGACCCGGGCGGCGGGGTCGGACTGCAGTGCCTGCCACAGCGAACGCGATTTCAAGCCGGCCCGGTTCGACATTGTGGCGCACCAGGCAAGTGCTTTTCCGTTGACCGGCAAACACGCTTCAGTGGATTGCGCCCGCTGCCACCGTCCGGCGGGCAAGGACACCGTATTTCGAACCGGCAATCTCAAATGTCTCCAATGCCACGAGGATGTTCACCAGGGTGTGTTCGCCGCGTCGCCGTCAAAGGGACAGTGCGACGCCTGCCATACGGATAAAGGATTCCGCCCGTCGACGTTCGATGTGGCAAAGCACTCGGCGACCCGCTTTCCATTAAAGGGCAAACATGCTTCGGTGGATTGCGCCCGCTGTCACCGGCCCTTGAGCGCTCCACAGCCGCTTCCGGCTAAGCCGGCATCCGGCATCGAGTATCCGGGAGCGCGGAGGCAATTCCATTTCGAGTCACTCAAGTGTTCGGCTTGCCACTCGGACCCGCATGATTCCCGGCTGGAGTGCGAGACGTGCCACGACGCGAATGCATGGAAGCCGACGGCGGCATTCGATCACAGCCGGACGCGCTTTGCGCTCGAGAGCGGCCACGCGAAGGCGCCCTGCGGCCGTTGTCACGCGAGCGCCGTGGCGGGCAAGCCGCCGGTGTTTCGCGTAGCGGACTCGCGATGCGCGTCCTGCCACATGGCGGCGGACCGGCACAAAGGGCAGTTTCTCGAAGCCGCGCGATCGCGGGACTGCGCGGACTGTCACCGGGTTGCGAGCTGGAAAATCGACAGCTTCGATCACGACCTGACAACATTCCCGCTCGACCGCGCCCATCGCAACGTTGCCTGTGAGAAGTGCCACAAGGAGCAGATGGTGGAAAAAGTCATGATCCGGCGATACCGGGGCACGCCGGCGCGTTGCGTGGAGTGTCACTAGAAAAATGCGAACCCGATTGAGCTCACCAGGAGGTAACTGCAAATGGCAACAACAGTAGCCGCGATATCCGATCAGCCGAGACGCGCCCGCCAGGTGGATGGGCACCGGCTACGTGTGGCGGCCGTCACGGCGATGCTGGTTGCGCTGATTGTTTACCTGGCGGCTCACGGATGGTCGTATTACCGCCTGTCGCTCGAAGAGCGTCCGTTGTCGCCGCTGCACCTGCAACTGCGGTCAAGCGGGAGCATCGGCGTGAGGCTCGGCATTTTGGGCGTCTGTATGTTCGGTGTGCTGTTTCTATATCCGCTTCGCAAGCGCTGGGCCTGGCTCGCCAGCATCGGCAGCACGCGGCGATGGCTGGACTTTCACGTGGCGATGGGGATTACGGCGCCCGTGATCATCTCCTTTCACGCAGCCTTCAAGTTTCACGGCCTCGCCGGACTGGCCTACTGGATCATGGTGGCCGTCGCGCTGAGCGGGTTTATCGGCCGTTACGTTTACGCGCAAATTCCGCGGGCGCTGAATACGACGAAACTGACGGTGGACGAACTCGCCTCCCAATCGGCCGCGCTGGCGGCGGCCCTGGCGGACCAGCATACGATTGACGGCCCGGAACTCGCCGCATTTCTGGCCGTGCCGACCCCCGCCGCCGTGCGCAAGATGAACCTTGTGTCGACGCTGTGGATGATCCTGTTGAGCGACCTCACACGACCGTTCCGGATCGCGAGGCTCCGCCGGGGTTTCATCGAGGGGTTCGAGTTACTGACGAGCGCGGGCGGTCTGCGTCCGACGGGCAACGCCGGCCTCGAATCGGTGATCCAAACTGCCCGGCGCCAGAGCCGGCTGACCATGAAGATCGCCTTCCTGGACAAAACAGAACGGCTCTTTTACCTGTGGCACGTCATCCACAGGCCATTCAGCATGTCTTTCGTCGCGCTGGTGGTGATCCACATATCCGTGATTCTGTTGCTCGGCTACTACTGAGGAACCGCATTTCTATGGACTCTTACCTGTTTCCGTTGTTTTACATGTTGGTGGTCGGTGTTCCGCTGGTCGCCTACGTACAGCGCCAGCGCCAGCGCGACGCCCGCGCACGCGAAGCGTCGGCCAAAGGAGAACTATATTCCGAGGCTCCGCGCGGGCAGCATCCGCAGATCGACGTAACGAGTTGCATCGGCTGCCAGGCCTGCACTTCGGCATGTCCGGAGGGTCACGTTCTGGGAATGGTGGGCGGGAAGGCCGCGTTGTTGAGCGCATATAAGTGCATCGGCCACGGATTGTGCGCCGAGGCGTGCCCGGTGGGTGCGATCAGTTTGAAAACGGCCAGTCCCGGCGTGTCATCGGAACTGCCCTATCTCACCGACGAATACGAGACGACAGTTCCGGGCCTCTTTATTGCGGGAGAACTGGGCGGGCTGGCTTTGATCAAGAACGCGGTGCGGCAGGGACGGGACTGCGTGGATTGCATCGCCGGCCGAGTGGCAGGGCAGCCTGCGGAGCCGGACGTTCTGGACGTAATCATCGTGGGCGCCGGTCCGGCCGGACTTACCGCCGCTCTCCGGGCGATTGAACGGGGCCTGAAATACCTGGTGATTGAACGCGACACAATCGGCGGTACGATTGCGAAGTATCCGCGGCAGAAGCTGGTGATGACCAGCCCGCTCGAGTTTCCGCTGTACAAGCGCATGAATAAGTTGAAGCTGTCGAAGGAGGCTCTTCTCGAGTTTCTCTGTTCAATCGGCAGCCGTCCGGATTTCAATGCGCGGCTTAACGAAAACGTGGAGGACATACGGCGGGAAGAGAGCGGCACGTTCTCGGTCAAGACCAGTAATGGCAGATATCGCGCGCGGGCGATCATCCTCGCTGCCGGCCGTAGCGGAACCCCGAAGAAGCTCGGCGTTCCCGGCGAGGAGCTTCCGCACGTGATGTACCGGCTTATCGAAGCCGACCACTATACGCACAAGAAGATCCTGGTTGTCGGCGGCGGCGACAGCGCCGTGGAAGCCGCCATGGGACTGGCGATGCAGCCTGGCAATACGGTTACGCTCTCCTACCGCCGTGGTGGGTTCTCGCGGATCAAGGAGCGAAATCTGCAACGCATCGAGCGCGCCCGCCGCGACGGACAGGTGAGGGTGCTTTTCAATTCGAACCCGCTGGAATTTCGCGAAAAAAGCGTGTTGATCGACGTGGAGGGCACGGTGGAAGAGCTGGCCAACGACTACGTCTGGGTGTTTGCCGGAGGCGTGGCGCCCACCGAATTCCTCACAAGGATCGGTGTGGGATTCGGCCCCAAGGACCTGACCGCAGAGGTCAGCCGTGAATCACTTGCCGTGGTTGGATAGCCGAGGGGGCACGATCCAATCCGTCAAGCGTGCGATTGCCCTTACACTGGACCCGCCGCCTCATCGAGCGAAAACGGTGATCCTTGCGTAACGATATCCGGGGTTACTAACCAGGTTTGGTGTGCCGTCGGCAGTTGGCGTGGAAGACATTTACGGCGTCGAATCGAGGCGAGGTAAGTGCGCCACCGGATACTGTGGATGAGTTCAAGAACTGATTCGGGAACTGCGTCGCCTCACTTGATGTCGACAGCCACACAGGATCGAAAGCACTCCGGTAGCCGGCAATAACGACACCTGTAGCGGGTCCGGTCGCGTTGCCGGGCAAGCTCGATCCCAATGGCGCCACCTGGCTGATGGCCAAAGTCCTCGCCGCCGAAAACAATCCCTTTCGATTGGTGAGCCGGAATCCGAAGCCGTTGCCCAGCGGCAGAGACGAGGGCCGCCGACCTTAGCCGATCGAGAACTGACCATCGAGGCGGTGGCCGGATCGGATGTGGTACTTGAGCCCAAACCCCGCTTCTCCCGGCCTAAAACTTTTGGTATAGTAAGGCCTGCGTTTATCCAAGAACGCTAACCTGACGCATGCAAGCCGCCGAGGGTGAGCTCTTGTTTTCCCTGGCGGTACTGGGGAAAAAAAGAGCATATGCCCGCTTCGACACTCGACCGCGCCGCCCTACTGAGCACTCTCATCGCCTTCAGGAAAGGTGACTTCAGCGCCCGCCTGCCGTACGATTTGACCGGTATTGACGGCAAAGTCGCCGACACTCTGAACGAAATCTTCGATATGAATCTTCGCCTGCGCGAAGAGCTTGCCCGCTTGAGCAGCACTGTGGGCAAGGAGGGAAGGATCTCGGAGCGAGCCGCCCTGCCGGACGCCGTGGGTGACTGGCGTGAGTGCGTTAACTCGCTAAACGACCTTATTGGGGACCTCGTCCGACCCTCTACCGAAGTCGCGCGCGTCATCGGCGCCGTCGCAAAAGGCGATCTCTCGCAGACAATGGCGATCGAGGTCGACGACAGGCCCCTCAAGGGCGAATTCCTCCATACCGCCCGCATCGTGAACACGATGGTGAAGCAGTTGAACAGCTTTGCGAGCGAAGTTACCCGCGTGGCCCGTGAAGTCGGTACGGAAGGCAAGCTCGGCGGCCAGGCGGACGTTCAGGACGTCGCCGGCGTTTGGAAGGATCTCACAGACTCGGTTAACTCGATGGCCGGTAATCTCACCGGCCAGGTTCGCAACATCGCTGACGTCACTACGGCTGTCGCCAAGGGCGACCTCAGCCGCAAGATCACCGTCGAAGTTCGCGGCGAAATTCTCGAACTAAAAGACACCATCAACACGATGGTCGACCAGCTGAGCTCATTCGCATCTGAAGTCACGCGTGTCGCCCGCGAAGTCGGCACGGAAGGCAAGCTCGGCGGTCAGGCAGACGTCAAGGGTGTCGGCGGCGTATGGAAAGATCTCACGGACTCGGTTAACTCGATGGCCGGCAATCTCACCGGCCAGGTTCGCAACATTGCCGACGTCACCACCGCTGTCGCCAAGGGCGACCTCAGCCGCAAAATCACGGTCGAAGTGCGCGGCGAAATTCTGCAGCTCAAAGACACCGTCAACACGATGGTCGACCAATTGAACGCATTCGCAAGCGAAGTGACCCGTGTTGCGCGCGAAGTCGGTACCGAAGGCAAGCTCGGCGGAACCGCCGATGTGAAGGGCGTTGCCGGCGTCTGGAAGGATCTCACAGACTCCGTCAATTCAATGACCGGCAACCTCACCGCGCAGGTCCGCAACATCGCCGACGTCACCACCGCCGTCGCTAAGGGCGACCTCAGCCGCAAAATCACGGTCGAAGTCCGCGGCGAAATCCTCGAGCTCAAAGACACGATCAACACAATGGTCGACCAGCTCAGCGCTTTTGCTTCTGAAGTTACCCGTGTTGCGCGAGAAGTCGGAACCGAAGGCAAACTCGGCGGTCAGGCAAACGTACCCGGCGTCGCGGGCGTCTGGAAGGATCTCACTGACTCTGTCAACTCGATGGCAGGCAACCTCACCAATCAGGTCCGCAACATCGCTGACGTCGCCACGGCCGTCGCTCGCGGCGACTTGTCCACGAAGATCACAGTCAACGCTCGCGGCGAAATTCTCGAGCTGAAGAACACGCTGAACGTCATGGTCGACCAGCTCAACTCATTCGCTTCCGAAGTGACCCGTGTCGCGCGCGAAGTCGGTACTGAAGGCAAGCTCGGCGGTCAGGCTGACGTGAAAGGTGTCGCCGGAACCTGGCGTGATTTGACGGAGAGCGTCAACTCGATGGCCTCGAACCTCACCAACCAGGTCCGCAACATCGCCGACGTAACCACGGCGGTTGCTCGCGGCGACTTGTCTCGCAAGATCACCGTTGACGTCCGTGGCGAAATTCTCGAGCTCAAGAACACGATCAACGTCATGGTCGACCAGCTCAACGCATTTGCGAGCGAGGTCACACGTGTCGCTAAAGAGGTCGGAACCGAAGGCAAACTCGGCGGTCAGGCTGACGTAAAAGGCGTCGGTGGTGTGTGGAAAGATCTTACGGACTCGGTCAATTCAATGGCCGGTAACCTGACGAACCAGGTCCGCAACATCGCCGATGTGACCACCGCTGTCGCGAAAGGCGACCTTTCGACGAAGATCACCGTCGACGCGCGCGGCGAGATCCTCGAACTGAAGAGCACGATCAACATCATGGTCGACCAGCTGAACGCGTTCGCATCTGAAGTTACCCGAGTCGCGCGCGAGGTCGGAACCGAGGGCAAACTCGGCGGTCAGGCTGATGTGAAGGGTATCGCGGGCACATGGCGCGATCTAACCGAGAGCGTCAACTCCATGGCGTCGAACCTCACCAACCAGGTCCGTAACATCGCGGACGTAACTACTGCCGTCGCGCGTGGAGACTTGTCGCGCAAGATCACCGTCGACGTCCGCGGCGAAATTCTCGAGCTCAAGAACACGATCAACGTCATGGTCGACCAGCTCAACGCATTTGCGAGTGAGGTCACACGTGTCGCCAAGGAAGTCGGTACGGAAGGTAAGCTCGGCGGCCAGGCCGACGTAAAAGGTGTAGCCGGCGTCTGGAAGGATCTCACCGAGTCGGTGAACTCGATGGCCGGCAATCTAACGTCGCAGGTCCGCAACATTGCCGACGTTACGACAGCGGTCGCACGCGGCGACTTGTCCCGAAAAATCACCGTGGACGTGCGCGGCGAAATTCTCGCGCTTAAGGAAACCATCAATACGATGGTCGTCCAGCTCAGTTCGTTTGCCTCGGAGGTTACGCGCGTCGCCAAGGAGGTCGGAACGGAAGGAAAGCTCGGCGGTCAGGCGAACGTGCCTGGCGTCGCAGGCACCTGGAAAGATCTGACCGACTCCGTCAACTCGATGGCCTCGAACCTCACCAACCAGGTTCGTAACATCGCCGAAGTAACTACGGCTGTCGCGCGCGGAGACTTGTCGCGAAAGATCACGGTCGACGTCCGCGGTGAAATCCTTTCGCTCAAAGACACCATCAACACGATGGTCGACCAGCTCAGCTCATTTGCTTCCGAGGTGACCCGTGTCGCCAAGGAGGTCGGAACAGAAGGGAAGCTTGGCGGGCAAGCCGACGTGAAGGGCGTCGCCGGCGTTTGGAAAGATCTCACAGAGTCTGTGAACTCGATGGCCGGCAACCTGACGGCGCAGGTCCGCAACATTGCCGACGTTACGACGGCCGTAGCTCGGGGCGACCTGTCTCGAAAGATTACCGTCGACGTGCGCGGCGAGATCCTCGCGCTCAAAGAAACCATCAATACGATGGTTGACCAGCTCAGTTCATTCGCTTCCGAGGTGACCCGTGTCGCCAAGGAGGTCGGAACGGAAGGGAAGCTCGGCGGTCAGGCAAACGTCGCCGGCGTCGCCGGCACATGGAAAGACTTGACCGATTCGGTCAATTCCATGGCGTCGAATCTTACAAACCAGGTTCGGAACATTGCTGAAGTGACTACAGCCGTCGCGCGCGGAGATTTGTCTCGGAAGATCACGGTCGACGTCCGCGGCGAGATTCTGTCGCTCAAAGACACGATCAACATCATGGTGGACCAGTTGAGCTCGTTCGCCTCGGAAGTAACCCGCGTTGCGAAGGAAGTCGGTACTGAAGGAAAACTAGGCGGACAGGCGAACGTCACCGGCGTCGCGGGAGTTTGGAAGGATCTCACAGAATCCGTTAACTCGATGGCTTCGAACCTTACCGCGCAGGTTCGCAACATCGCCGAGGTGACGACGGCCGTCGCCAAGGGTGACCTTTCGCGCAAGATCACCGTCGACGTACGCGGCGAAATTCTCGAGCTGAAGAACACGATCAACATCATGGTGGACCAGCTCAACGCCTTCGCCTCGGAGGTCACCCGCGTCGCCAAGGAGGTCGGAACTGAAGGTAAGCTGGGCGGCCAGGCCGACGTGTACGGCGTCGCCGGTACTTGGAAAGATCTCACCGAATCCGTCAATTCGATGGCATCCAACCTTACCAATCAGGTCCGGAACATTGCGCAGGTTACGACCGCGGTCGCCAACGGCGACCTCTCGCGCAAGATCACCGTCGATGTGCGCGGCGAGATTCTCGAGTTAAAGAACACGATCAATACGATGGTGGACCAGCTCAACTCCTTCGCCTCGGAAGTAACGCGCGTCGCCCGCGAAGTCGGAACAGAAGGTAAGCTCGGCGGTCAGGCCGAGGTCCGCGGTGTCGCAGGTACGTGGAAGGATCTCACCGAGAGCGTGAACCTCATGGCTGCGAACCTCACTACGCAGGTTCGCGGTATCGCGAAAGTCGTGACGGCCGTAGCTAACGGAGACCTTGAGCGCAAACTTGTTCTCGAGACGACGGGCGAAATCGCCGAACTGTCGGACACGATCAACGCGATGATCGACACTCTCGCGACCTTCGCCGACCAGGTCACGACCGTCGCGCGCGAGGTCGGAATTGAAGGGAAGCTCGGCGGCCAGGCCCGTGTGCCCGGAGCCGCCGGCATCTGGCGAGATCTTACGGACAACGTCAACCAGCTCGCAGCCAACCTCACGAATCAGGTCCGCGCAATCGCCGACGTCGCGAACGCCGTCACCAGCGGCGACCTGACGCGTTCGATTGCTGTCGAAGCCCAGGGCGAGGTTGCCGGGTTAAAGGACACGATCAATCAGATGATCCGCAACCTCGCCGAGACGACCCGCAAAAACACCGACCAGGACTTCCTCAAAACCAACATCGCTAAGTTCACCGGTATGATGCAGGGCCAGCGCGATCTCCTCACCGTCGCTCAATTCCTGCTTTCCGAACTGACGCCTGTTGTCGGCGCCCAGGTCAGCACGTTCTACATGACGGACCTGCAGGAGGACAGGACAGTCCTCAAATTGGTCGCGGGCTACGGCCATGAGAACAGCAGCGACGTGCCGGTGAGCTTCCAACTCGGGCAAAGCCTGATTGGACAGTGCGCCCGAGAGAAACAACGCCTCCTCGTGACCGACGTCCCCGACGGCTATCTCCGTATTAACTCCAGTCTCGGCAAGGCGGCGCCCGCCTCCATCGTCGTTCTGCCGGTGCTTTTCGAGGGCGAGGCGAAAGCCGTCATCGAATTTGCTTCGTTCCGGCAATTCAACGAAGTTCACCTGGCCTTCCTCGACCAGCTCACGCAGTCAATCGGAATCGTGCTGAACACAATCGCCGCCACAATGCGAACGGAAGAGCTGCTGAAGCAGTCGCAAGCACTCGCCGAGGAACTGCAGAAGACGAATGCTGAGCTCGAAGAGAAAGCTCACCTCCTCGCCGAACAGAAGACCGAGGTCGAAGCCAAGAACCGCGAGGTCGAACAGGCTAAGGCGGCGCTCGAAGAAAAGGCCGAACAGCTTGCGCTCACCTCGAAATACAAGTCTGAGTTCCTCGCCAACATGAGCCATGAGCTGCGCACGCCGCTCAATAACCTGCTCATCCTGGCGAAGATGCTTTCCGAAAACTCGGAAAGGAACCTCACGAGCAAACAGGTCAAGTTCGCCGAGACAATCCACACGTCGGGAACCGACCTCCTCGCGCTCATCAACGACATTCTCGATCTCAGCAAGATCGAATCCGGCAAGATGGACGTTGAGGTCGGCGCATCCAAGTTCGCCGAGCTCGAAGACTACTGCTTCCGCACCTTCCGTCACGTCGCTGAAGGTAAGGGTCTCGACTTCAAAATCCACACGGACCCGAGCCTGCCAGAATCGATTCTCACCGACGTTAAGCGGCTACAGCAGGTCCTGAAGAACCTGCTCAGCAACGCGCTGAAATTTACCGCGCAAGGGTCAGTGAAGCTTGACATGAGGCCCGCTGCGTCCGGCTGGAGCCCTGGCAACCCCGTCCTCTCGCGCGCGAAGATGGTCATCGCGTTCAGCGTTACCGATACGGGTATCGGCATCCCGCTGGATAAGCAGCGGATCATCTTTGAGGCTTTCCAGCAGGCGGACGGAACGACGAGCCGCAAATACGGCGGCACCGGACTGGGCCTCTCGATCAGCCGCGAACTGGCGCGACTCCTCGGCGGCGAGATTCGCCTCAGCAGCAAGCCCGACGTCGGCAGCACCTTCACGCTCTACCTGCCCCAGACTTACAGTTCGTCCGTCGTACTCAAGTCCGATTCGCAAGAACTCACCGTTCCGGCGGTCGAGAGGGCAACTCTCCCGAATTCAGAACTCGTCTTCTCATCGCAGATGACGAAATCGGCGGCTGCGGCGCTGGTGGAGGACATACCGATCGACGACGATCGCAACAACATCCTCGCGGGTGACCCGGTGTTGCTGATCGTCGAAGACGACCCGAACTTCGCGAAGATCCTCATTGATATGGCACACGGGCAAGGTCTAAAAGCCCTGGTTGCGTTGCGCGGAAACACGGCGCTAGCGCTAGCGGCGGAGTTTCGTCCTGCTGCGATCACGCTCGATATCAACCTGCCCGACATGGCGGGCTGGACAATCCTCGACCGCCTCAAGCACGATAGCCGAACGACGCAAATTCCCGTGCACGTCATCAGCGGTGACGATCAGCGCAGCCGCGGCATGGCGCTCGGAGCTATGACCTACGTGCAAAAGGCAAGCGGACGCGACGATCTGTCCAACGTCTTCCACCTGATCCGCTCTGGAACGGAAGCAAGGACGAAGAAGCTGATCGTTGTGAGCGCCGAGGCCGCATTCCGCGACATGGTCTCGAAAACGCTGAAGGGACCCGACATTCAAATCGTCGAGTACCATAGCGGTTCCACCTTTCTCGACGTCATCGACAAAGATTTCTTCGATGCCGTCGTGTTTGATATCAACGTCCCTGACGTACCGGCTTCGCGCCTCGTCCAAGAGCTGCAACTGCGCATTACTCCGTTTACACCGCCCGCGATCGTTGCAGGCGACCCCGTGGCCGACTCCACGCAGCTCAAAGCCATCGCAACAGCGGCCCGGAAGACGGCCGTCCGCCTGGTCTCCTCTCCCGAACAGTTGCTCGACGAAAGCATACGGCTGCTGTATCGGTCTGAAACCGATCTTTCACCGGAGCAGACTGAGGCCCTCAAGAAGGCCCGCGAGCACGACCCCGTTCTCGTCGACAAAACCGTCCTGGTCGTCGATGACGATCTTCGTAACATCTTCGCGCTGACCAGTCTTCTCGAGCACCACGACATCAAAGTTGTCCACGCCGAAAACGGCCGCGCCGGCATCGACCTGCTGCAACAAAACCCCAACGTCGATGCCGTCCTGATGGACATCATGATGCCCGAAATGGACGGGTACGAAACCATGGCCGCTATACGCCGGATCCCGAAGTTCAAAACGCTGCCGATCATTGCGCTCACTGCGAAGGCGATGAAGGGCGATCGCGAAAAGTGCATTCAGGCCGGCGCATCCGACTACGTCACCAAGCCCGTCGATCTCGATCAGCTCTTCTCCGTAATGCGCGTTCTGATCTCAGCGCGCGAGGATGCCGGTGCCGCGAGTGCATCGGTGCTTACCGAAGAACTGCAGCACTCCAGGCCCGCGACCCACACCGTCACTGACGACCGTTACCTCATCGCGGCGGGCGACCCCGTCCTGCTGATCGTTGAGGATGATCCAATCTTCGCCCAAATCCTCGTCGACATGGCGCACCAGCGCGGACTCAAGGCGCTTGTCGCCGTTCAGGGTAAGGCTGCCATTGCGCTCGCTCGCGAGTTCAATCCCGCCGCCGTGACTCTCGACATCTCGTTGCCCGACATGGCAGGTTGGAGCCTTCTCGACCGGCTCAAGCACGATCCCATGACCCGCCACATTCCTGTTCACGTCATCTCGGGTGATGACGACCGCCGGCGCGGACTTGCCCTCGGCGCGATGACGTACGTTCAGAAAGCTTCCGACGAGGGCAAACTCGCCAACACGTTCGGCATCATCAGCGATTCTGTTCGCGTCCGTACGAAAAAGGTTCTGCTCATCGGACCGGCTGAAAGCGCCGTCATGCAGGCGATCTCGGCAAAGGACGTGGAAATCACCCACGTCTCATCGGCGGGTGAAGCGCTGCAGATCGTCGCCGGCCAGTATCTTGACGGAATCGTTATCGAAAAACCGTCGGCCGGAACTTCGGTTGCGCACCTGATTGCGGATATCCACGCCGCAGTCATGCCCTACACGCCTCCTATTGTTGTCTATACCGCGGACGATCAGAGCGGCGCTGAACTGCCCGACCTTCGCTCGATCGTATCGCCGACGGCAGTGCGCTACACAACGAATATTCCGCGCCTGTTGGATGAAACTGTATTGCTTTGGCACCGGCATGAAGGCGATCTGAACGACTCTCAACGGGAGCTTTTGGCGGAAGCTCGAAAAGTTGACCCGGGCCTGAGAGGCCGGCGAGTCCTGGTGGTCGACGACGACATTCGCAATATCTTTGCGCTCACGAGTATCCTTCAGCATCACGAGATCGAAGTGCTCGACGCCTCGAACGGGCACGAGTGCCTGAAAATCCTTTCCGAGTCCGACGACGTGGATATCGTTCTGATGGACATCATGATGCCCGGAATGGATGGTTACGAAACGATGCGCGCTATCCGCTCCAATCCGGAATGGAAAGCACTGCCCATCGTCGCACTTACCGCGAAAGCAATGAAGGGCGATCGTGACAAGTGCCTTGAAGCGGGAGCCACGGACTATGTCGCCAAACCTGTCGATCTTGATCAGTTGTTCAGCGTGATGCGGGTGAGCGTCAACAATCAGAGTACCCCTCCGCCTTCAAAGGAGAAACGCAAGAAACAGCCGCCTTCAATCGGGAGCCACGGTGCATCCATCAACTAGCCCGGCGGTACATGATCAAGGCCAGCCGGTTCGCATCCTGGTCGTCGATGACGACGAGTCAAACCTGCTGTCCTTGAGCGCTACGCTTGAAAGCCTCGGTCAGGAGCTTGTCCTGGCCCGCTCTGGGGAAGAGGCCCTCCGCAAATTGCTTGAACAGGATTTTGCCGCGATTCTTCTCGACGTCAAGATGCCTGGTATGGACGGCCTCGAAACGGCCGAGATGATCCGCAACCGGAAGCGGTCCAAGGGCACTCCGATCCTTTTCCTTACCGGCTTCCGCAACGACGATCATCTTTTCCGCGGCTACGATCTCGGCGCGGTCGATTTTCTATTCAAGCCGATCGTACCTGAAGTACTCAGGTCCAAGGTCTCCGTCTTCGTCGAACTCGCAAAGAATACGGCGATGCTGCGTGAGCACTCCCGGATCCTCGCGCAAGCAGAACTTCGGTTTCGATCCCTGCTCGAAGCCGCCCCCGACGCGATTCTCATCACCGACGAACATGGCCACATCGACCTGGTGAATTCGCGGACTGAGGAGCTTTTTCAGTGGCCGCGCGAAATTCTTCGCGGACGCAACTTGAAGATGCTCGTTCCGGATTGGAACGACGCTGCGCAGGTTCGATGTATTGAACTCACGGCCGTCAAGCGCGACGGTCAGGAATTTCCCTGCGAACTCACGTGCAGTCCCCTTCAAATCGAGGGCAACATCGTGATCAACACCGTAATCCGCGACATTACGGAGCGTCGCAAAGCCGAGGATCACATACGACGCCTGAATAGCGACCTCGAGCGGCGGGTCGCTAACCGCACGCTGGAGCTCATGCGCTCAAACGAAGCGCTGCAGCAGTTCAGTTGGGCCATAAGTCACGACCTTAAGGAACCGCTCCGGACCATACTCATTTATTTGCAACTTTTTGACAAGAAAGTCCCCGATCTCGAACCCGAGGCGAGGAAGTTTCTTGATTACGTGATTTGCGCAGCCAAGCGCATAGACCTACTGCTGAGCGGTTTGCGGAGCTACATCTACGCCAGCGAGTCAGACAGTCATACGGTCGAGCTCGTCGACGTCCGCGAGGTCGTCGAATCGTTGGCACAACAACTCAAGCACGAACTCGAAGGCTGCGGCGCCCATCTCGAGATCGGGGCTCTTCCAGTAATTAAGACCGTACCGGTGCTGATGGAGCGCATCTTCCAAAACCTCATCACGAACGCCGTCAAATACCGGAGTGACCGTCCGCTCGTCATCGAGATCGGAGCCGAACGCTCCGGCCGGGAATGGGTGTTCTCCGTTACGGACAACGGCATTGGCATTCCGGCTGATCAACGTGAGCGAGTGTTCGGCGTGTTCAAGCGCCTGCACACAAAGGGCGCCATCGAAGGGGCCGGTATCGGCCTGGCGATCTCCAAAGCAGCAGTCCAACGGCTCGGCGGGCGCATCTGGGTCGACGAAGGCCGCTTGGGAGGTTCCCGATTCAATTTCACTCTGCCTTCCAGTGAGTAGAAATGCGAGCCGAACCTAGCAAGCCAGTACTCATGCCTGTGCGCATACTGCTCGTCGAGGACAGCGATCCCGACGCCGATCTAGTCGCCCAAGCTGCTCGTGAACTTGGTTACGACATGAAAGTGCAGCGCTTTGTGTCTGCACCGCAAGCTCAAGCCGGTCTCGTTTCCCTGAATCCTATTCCCGACGGTGCGCTGCTCGACCTGAACCTACCCGGCGGTAGCGGGCTCGATGTGCTCCACCATATCCGGCAGGATGAACGTTTGCGCGGGCTGCCGGTTGTGGTGATGACATCATCGGTATCATCGCGCGACCGTGAAGCCGCTGAGCGCCTCGGGGTGCAGGGCTATCTCGCCAAGCCCAGCGAGTATGATGAGTTCGTTGAGATGATTGGTCAAGCGTTCAGATCGATGTTCATCGGCGACGCGGGCCAGCCTGGAGTCTCATCCCCAGGTCCGGTTGTCGCAAGCGAATCGGACGCTTAGATCTTCCACCTCCCGACCGTTATTCGCGCGGGCGGAGGGTTCTTCTACAACGCACCCGCGCTCAACAACGTGAACAGCGGACCGCAGCAGAGCAACGCGCCCTTCGTCCCGGCCGAAACCTCTAACGCGAGCGTGGCCAACCCCATCTTCATGACGAGCCCGTAGTGTCCGAAAAATCGATTCGACAAATTCGAGGGCAGATCGAAGCTTCCGTGGTGCTGGGGGCTGCCGACAGCCACAGCTCATCGAATATCTATTAGAAGAGGATCGAGTGGCGGAGATGAAGACACAAGAACATTATTTAGAACGCACATGGGATAGGCGAGGGTTAGTTTGAGCGTTAACACGCGCCTGTCGAAGTATTTGAGATGTGATCGTCACTTGATATTGACGGTGACGACATTCGCGGTGACGCCGTCGACCGTCAGCACCACCGGGATCTCGCCGGAGCCCGCCAAGCTCCGAGGCACGTAGATGTTGACCTGGTCGAGCCCATCGAACTGCCCCTGCGAGCCGGCATAGGTCACCTGCGCGGGCGTGCCGCCGATGCTGGCCACAACGTTGGCGAGGCCGCTGTTGCCGCGAATCCCCGTTCCATAGAACACGATCACCAAGGTTTCGGTTGACGTGCCAAGGTCCATCGGTACAGAAGAGCATCCCGCTGCGCCGCATTGGAACAGGGTCACGGGTGTCTGGGCTCCGCTTGCCGACACGCGCACGGCCCCCGCGAGGGCGACGCCCGAGCCGGTGCCGTTGGCTGCGAGGATGCTGGGCCCGACGGGCGCGATGAAGGCAGCGCTGGTTTTTCCCGCGATCGAAACCGTGGCTACGCCGCTGGCACTGCCTTTGGGAACAACGTAGGCAATCTGGCTCGGGCTTACATAATAGACTCCCGCCGGGCGTGTGACGCCAGCACTGTCTTTCACGGAGACGGTGATTCCGCCCAGTGTCTTGGGCAAGGGCTGGACGCCCGCTTGCACGAGCGAGGGCGCGAGGTTCGAGCCGTAGGCTACGGCGATCGACTCCGGCGCCAGACGATAACCGCCGTCGGCATTGGATAGATTGACCGTCCAGGAGCCGGACGTGGCGTTGTCGGAGTTTACGACCGATGTGGAGTTTACGAGGAGCAACGCCTTCGTCGTGTCGGCCTGCGCTTGCGCCAGCGTCTCACCCGCGGGCAGGTACCACAGGTATTCGTTGGGCTGGAGCGAGGAATTGAGGATGGTGTTGCCGCTGAGCTGCCCGCCGTTCACGTTCTCCATGCGGATACCGGTTCCGGGGGAATTGGTGACCCAGTTTCCGGTGATGTCGATCCCGCTGAGAGAACTGGTGGCCACCCAATTGAAGACCTGGTCATAGGCGACGGTGTTGATGGCGCCGGCGAGACCGATGAACGGGTTGCCCGGGATCCCGTAGCCGAGGGCGTGGTCAACGATGTTGTTGTGTATGGTGATGGCCGACGAAGGCCCGGTTTTGTAGCCGTAGATCAGTCCCTCGTCCTGTTCGATCAGGATGCCGCTCTGATTGGTGGATTCCACCATGTTGTCGTTGATGGTGACGTTGGCGACGCCGGCGGGGTAGATGCCGCGCGCGTAGGTTTCATCCTGAACGAGGTTGTTGCTGATGACGGTACCGGCGCCCCGCTGTTTGGGGTCGTTGGCGGTAACGCCGAAGTTGGCCTGGAGTCTGTTGACGGCGTGATCGAGGGTGAGGGTGATCGGTTCGCCGTCCACTCCGGTCTGCGCGGCGGGCGCGGGATCTTCGGAGACGATGGTGGCAGTGCCGACGATGGTGGCGTTCGTAATATTGATGAAGTCGAACGCAGCGCCGACGGGCAGTGGATTGGTGTTATGGCGCTTCACCTGAACGGTGGTGCCGGTGTTAGGTGCGGCCACGATGGCTGACCACTCTCCATCGATGGCGATGGCATCATCGCAGCCTCGCCGCACGGTGTTGTTGGTAACAGCGTTGTTGGCGCGCGCGCCGCCGAGGTGGATGCCGTCGGCATTGGTGCTGATGAGCCGGTCGGTTCCGGGGCGCGGGATCACCTGGACATGGTCGATCCTGGTGGCGGTACCGAACACAACGAAGACGCCGATGAAGCCGGAGGCGTAGACGGAGACATTCTGGACGGTGAGGTTGACGGTATTGGTGGTGAAGATGGCGCCCAGGCCGGCGCGCAACTCGAGCACGAGCGTGTCGCCCGACTGAATGGTGCCGATCTGCGCGGCTTGTGACCACGGCTCTGTCCCGGTGATCTGAATGTTGGTGTCGCTCAGGGGGCCGGCGGTGCTCATCCGCCCGGTGGTGCGCAGTTGCTGCCCGTTGCGGAACGCAAAGACATAGAAACCATCGTTGATATAGCCGGTGGGAAAGGAGAGGGAGTTAAAGAAACTGGGAAGGAGATAGTTGCCGGATTGTTTGATGCCGATGCTGCGGGCGGCGGCGTTCACGCTGGTGACGGTTAGCTGCGTGAAGGGCAGTTGCAGGTAATCGACGGTGAAGTTTTTCAACGTGACGTTGGTGCTCTTGTCAAAGTCGAGAGCGGCGACGTTGCCCTTGGCGAAGTAGAGGTCCGAATACTGCAGGTCGATCGTGACGTTCTGGATATCGCTGAGAAAGACGTGCTGGTAATCGCTGTTCTGACTGAGGAAGTAATACTTGCCCCGGTCTGCGGTAACGGTGGCGATTTTATGGGCGGAGGCGTAGGCCACTGCTGCCTGGAAGAGCGGACGGGAATCCAGCGCCGGGGTGTCCGGAGTCATGTTCTGCCTGCTTATGCCTAAGGTCACCAGGTCGTGTGAGAGGTTGAGAACGGTAGGAGTTTGCGCGGCAGCATCCGCTGCCAACAGGAAAAGGATCGTGAGCTTTCGCATGACCGTCCCCCAGTATTTGGCTTTGGTAACCGAATGTAGCACGATTGGGCGCGTTCAATGGCGGTAACCCGTTCGAAGGGGCGGACAGGGCTAATCCGCAGGTCCAGATCGTCGGAATATCGGTCGCCGTAGCGTTCGCTGGCGTGATCAGCCTCGAATTCCGGCGGGAACTTGATTACGATTCGATCATGACTCGACGCAGCAATCTGTTGGTTGGCTTGGCCATCCAACATTCACGGCACGGCGGTAATTAGTCAAGATTCTGAACAGCTTCGCTGAACCGAGATTTGATCGCCATCAGACCGGAACGCCTGATTTGCATCGTCCCAAACCCGCGATTAATACGACTCGATCTCAGTCACAAATGCGGAGATGGACAAGATTTGTCAACTAGTCAGTCAGGTTCCACTCCTGGCGGAGCCGCCCCTAAACCGTGCCAGCACATCCGGCAAATACTCCTCGAAAAACGCCAACTGCTCGGGGCGAAGTGCGTTGACATCAAGTTCTTCCGGTGGCACTCCGAATCGAATCTTGATCCGACCTGGTTGGCGAGGTGCCTCATCTGGGTTGATGTACGCGCGCCGATTGTCGTCTTCATAGTGGAACATGCAGAAGACGTCATAGTCATCAAGCATCGAGAGTCCCGCCAGTTTCGCAGACGATAGCGGCAGCCGCATTGCGGCGAGAAGATGATACTGCTCCCGTGTAAGTAGAAAGCCTTTCAGGAAAAGGTCCAACGGTCGATCCTGGTAACGGTCCAGGGCAGCAGCCACGGCACGCTCGACGGCATCGATCTCAGTTCGGAGGGCCCCGATTAGCTCGGCAGCGTCGCTGGGCACTTCCCGTGGCACGACATCCCCCGCGCTGACGTTGCGCCAGAGCCATTGAAATAGCTCATCTGTCATTTTCTGGGCGGTTCGGCTCGCTCGCCGAATCCGCTCAATCTCACCCATCCATGCGATGTCACTCTCGGACGGTGGACGGTCCATGGCTACTCATACATCAGGAGGTTAGCAGATGGCGATCGAACTCATCGTTGGCCCGGCGCTTGCTGGCCAAACCGTCGAACACCAAGTCTCTTTGGCTAATCTGGCGAGCCCGCCTTCTCACGCAGTGCTTTCACTCGTGGATCGCCGCCAAGCAGCGAAATGGGTGACCCCAGTGTGACCGAAACGTCTGTAAGAGTTGGAGGAATGGTAGCGCTAACGGGAATCGAACCCGTATTTAAGCCTTGAGAGGGCTCCGTCCTAACCGTTAGACGATAGCGCCGCAGGTGGGCAATCCTTATTATAGCGAAAGCCCGGACGAGGGCAAGATGGCCGGTATACTGAAATCGCATGAGGCGGGTGGCGGCGATTGTTCTCTTCATCTTGGCGGCGCAGGCGCAGACGGTGGACGAGATTGTGGCGCTGGTGATTGCTTCGCGGGGTGGTGCGGCGAAACTGCGCGCGATCGAGACGCAGCGGCTCAAGGGGCGGATTACGCTGAACAACGAGAGCGGGTCGCTGTATGTGGAAATCAAGCGGCCGTCGAGCATACGCGAGGAGTTTCGCGCGGGGTTGACGCGAGTGGTGCGGGCGACGGACGGGAAGACGGGATGGTCGAAGGTGGGAGACGAACCGGTCAAAACGCTTTCCGAGGCGGACGTGCGGGCGCTGGCGGCGAGCGCGGACCTGGATGGTCCGCTGCTGGACTATAAAACAAAAGGGAATCAGGTTGTTTTGGCCGGGACGGTGGAACTGGAGGGGCGGAGGCAATTCAAACTGGCGGTGACGCTGAAGAACGGCACGACGAGGACGGACTACATCGACGCGCGGACGTTTCTCGAAACCAAGTGGGCCGGCACGATTTCAGACGGCGGCCGCCAACTCGATGTGGAGTCAGTGTTTCGGGACTACCGGACGGTGGACGGCATTGTGTGCGCGTTCCGAATCGAGTCGCTGACGCCGGCCCTGGACGTGAAGCAGGAGATCGTGTTCGAGAGCATCGAAAATAACGCGCCGATTCCGGACTCGCGTTTCGCCCGGCCGCAGTGAGGACCGCGGCCGGGCACGGGAGGCGTCACTCGCGCGGTCGCGGTGAGCTGAGAGGAACCGGATTGGGCGAGGCTACGATGGTGATCAGAATCGTATTGCTCATGATGCCGTTGGTTACCGTGAGCGACACGATGTAGGTTCCCTGCACATTCGCGGTGAACTGCGTCAGGGGCGTATCGAGGTACAGCAGTTTGGCTGTGGAACCCGGCGGGCGGGAGACGAAAGCCCACTGATAAGACAAGGTTCCCTGTCCGCTCGGATTAAGCGAGCCGCTGCCGTCGAGTGTCACCACGGCGCCAACCGATACATTCAGGTTGTCGCCCGCTATGGCAACGGGAGCGGCCGGCGTGGTCTGGAACGTCCAACTCAATTTGGTCGGGTCGAACGGAAGGTTCGGGTCGCCCAGAATCGTGAAGCTGTTTTTGCTGGGCGTCTGGCTTCTGGCCGGAACGGGGGCGAACAGCAGCTGGTTCTGTCCCGGCACGACCCGCAAAGCAAACGGGTCGATTGAGGACGCTGTGGCGGTGACGGAGCCGAAGGCCATTCCGGGGTTGAGCAGGTCGGCCATGTAAGTGAAGTAGGCGCGGCCGCCGGCGGCAGGCTGACTGCTCACTAAGCGATAGTTCACGATCAACTGCGAGCTGGAGCCGTTGAGCACGACGGTCGGGTCGGAGGCGGAGTCGTTATTGGTATTGGTTTCGCCGCCGCCCGACACGGACGCGTTGTTGACAATCAGAGGCGCAGCACTGAGGGCGACGTTGACCTTGAGGGTGACGGGCGGATAGGACGCGCCGGAGTTCAGGACATCGGAGCGCGTACAGGTGAGCGAGGCGAGGGTGCAGTTCCAGCCGGCACCGGACATGGACGTAGCCGTGAGGTCCGGGGGCAGGGTGTCGGTGAGGGTGACGGTGGCGGAGGTCGGCGACAGACCGATGTTGTTCACGGTCAGGGTGTACGCCGCGCCGGCCTGGCCTTGGATGAAGGGGGCTGAGTGGGACTTGGTGAGCGTGAGATCGGGCGGCGGGGCCGGCAGGTCGATATCCCACATGCCGCGTCCATGGGTTGCGATGCGGAGTTTACGCGACTGAGGCTGAATCTCCGCGCCGAAGACGGCGACGACGGGCAGACCGGTTCCATAGGGCGACCAAGACGCGCCGCCGTCGGTTGAACCGTAGACGCCGATGTCGGTGCCGGCGAACAGAGCGCTGCTGTTGGCCGGGTCGACCGCGAAGGCGTTCACCGGAACGTCGGGCAATCCGTTGTTGATGGGGAGCACAACGGGCGTGGTGTTCAGATTGGAGATTTTCCAGACGTGCGACTGGGTCGAGGCGGTGCCGCCGAAGTAGCCGCCGAGCGTGATGTAGGCGGTGTTCTTATCACCGGGATCGAATTTGGCGCGGCCCACGAAGCGGGCCGGAATCCCGGTGAGCTGCACCATCGGATTGGCGCCGGTGGTGGTGTAGAAGATGGTGCCATCCGAGCGTCCGATCAGGCGGTATTTGTCGTCCTGCGGGGAAACGGCGATGGTGGAAACGGGCGCATTGGCGGACTGGCTGACGGCGCTCATCGTATCGCCCTTGTCGGTGGACCGGTAGAGTTTGCCGGCGCCGAAGTAGAGGGTCGACGGATTTCCCGGTCCGACTTCCATGGGGGCGTAGAAGAGCACGGGGTCGCTCAAAGGGATGCCGTTGAACTTGTCGGTGCTGTCGCAATTGGGAGTGGGGTCGGCCGAACCGCCGCCGTAGACGCCGCGGAAACTCCAGCCGACGACGCCGACTGCGTTGATGTCGAAGGCGCAGGCGGCGCTCAGGATGCGGCCGAAACCGATCAGGCCTCCGGTCTGGTTGAAATAGGTGTGATAGAGGGTGATGTTGGTGGTGTCGGTGGCGTTGCGGTCGATCAGGGCATAGCCGCCATCGCCGAAATCGACACGGGTCCAGGAGCCGTCGGCGCGGCGCATGTTGGTTCCGTTGTCCTGGGTTCCGCCGATCGACCATTTGGGGTCGGTGGGGTGAACGGCGAGGCCCTGAAACTGGACGGTATTGATTGCAGCGCTGTTGAGGCTCGACCAGGAGATGCCGCCGTTGGTGCTCTTGAAAATGCCGCCGTCGTCGCCGTGATAGACGACGTTTGGATTGGCGGGATCGATCCGAATGAAGTGAGTGTCGGCGTGCAAGCCGTCGCTCGATTCGGTGAAAGTCGCCCCGCCGTCGGTCGATTTTCCGAACAGGAAGGAACCTGTTCCGGGTACGTTCCCGCCGATGAGGATGATGTCGTCATTCTGAGCGGGAGTTGGACCGGGCAGGACGGCGAGCCCGATGTTGTAGAAGCACTGGCCGCCACAGAATCCTGGAGCGCCGGCGAGGTAAGGGGACCACGTAAGGCCGCCGTCGGTTGAAACGCGGAGCCGCCCGGAGCCGGCTTCACCGGTGGCGGCGTAAAGGACCGATGGATTGTTTCCCTGCTTATAAACAGCCAGCTCACCTCGCGCGCCGGTGGTGGCGGTGGTGAGCACCTGGGTGAAGGTCGGGTTTGCGCTGAGCGCATTGGTGGAACGGTAAATGCCGCCATCGCCGGCGGCGGTGGTGCCGACCACCCAAGCCGTCAGGATGTTGGGGTCGGCGGGGTCGAAGACCATGCTGGAGACGTTGCGGTTGCCGGTGTTGGGAGTGTCGAAGCCGGCGGCCGCGAGGGTGACGGTCAGTTTCTGAACGGCGATGCTGCCGGGAGCGCCGGTGGCGTTGGTGAGGCGGTAGAGACCGCGCATACCGAGCGGGGGGACGGTGCCGCCCAACGCAGGATCGCCGCCGATTCCGATGACGCCGCTTACGACGCCGACAAACACGGTGCTCGGGTCGGTGGGGTGAACCAGGATGGAAGCGATGCTGCGTCCGTTGAATGCCGGAACGCTCCGCGGGTTGCCCAAGCCGTCGAAGTAGTTGCGCACGGGATTGATGGGACCGGCGAGTGTTGCGGTGGTATCGCAGTTGTCGATGCGATACAGCCCCACGCCCGCATAGCTGTCGCCGGAGCCGTTGGCTTCACCGGTGCCGACGTAGAGGATGGACGGATTGGAAGGCGCCAGGGCGAGCGCGCCGATTGCCGAAGAAGCCGCGCTGTCGAAAATCTGGGTAAAGTTGGCGCCGCTGTCGAGCGAGCGGTAGACGCCGCCTTGGGCGGTTCCGAGATAGACCTTGTTGGTATGGGTCGGGTCGATGACGAATGCGGTCACTCGACCGCTGACCGGGAGGGCGCCGACGTTCTGACCGTTCGGAATGGGCGCGGGTCCAAGCGAGGTCCAAGCGGGGGTGAGCGCGGTGGCGCTGAACTTGCTTGCCTGCAACCGCCGGACGGCTTCGTCGCGAAGGCCGGGGTCGGCGGGCAGTCCACGCAAAAGGTTCAGATAGTCGCTGCGGAGCTTGAAGTAGAGGTCCGGCGAGATGTGCTTTTCAAAGCGTTTGGGGAGATCCGCGTCGTCCTGAGCCCAAGCGGACGCGGCAATGAGGAGCAATAGCGCAAGCTGTTTGAACATAGTGGTGAAGGTTGGGTTTTGGAGATGAGTGCAGGGAGGCGCGAACTCCCGGAGGGTTTGCGCCATGCAGGTGATGGGAGATTTTCAACCCACCGCGAGAGCACGACAACGAAAGGTACCATTAGATACCGGAAAGTACAATACTAATTTCGCATTTTGGGTCAAATTAGTAATAGAACGCAGTACGCCTAGAACTTAAAGTTGCTACAATCCGTACACATGCGTTGGACTTTACTCGTAACTCTACTTGTGCCCGCCCTTGGGCAGAACCCGAAAAACGCCGAAGAAGTCTTCAAGAACATTACTCATCTGAAGGGGACGCCGGCGGATCAGCTGAATCCCGCGATGCAGATGATGAGCGCTTCACTGGGCGTGGAGTGCAGTTTCTGCCACGTGCCGGGGAAGTTCGATGCCGACGATAAGCCGGAGAAGAAGACGGCTCGAGAGATGATCGCGATGACCATGGCGATCAACAAGAACAGTTTCAACGGTCGACTGCAGGTGAGTTGTTATTCGTGCCATCACGGCCTGGCGCATCCGGCGAGCACGCCGCCGGTGATGCAGACGGATTCGATGCCGGCGAAACCGGCGGTGGCGGCGCCAAGCGGGTCTGGTCCGACGGCGGACGACATCATCGCACGGTATGTGGCGGCGTCGGGCGGGGCGGAGGCGATTGGCAAGATCAAGACGCGGGTGCAGAAAGGGACGCTGATGGCGGGCGGCAACGAATCGCCGATCGAGGTGTACGCGGCGGCGCCGAACAAGCGCGTTTCGATTTCGAAGATGGGCGGGGGCGGCAGCTACACGGCATTCGACGGCACGGCCGGTTGGATGGGCAGCACGGGACGCGCGCCGCGCGATATGTCGGCGGCCGAATCGTGGGCGGCGGGGCTGGATGCCGAGTTCTCGCTGGCGCTGCGATTAAAGGAAGTGTTCCCGCAGGTGCGGCGCGGACGCCCCGAGGAGATCAACGGCGCGATGTGCGATTCGCTGACCGGAGTGGCGCCGGGCAAGCCGCCCGTGCGGTTGTGGTTCGATTCAAAGACAGGTCTGCTGGCGCGGATGGTGCGGTACGCGGAGACTCCGGTGGGGCGCATGCCGACTCAGATCGATTACGCGGATTACCGCGAGGTGGACGGCGTGAAGACGCCGTTCCGGTGGACGCTGTCGCGCCCGAACGGGCGGTTCACGATTCAGATTGCGGAGCAGAAGAACAACGTGGCGATCGAGGACGGGAAGTTTCAGAAGCCGGCGGGAGAGGTGAAATAAGGAAGTTGGGGCGGTGTCGGAGCAACACCGCCCCTTCGACGCCTTGAGGCTAGGAAATTTTCCGCGCGCTGCCGGCTAGAATGGGCTGCACCGGAATGTTCTGAATTGCTGTGCTGCTTGGCCCCTGGAGAACTGGAACTGGAACCAGAAGTGACGGGCCATTGATGGAGACAAATACGACTTCCAGTCCCACCGGGCCGGGTCGGAAATAGAAGTCATACTGGATGTGCGAATTGAAATTGGAGTTGAGGTCTAAGGTTCCGCCGCTGCAATCCGGGAAGATGGTGTAGCGCCCCTGATAAGTCAGCGAGCGGTTAACGCTTCCGACCGCGTTGAGCAGGAACACAGAGCTAAAACCAATCACGACTGGTTGAGTGCCGGCCCAGTTAGAGGTTTCGATGACATTCAGCACCCCCGTGGGATTTCCCGCTTTATCGGTTCCAACGGATGCGACAATCCTGCCGACAGCGGCCAGGCCTGTCAACGCGACACCTTCAGTGTGAAACACCCAGGTTCCGGCGAAGGTGTTGAGAGGTTGCGCGGGGCACTGCGCGTTGGCCTGGGGGGCCAGCGCGAACACAACCGCGAGAATCAGCACAGTGAGACTCAGCTTCTTCATTGTTACTCCGGTTACTAATTTACTAGTCCCTGAAGGGATTAGCCCACTAAGTCTAGGGGAATTGTCTGAGGCAGTCAAACAAAAAAGACAGTACTAGTCTTATTAAAGTGAAGATATCGACATATTGTCGACGAATTAGAATACAAAACGAATCGCCTACGCATCCATTTCGACGAGATGTTCAGCAAGTTGTTGGCGGCGGTCCTAAAAGCGAACGTGGAACGGACCAACGCCATACCCGCTTGGAACTACCGCCTGGCCAGGGGATTTTCGCAGGCGGGCGACGCGGCCATGCGGCTCAGAAGCGCTTCGAAAAAAACAGCTTAGCCGTTACGAATCTTGACAAGCGCGCGGTAATCGGTGTAACCCGGGGGGTCCGGACGAACGCCTATACTGTGCACATGAAGATTTGGGTCACGTTATTTGTTTCAGCCTTTCTGTACGCGCAGGAGGCTCCGCAGCCTGCCAAGCCGAAGATGTCGTCGATCATTGGCGAAATCAAGGCGAAGGATGCATCCAAGCTGACCGTCAAGACCGATGCCGGGGAGAGCTATACAGCGACGCTCGATGAGCGGACGTCGTTCGTCAAAGTGCAGCCCGGGGAGAAGGATCTCAGCAAAGCGAGCAAGATCGCGTTCGGCGATTTGAATGTCGGGGACCGGGTGATGGCGCGCGGGCAAGTGGCCGAAGAGACGAAGACGATTCCGGCGCGCATGATCATCGTGATGACGAAGTCGGACCTCGAGCAGAAGCAGGCCAAGGAACGGGCCGAGTGGATGACGCGCGGGGGCGCCGGGGTGGTGGATTCGGTGACGGCGGATGCGGTGGTGATCACGCAGAAGGTCCGCAACGAGAACAAGCAGGTGACGCTCGCGGTGGGGCCGAATACGAGGATTCGCCGCTACGCCAACGATTCGATCCGGTTCAACGACGCCAAGGCGAGCACGGTAGCGGAGATCAAGAAAGGCGATCAGCTGCGCGTTCTGGGGACGAAGAACGAGGACGGCTCGAAGATCGCGGCCGAGGAGATCGTATACGGCACGTTTCGACTGATTCCGGCGACGGTGATTTCAGCCGACCCGGCGACGGGCGAAATCAAGGTGACGGATCTCGACAGCAAGAAGCCGATTCTGGTGCTGGCGACTTCGGACTCGCAGATCAAGAAATTGCCGGAGATGATGGCGCGGATGCTGGCGATGCAGGTGAACGGAACGGCGGCGAATGCGGCTATGCAAGGGATGGGCGGTGGTTTTCCGGGCGGTGCTCGTCCGGGCGGAGCGCCGGGAGCGGCTCCGGCGGGTGGCGGCCAGCAAGCGGCGCGTCCGCAGGGCGAGCGCCCGCAGGGTGAGCGCGCGCAGTGGGATCATGCGCAGGGCAGCGGGTCCGCGCACACCGAGTATGCGCAGAGCGGCGCATCGCACACGGATCATGCGCCGGGCGAACGGCCTCAGGGCGCTCCGGGTGCGCCTGGCGCGGGCGGACCGGGCGGTCCGGGCGGTCCTCCAATGCGCGGCGGTTTTCCGGGCGGACCGGGCGGTCCCGGCGGTCCGGGTGGATTCGGCGGCGGCGCGCGCGGGGGCGACCTGAGCTCGGTGATCGAGCGGTTGCCGGTGATCAAACTGGACGAACTAAAGCCGGGCGACGCGCTGATCATCAACAGCACGGCGGCGGCAGGCAGCGCTCGGGTGAGCGCCATTACAATTCTGGCCGGAGTGGAGCCGATTTTGACGTCGGCGCCGCGTTCGGCGGGCAACATTAACCTGGGCTCGTGGAGCCTGGGCGGCGGTGCGGAAGGCGGCGGACCGGCGCAATAAGCCGGCTGCCAAAAATTTCGAGGAATTGCTACAGGAGCTTTATGTCGGCGAAGAGAATCGCAGTCGCTTTTGTTTTGGCCTGGATGCTGGTCTCGCTCGCGTTTTCGCAGGCGACAATGGGGTCGATCAAGGGCCGTGTATTGGACGAAAGCGGCGCACTGGTGCCGGGCGCTACGGTGACGGTGACGGCCGGGCGGTTCACGCGCTCGGTGGTGTCGGGCAACGACGGCAGTTTCACGATGATCGGCGTACCGACCGGTATGTACACGATTCAGGCGACCGCGCCGGGTTTGAAGCAGGCGCAGACGGCGACGGTGCAGGTGAACGCGGGCGGCGCGGCGACGATCGACCTTGCGTTGCGCGTGCAGGCCGAGGCTCAGCAGGTAACGGTGCAGGACACGGCGGGCGCGCAGGTGACCACGGATCCGGCGCAGAATGCCGGGGCGCTGGTGCTGAGAGGTGAGGACCTCGCGTCGCTACCGGACGATCCGGACGACCTGGCGGAGGATTTGCAGGCGCTCGCGGGTCCGGCGGCGGGTCCGAACGGCGGACAGATTTTCATCGACGGGTTTTCGGGCGGGCGGCTGCCGCCGAAAGAGAGCATCCGCGAAATTCGAATCAACCAGAATCCGTTTTCGGCGGAATATGACCGGTTGGGCATGGGCCGCATCGAGATTTTCACGAAGCCCGGCACGGATAAGTATCGCGGGTCGGTGGGGTTCAGTTTTTCCGACGGCGCGCTGAATTCGCGCAATCCGTACTCGGTGAACAAGCCGCCTTACCAAAGCAAGAACTATAACGGGAACTTCAGCGGCCCGATGGGCAAGAAGGCTTCGTTCTTCCTCGATTTCGAGCGGCGGGACAACGACGACAACGCAGTGGTGAGCGCGACGATTCTGGACGCGAGTTTGAACCGGCAGACGCTGCAGGAGTCGATTGTCACGCCGCAGCACCGCACGACGTTCAGCCCGCGGGTGGATTACCAATTGACGCCGAACATCACGCTGATGGGGCGCTATACGTGGTCGCAGAACGATTCGCCGATCCGGGGCGTGGGCGGCTTCAGCCTGCCGACGCAGGCATCGTCGAGCACGGGCACGCAGCAGAGCGCGCAGATTTCCGAGACCTGGATCGTGAATTCGCGGATGATCAACGAGACGCGGTTCCAGTATTCGCGAAACCGGAACGATCAGTCGGCGCCGGTGCTCGGGGCGACCATTAACGTCCAGGACGCATTTGTGACGGGCGGATCGGCGCTGGGCACGAGTTTCGCCAACACCAACAATTATGAAGTTCAGAACTACACGTCGCTGACGGCGGGCGCGCACACGCTGCGGTTCGGCGGTCGAGTGCGGACGTCGCTTTACAACAACTCGCAGATGACGGGTTTCAACGGCACTTTCCTGTTCACGGGCGGACTGGCGCCGCTACTGGACGCGAACAACCAGGCGACGGGGCAGATGATTCAGGTGGATTCGCTTGAAGTCTACCGGCGCACGCTGCTGTTCGCGCAGTTGGGCTACTCGCCGGCGCTGATCCGGCAGTTGGGCGGCGGGGCGAGCCAATTCACGATTTCGGGTGGCCAGCCGTACGCGGCGGTCGACCAGACCGACGTGGGGGTGTTCGTACAGGACGACTGGCGCCTGCGCCCGAACGTGACGGTGAGCCTTGGACTGCGGTATGAAACGCAGACCAACATTTCCGATTTCCGCGATTTTGCGCCGCGCATCGGGATCGCGTGGGCGCCGGGTTCGACAAAAGGCGGAGCCCGCCCGAAGACGGTGATCCGCGCCGGGACGGGGATGTTCTACGACCGCATCGACGACAACCTGACGCTGAACGCGATCCGCTTCAACGGCGTGAACCAGCAGCAGTACACGATCCGGCAACCGGACTTTTTCCCGAACCCGCCGAGCATCGCATCGCTCAACGCGCAGGCTCGCCCGCAGACCATCCGCCAGCTTTACTCGGGCCTGATGGCGCCATACATTATTCAAAGCGCGGTGGGCATCGAGCGGCAGTTGCCGGGCAGCAGCACGATCGCCGTGACCTACACGAACTCGCACGGCGTCCACAACCTGATGACGCGCAATATCAACGCGCCGCTGCCGGGGACGCGAACCGTGCCGTTTCCCTCGCTGGGCGTCCTCGATTTGTATGAATCGACGGGCATGATGAACCAGAATCAGATGTCGGCCAATTTCAGCACGCGCTTTTCGCGGCGCCTGACGATGAACGCCGGCTATTATCTGAATTTCGCGAGAAGCAACACCGACGGCACCGGTTTTCTTCCGGTCAATCAGTACGACACACGCGCGGAATATGGGCGCGCGGCCTTTGACACGCGGCACCGCGTCAACATCATGGGCTCCTACGAGGCGAAGTACGGCATCCGGTTCAGCCCGTTTGTGATGATCTCGAGCTCGCGTCCGTTCAACATCACCACCGGCGCGGACAATAACGGCGATCAGGTTTTCAACGACCGTCCGGCGTTTGCGACGGCGGCGGATCTGGGCAAGCCGAATATCGTGCAGACGCGGTTTGGGATTTTCAACACGCTGCCTGGCCCGGCTGATGTCATGGTTCCGCGGAACTACTTCGACGGTCCTGGATCGGTTTCGGTGAACCTGCGCGTGGGCAAGACGTGGGGCTTCGGACCGGAGCGCGGGTTTGCGGGGACGGGCAGCGGATTCGGCGGCGGTCCTCGCGGCGGCGGCGGCGGTGGTGGCGGGGGCAACGGTGGCGGCGGTGTCGGCGAGGGTGATGTCGGCGGTGGGCGGCGGCGGTGGCGGGTTCCACGGCGGCGGCGAAGGCGGCGGCGGATCGTCGAACAAGCGCTTCAACCTCACGGCCTCGGCGAACGCGCGCAATCTGTTGAACCACACGAACCCGGGTCCGTATATCGGCAGCCTGAGTTCGCCTTTGTTCGGACAGTCGAACTCGCTGGGGGGCAGTTTCCACGGCGGATCGGCGAACAACCGGGGCATCGACTTCAGCCTGCGGTTCACGTTCTGAAATAGACAGAGAATTTTTCCGGCCGGTGGGCACTTACTCCATGGATGCGCACAGGCAGGGTAATTCCGTCACTTGACGGGCTTCGGGCTTTGTCGATCGCGTTTGTGATCGCAGGCCATCTGACGGGGACGCAGTATTTTCCGGCGGCGTTCGGTCCGGTGAGGGCCTTCGCGGGACCCGGTGTTCGCGTCTTCTTCGTCATCTCCGGATTTCTGATTACGACGCTGCTGCTCGATGAGCTCGAGCGGAACGGGCGCATTTCGCTGGCCGGTTTCTACAAGCGGCGAGCATGTCGGATTTTTCCGGCCTTCTACGTTTTCCTGGCGGTGATGGCGATTGCGGGGGCGGTGTCAGGCGGAGCGCTGGCTCGCGCGGCCACCTACACGATCAACTACGTCACGGAGCGCGAGTGGAACGTGGCGCACATCTGGTCGCTGGCGGTGGAGGAGCAGTTTTATCTGTTGTGGCCGGCGGCGCTGGTGGTTTTGGGGCGCCGCAAGGGTCTGATGGCGGCGGCGGCGGTGGTGGCGCTTTCACCGGTGATTCGGACGGCGCAGTTCGCCCTGTTTCCGGGGCTGCGCGAGGGCATCGGCTCGCAGTTTCACACGGTGGCAGACGCGCTCGCCTGTGGGTGCCTGCTGGCCGGATTGCGGGAGCGGTTGTGGGGCAATGCGCTGTACCGCGGCTTTCTGTCCTCGCCGTGGTTCGGCGTTGTGCCGGTTCTGCTGGTAGCCGAACTCGCGGTGCAACCGGGTCGGCCGCTGTACCTGAGCCTGGCGGGCATGACGCTGCTCAACGTGGGCATCACACTTTGCGTGGACCGGGCGGTGAGGTTGCCGGATACGGCGAGCGGGCGGCTGCTGAATGCGGCGCCGCTGCGGTTCATCGGGGTGCTGAGCTACTCGCTGTACCTGTGGCAGCAGGTGTTTCTAAACCGCGACTCGGGTGCATGGTGGAGCGCGTTTCCGGCCAACGTGATGCTCGCGATGGGGGCGGCGCTGATCTCATACTACGGAATCGAACGGCCGATGATGGCGCTCGGGCGAAGGCCGTGGAGGTTGACGGTCGGCCCGCTGGCGCCCCGCCACCGCGAGCCGGCGGTTTGAGCCTACTGCCGCGAGTGCGGCTCGTAGGTGCAGAACGGATCGGTGCCGAGGGGCGTGCCGGTGGCTTCAAAGGCGCGGGCGCGGGATCCGCCGCAGAGTACGCGGTACTCGCAAATGCCGCAGCGTCCTTCGAACTGAGCGGGGTCGTGCAGCTGCTGGAACAGGGGAGCGTTGCGGTAGACGTCGGCCACGCGGTCGCGGCGGACGTTGCCGGCGGCGAGCGGAAGAAAGCCGGCGGGGCAGATCTCACCGGTGTTCGAGACGAACATGATGCCGTGGCCGTCGCGAATGCCGAAGCCGCGGGCGGCGGGATTGCGCTTGATCTGGTCGCCGGTGAGTCCGCCGGCGCGCATCTGTTCGAGAGCGACGCGGCGATAGGCGGGGGCTTCGGTGGTGGCGACGGTGAACGGAGAGTTGCGCGAAGTCTCGTAGATCCACGCCATGAGCTTTTCGCCCTCTTCGGCCGACAGAGGCTGCAGCACTTTGCCGCGCCCGACCGAGATCAGGAAAAACAGGCTCCAACGGGCGGGCGTGTAGGGTTTGAGCAGCTCGTAGACGGCGGGAATGTCGGATGCGGTTTCGGCGGCGACGAGGGTGTTCACCTGGAGCGGCATCTCGAGTTCCTGCGCCCACTTCATGGCGAGCATGGTTCGTTCGAAGGTGCCGGGGACGCCTCGGATGGAATCATGGCGCTCGGGCGTGGAGCCGTCGAGGCTTAGCCCGAGGCCCTCGACGCCGTGAGCTTTGAGTTTGGCCAGCACGTCGCGGGTGAGGGCAGGAGTGGCCGCGGGCGTGATGGAGGTGCCGATGCCGAGGCGGCGGGCTTCGTCGATGAGGTCGTACAGGTCGGCGCGGGCAAGCGGGTCGCCGCCGGTGAGGATCAGTTGCGGCATGGGCGAGCCGAACTCGGGGATCTGGCGGAGGAATGCCAGGCTCTCTTCAAAATTCATTTCATCGGGGTGAGCCGAGGGCATGGCCTCAGCGCGACAATGACGGCAGGCGAGCGCGCAGGCCTGCGTCATCTCCCAATAAATGTTGAGCGGTGTTTGCGCGTAGTCGCGCGGAATGGCGTGCCCAGACGAGTGGAGCGATCCCATACTTTCAGGGTACCGCGGCGGGCGTCTGTTACCATCGGCCTTAGATGTCTCGCTTGCTGGGTATCGTCGTAGCCTTGTTTGTAGCCGCCCTTCTTTATCCCGCCGCGCTGTTTTTCCGATCGACCCACACGGAGTTGAGTATTCAGCCCGCGCCGAAAGTGCTGGGCGCTGTGACGCCGCTCGAACTGCGGGCGGTGAACCGGCACGGGTTCCGGTCGCTGTCGGTGTGGCTCGAGCAAGAGGGCGGGCGCGAAAAGGTGGTGGCCGCCGAACGTCCGTCGAAGCGATGGGCGTGGACGGCGGACGAACCGCCGGTGAGCGTGGGGTTCGCGGTGCGGGCGGCGAAAGACGGAAAGGCGCGGCTGACCGCGGAGGCGGTGTCGAACGATTTGCGCGGTTCGGTGGACCGCGTATCCTACGACGTCGAAGTTTCGACGCGTCCGCCGGTGGTGTCGCCGGACGGATTGCAGCACTACATTTCGCAAGGCGGCAGCGGGCTGGTCACCTTCGACGTGACGGGCTTCTTTACGGAAGCAGGCGTGCGCGCGGGCAAGGCGGTTTCGCGGAGTTTTCAGAAGCCCGGCGGGGGAACGGGGCGCTTTTCGCTGTTCGCCTATCCTTGGGACACTCCGGATGGCGACCCTCCGGTGGTGTTCGCGCGGAATGCAGCGGGAGTGGAAACGAAGGCTCACTTCGCCGCCAGGATTTTTCCCAAGAAGTTCCGCAAGCGCGATATCGAGATCACGGACGCCTTTATCGACAAGGTGGTGAACGAGCTTGATCCGGCGGGCACGGGCGACAAGCTCGAGCGCTTTCTACACATCAATCGCGAAGTGCGCCAACAGAACAACAAGACTCTCTCCGACCTGCGGCTGAAAACGGCGGAGAAGATTCTCTGGAGCGGGCCGTTTGTCCAGCTCTCGAATTCGAAAGTGGAGTCGCACTTCGCCGATGTTCGCAGCTACGTTTACAAAGGCAAGAAGGTGGACGAGCAGGTGCACCTGGGCTTCGACCTGAGCGTGGTGAAGCAGACGCCGGTGGCGGCGGCGAACGACGGTGTGGTGCTGTATGCAGCGCCGCTTGGAATTTACGGGAATTGCATCGTGGTGGACCACGGGTATGGTTTGCAGTCGATTTACGGGCATTTGAGCAGCATCGGGGTGAAGGCGGGTGAAGCTGTGAAGAAGGGGCAAACCATGGGGCGCAGCGGGTCGACGGGCATGGCGGGCGGCGATCACCTGCACTTTTCGATGCAGGTAGACGGGACGCAGGTCAATCCGGTGGAGTGGTGGGACGAGCACTGGATTCACGATCGAGTGCTCACCAAGTTGCAGTAAACTGCTGCCGGCGGCTATCTGACTTCGTGGTAGAGGCCGGGGAGGCTGCGTTCGAACAGGCCGGCGATTTTCCAGCCGAGGTCGTCGACGTTGAGCGATTTAGCGGCGTCGGCTTCGCTGACATTTTTCTTTTTCAGTTCCGACATGCGCTGGCGAAGCGTCTCGAGCTTGCCTTTGAAGGCGACCAGGTCCGCGCGCTTCATGACGGGCCCGTGGCCGGGAATGACGGTGTCGAAATCGAGGCTGAGGATGCCGTCGATGGTGCGCGTCCAATCCACGGCGCTTCCGCCGGAGGCGTAGTCGATGAAGGGCGCTCCGTTGACGAACAGGTCGCCCGTGTGAACGATACGGAGGGCGGGGAAGTAGACGACGGCATCACCATTGGTGTGGCCGCGCCCGAAATATTTGGCGCGAACTTCCTTGCCGCCCAAGTGGACCGACATTTCGTCATTGAAGGTAATGCGCTGCGCGCCGGGTTGGCCGGCTTCGACGATATTGGCGCGGTTGTTGCGATGTCCGATGATTTCGGCGGAGGCGAGAAGGTTGGCGTTGCCTCCCGTATGGTCGCCATGGTGGTGGGTGTTGACCACGTAGCGAACCGGTTTCTCGGAGACCGATTTTACCTTGGCCAGAATTTCGGGCGTATTCTGCGGGAACTTGTCGTCGATGAGGATGACGCCGTCGCTGGTGAGATAAGCGGCGACATTGCCGCCGCTGCCGGAGATGTTGTAGAGATCGTCGCTGATCTTCTGCAACTCAAGCGGCTGTGCGGGGGGCTGCTGGGTCCAGGCGATCCAGGCTCCGGCAAATGCAGCGATCAGGCCAAGCGTGCGAACCGCAACGGTTTTTCGCATGGGATTGAATGTATCATTTCACGAAGTATCCCGCCACGCGCCACCGCCGGGACTCGCGAACGAGCAGGAGCACTTCGCCCGCGCCGCGGCGGTACTCAAAATCGCAGTCGTATTGGAGCAGGAAATAATCACCGGGCGGCACGTTGGGCGGGTCGTGCACGGTCTGGGCGAAGTTGAAGGTGCGGGAGCGGAAGGTGCCGAGGGGACCGCGCACCTGCTCGAGAGCCTGACGCCATTGAGCGGCGTTGAGCGTCCGGCGGAAACTCGACGATGCGGCGCGCCAACTCTGGTCCTGTTTGCCGGCGTCGACGAGCGAAAGCCAGGACTCGGCGGAGCGTCGAGCGGCGTCTTGTCCCGGCGGAGCGGCGTAAAGCGCGGCGGGCAGAAGCAGCAGCGCGGAGCGCCGCGTCACGACATCGCCGCCTGCAACATCGCGCGGGCGTAACCGACGTTGAAAGCGATGGCGGCATAGGCGCCACCGCCTGGGTAACCGGGTATGCGCGCGCGTTCGGCGTCGTAATCAAGGCGGCGCGGGTGTTCGGGGTAGATGAGGAACCGGTAGCGGTTTTTCACCAGTTCCTTCATGACGGCGAACATATTGTTCAGACCTTCGTCGATCCAGACTTCGGTGTAGCGCTCGTAGGGTTTGGTAACGAGGACGTTGCGGAAATGGCAGTGATTGATGCGGTCGCGCTGTGCGAAGTAGCGGCAGACCTCGACGGGGTCTTCGCCGAGTTCGCGGGTGACGCCGCAATCGAAGGTGATGCCGTTCGAAGGGCTGTCGACGATGGAGATGAGTTTCTTCCAACCGGCGAGTGTGGCCATGATTTGCTGGGAGCCGCGGCTGATGGGAGCGGGCGGGTCGTTGGGGTGGAGCGCCATGCGCACTCCGGCTTTTTCGGCGACGGGAATCACGGCGCGGAGGAAATAGGTGACGTTGTTCCACATCTCGTCGAGGGTGTGGGCGCCTTCGTCGGGCAGCGGCGGAAGATCCTTGAACTTCATGCCTTTCTCTTCCGGACGCGTCTGGTATTGCTGCGCGGCGGTTTGCACGAGCTCGAAATCAAAGCCGGTCCAGCCGGAATCGCCGCGCTCGTGGTCGATCTCCTCGAAGTAGCCTTCCATGGCGCGATGCGCGTAGAAATTGTACTCAACCACGGGAAGACCGGCTTTGCCGGCGGCGATGACGGACTGCTGAATCTTCTCAATGTCCTCATCGCGCTTGCTGCCGGGCTTTCCGTAGAGGATGTCGGGCGAGAGTCCGATCATGAGGTTGGAGACCTGAATGCCGGCCGCTTTCCACGGCTCCATGGCAGCGGCGAGGCTCTGCGCGGTCCACGGAAGGTTGCCGAGTCCACTCAGCACGTGGCGGACGCCGAGTTGGCGGATGCGCTTGGGTGCGACCGCGAGAGAGCCGCCGTCGCCCATGCCGAGGGCGATTTTCGGGGTGTTCGCGGCTTCTTTGGGGGCGGGCGGAACCTGGTCAGCGGGCGCGGCGCTCGCGGGGAGCATGGCTCCGGCGCCTGCGATTTCCATCAAAGTCCGGCGTGTGATTTTCATGGCTGCTGGCAGTATATGTCAATCGGACAGAAGCGGGACGGGGGGGCGTTTGGGTCGGCGAGGGACAGGCAGCTCTGCCCACTCGGGGCGGGCTGGTGGTGGGTTGGTCAGCATGCACGACCTCGGGGCAGAGTAGCCAGTCCCTTCCGGTTATGCGGGCTGGTGGTCAAGGAAGAGCAGCGCTGCCCACTCGGGGCGGGCGGTTCATCGGGGCCAGTCCCTACCGGTTCGATTAGCGGAGGTTGAGGGTTTTTCGGAGCCATGCGATCATCTCGGGCTTCCAGTGCTGCATTTCGGGCGCTTTCCAGCCGCCCATGCCGTGACCGCCGCCGTCGATGGTGATCAGTTCGCAGCCGGCGTTCACCTTTTTCATCGCGTCGCACATCGAGATGGATTGGTCGTAGGGCACCTGGTCGTCGCGCGTGCCGTGAATGCAGAGGAACGGCGGCATGCCGCGATGAACGGCGAACAGCGGGGAAACGGATTTCAGTTTGGCGAGTCCGGCGTCGTCGACCTGGTCCGCGCTGAAGAAGCGGGTGCTGCCGCCGCGCGCCATGTGGCGGTTGATGCTCTCCATGTTGAAGCGCTCGGGATGGTCGCGGCGCTCGATGGCGATGCGAGCATAATCGACGGGTCCATAGATGTCGACCACGGCTGCGACGCGGGTGTCGGCGGTTTCATGCGTTCCGGCATAGTTGACCAGAAATCCGCCGGCGGATTCGCCGATGAGCACGATGCGTTTCGGGTCCACCTTGTACTTTGCGGCGTTGGCCTTGACCCAGCGAATGGCGCTGGTAACATCCTCGGCGGCTTCCGGGAAACGGAACTCGGGCGCCATGCGGTAGTCGATACTGAACCAGGCAAAACCGGCGCTCCCAAGAGGTTCGAAGGCAGGCCGCATATTGGTGCTCTTGCTGCCTCCATCGAAACCACCGCCGTGAACGAGGATGGCTGCCGGGAATGGACCGGGACCATCGGGCACATGGAGGTCGAGCAGAACGGGATGACCGTTGGGGCGCGTGTACTCGACGTCCTTCTGGTCGATTGCCTGAGCGGAAGCCGCGTGAGCAGCGAGGAGCAGGAGAAGCGCGCGCGTGGTCATGAGGGCTGCTGCATCAATTTGACGAACTCGTCGAACAGGTAGAGCGAATCGTGAGGGCCGGGCGCGGCTTCGGGGTGGTACTGAACGCTGAACACCGGATAATTCCGATGGCGGAAACCCTCGAGCGTATCGTCGTTCAGGTCGAAGTGTGTGAGTTCGACATCGGCGGCGTTGAGCGAATCGGGGTCGACCGCGAAGCCGTGGTTGTGCGAAGTGATTTCGACCTTGTTGGTGATTTTGTTGAGCACCGGATGGTTGGCGCCGCGGTGTCCGAACTTCAGCTTGTACGTCCTGCCGCCCAAGGCGAGGCCGAGGACCTGCTGGCCGAGGCAGATGCCGAAGATGGGCTTTTTGCCGATCAGTTTGCGGATTTGCGCGGCCTGGTGGGTGAGCGGTTCCGGGTCGCCGGGGCCGTTCGACAGAAACACGCCGTCGGGGTTGAGCGCGAGCACGTCTTCAGCGAGCGTGGTGGCGGGAACGACGGTGACGCGGCAGCCGGTTTGAACGAGGCGGCGAAGGATATTGTGCTTGATGCCGAAGTCGTAGGCGACGACGTGGAAGCGAGGCTCCGCCGGCGCGCCGGGATGGTCGGAGGCGCACGTGGGGTCGACGGGCCGGGTCCACTCGTAGCGGCTCGGCGTGGTGACGCGCGTGGCGAGATCGAGTCCGGCCATGGAGGGAATGGCGCGCGCGCGCTCGACGAGTTGAGCGGGGTCGCCGCCATCGCCGGAGAGCACGCCGCGCATGACGCCCCGGCTGCGCAGATGGCGCACCAGGCGGCGGGTGTCGATTTCGGCGGCGATGGGGATTCCGGCTTCGGCGAGGAAGTCGTCAGCGTCTTTCTCGGAGCGCCAGTTGGAGGCGAGCGGCGAGAACTCGCGCACGATCAAGCCTTCGATGAACGGGCGCACGGACTCGTTGTCGAGCGGCGTCGCGCCGTAGTTTCCGATTTGCGGGTTGGTGAGGACGACGATCTGTCCGGTGTAGGAAGGATCGGTGAACACTTCCTGATACCCGGTGATGGCGGTATTGAAGACCACCTCGCCCGAACTCTCTTTTTGCGCACCAAAGCTCCTGCCCTCGAAGACTGTTCCGTCCTCCAGGGCGAGCACTGCTTTACTCAATTTTCAGGGACCTCCAGACGGGGTGGTGTAACTACTATTTGAGCACAAATGCGATAGTCTTTCTTTCATGGCAGAACGCTTTACCCGCCGCGCGCTCGGACTCGCCGCGCTTGCCGCGCAGGCCGCGCGCCCACAGGACTCGACGATGAAATACACGGGGCCGCTCGACGGCACGCAACTCGATCCATCGCGCTTCGACCCGGTGCTATGGACCCGGCACCGGTGGGAGAAGGCGCCCACGCAGATGACGTTTCGCGCCGAGAACCGCAAACAGGCCGAGGCTTGGCAGAAAAAACTGCGGGCCAAGGTGACCGAGCTGGTGGGCGGTTTTCCGGAGCGCGGCGCGGCGCCCAAGGCGGAGATCGTGGAGACGCGCGATTTCCCGCTCTACAAGCGCGAAAAATTCGTTTTCGAGAGCCGGCCGGGAGTGATGGTGCTCGGCTATCTACTGACGCCGAAACGCGAGGGTCCGCATGCGACGATGATCTCGATTCCGGGCCATGGGCGAGGAGTGGACGATATCGTGGGTATCGACGACAAGGGGCGCGACCGGACCGCGAAAGTCGGCTACGCCTACGATTACGCCATTCAGTGCGTGGAGCACGGGATGGCGGCGGTGGCGATTGAGCCGATGGCATTCGGCTGCCGGCGCGATCCGCTCACCAAGAAGAAAGGGCTCGGGTCGAGCGCGTGCCAGCCGGTGGCGGGCGCGGCGCTGCTGTTCGGCGAGACGATGATCGGCTGGCGGGTGTTCGACGTCATGCGGACGGTGGACTGGATCGAAACGCGGCGCGACCTCGACGCCAAGCGCGTGGGGCTGATGGGCATTTCGGGCGGCGGAACGGTGACGGCGTTCGGCGCGGCGCTCGAGCCGCGCATTCAGGTGGCGTTCATCAGCGGATACCTGAACACGTTTCGGGACTGTATCCTCAGCCTGTCGCACTGCATCGACAACTACGTGCCGGGAATCCTGAACTGGTGCGAGCAATACGACGTCGTGGGCCTGATTGCGCCGCGTCCGCTGTTTGCCGAAAGCGGCGAGCGGGACCCGATTTTCCCGGTGGCGGCGGCGCGCGAGAGCTTCGCCAAGGTGAAGCGCGTTTACGAGGTGTTCGGCGCGGGAGACCGCTGCGGTCATGAAGTGCACGGGGGCGAGCACGTGTTCTCGGGTGTTCAAGGGCTGCCGTTCTGCGCGCGCCACCTCGGCGTGAAAGCTTAGGTTTTCGTGCGGCGGATGTACTTTATCGGCGTCACGACGGGCGCCTCGGCGATTCATCGGATTTTTCCGAAGTGGTGCGGGGCGGCGGGCGTGGAGGCGGAACTGGTGGGCATCGACCTGCCGGTGGGCGCGCCGGGACCGTCGTACCGCGAAGCGGCGAAGCGGATTGCCGAAGATCCCGAAGCGGCAGGCGCGCTGGTGACGACGCATAAAGTGGCGATGGCTGAGCATGCGGGCGGCCTGTTTGCTTCGATGACAGACGAAGCGCGGCGGCTCGGCGAAATCAGTTGCATCGTGAAGCGGAGCGATGGTTTGCACGGCGATGCGCTCGACGCCGACTCAAGCGGCGCGGCGCTGGCCAGGATCGCCGATCCGGGCGGGCGCGACGTGCTGATCCTGGGCGCGGGCGGAGCAGGCACGGCGCTCGCGCTCCACCTGCAGCGTTGCGGAGGCGTTCGCGTTCGGGCGACGGACGTGAGCGCGGGGCGTCTCGAAAAGATCGCGGCTTTCGGAGCCGAGGTGAACATGGCGGCCGACAACGACAAGGTGGTCTCGGCGATGCCGGCCGGGTCGGTCATCGTCAATGCCACCGGGCTCGGGAAAGATCTTCCGGGATCGCCCATCTCGGAAGACGCGCGATTTCCCGAACACTCGATTGCCTGGGATTTGAACTATCGCGGGGATCTGAAGTTTCTGGAGATCGCGAAACGGCAGGGCGCGCGCACGGCGGACGGCTGGGACTGTTTCCTGCTGGGCTGGAGCCTGACGGTCAACCGGGTGCTTGGGCTGAACGTGAAGCCGTTTGAGGATTGAGGGGCGGAGCGGACTCCGCCCCCACAGTTGCTACTTGCCGCCGATGCGCATGCCGTAGAAGCTACGGTACACGAAAACCATCGAAATCAACAGGAATACGGCGGACAAAACGTTGGTGAACGTGCTGCCCTGCTCACGCGTGAGCGAGACGGCGAGTTCGACCGCGAGCAGACCGAATAGCGTTGTGAACTTGATGATGGGGTTGAGCGCGACGCTCGAAGTGTCCTTGAACGGATCGCCGACCGTGTCGCCGACCACGGTGGCGGCGTGCAGTTCGGTGCCCTTGGCTTTCAGTTCGGTCTCGACGATCTTCTTGGCGTTGTCCCAGGCGCCGCCGGCGTTGGCCATGAAAATGGCCTGGAACAAGCCGAACAAAGCGATCGAGATCAGGTAGCCGATGAAGAAGTAGGGCTCGACGAAAGCGAAGGCGAGCGTGGCGAAGAACACGGTAAGGAAGATGTTGAACATCCCTTTCTGCGCGTACTGGGTGCAGATTTCCACCACCTTCTTGCTGTCGCTGACCGAGGCCTTGGTCGCGCCTTCGAGCTTGATGTTGGCCTTGATGAATTCCACCGCGCGGTAAGCGCCGGTGGAGACCGCCTGTGTGGACGCGCCTGTAAACCAATAGATGACCGCGCCACCGGTGATGAGCCCGAGCAGGAACGGCGGATGGAGAATCGACAGGTTGCCCACCAATTCCTTGTTCAGACCGTTGGTGAGGGCGACGATGATGGAGAAGATCATCGTGGTTGCGCCGACGACCGCGGTACCGATGAGCACCGGCTTGGCGGTGGCCTTGAAGGTGTTGCCCGCGCCGTCGTTTTCCTCGAGATTTTCCTTGGCGCGCTCGAAGTTGACGTCGAAGCCGAATTCCTTCTTGATGTCGGCCCGGATATTGGGGATTTCCTCGATGGTAGAGAGTTCGTAGACGGACTGCGCGTTGTCGGTCACCGGACCGTAGGAGTCGACCGCGATGGTCACCGGTCCCATGCCGAGGAAGCCGAATGCGACGAGACCGAACGCGAACACGGCCGGGGCGATCATCAGACTGCCGAGTCCGAGCGTGGAAACGAAGTAGGCGATGGACATGAGCAGCAGGATGGCGATGCCGAGCCAGTAAGCCGAGAAGTTGCCGGCGACGAAGCCGGACAGGATGTTGAGCGAGGCTCCGCCTTCGCGGGAACTGGTGACGACTTCGCGCACGTGGCCGGAGTCGACCGAGGTAAAGACCTTGACGAGCTCGGGGATAATGGCGCCGGCGAGCGTGCCGCAGGTGATGACGGTGGAAAGCTTCCACCAAAGCGAGGGATCGCCGCCGAGATTGGGAATCAGCAGCGCGGAGACGATGTAGGTGAGGACGATGGAGACGATCGAGGTGAGCCAGACCAGCGTGGTGAGCGGCGCCTCGTAGTTCATCTTGTCGGCGTCCTTGTACTTGGCCGAAGCTATCAGGCTGTTGATGAAGTAGGACAGCGCGGAACTGATGACCATCATGACGCGCATGACGAAGATCCAAACCAGCAGTTGTACCTGAACGGTGGAGTTCGACACGGCGAGCAGGATGAAGCTGATGAGGGCGACGCCGGTGACGCCGTAGGTTTCAAAGCCGTCGGCGGAGGGTCCCACCGAATCGCCCGCGTTGTCGCCGGTGCAGTCGGCGATGACGCCGGGGTTGCGAGCGTCGTCTTCCTTGATCTTGAAGACGATCTTCATCAGGTCGGCGCCGATGTCGGCGATCTTGGTGAAGATGCCGCCGGCCACGCGGAGGGCGGCCGCGCCGAGCGATTCGCCGATGGCGAAGCCGATGAAGCAGGGGCCGGCGTAGTCGCGCGGAACGAACAGCAGAATGAACAGCATGATGACGAGTTCGACGCTGATGAGCAGCATGCCGATGCTCATTCCGGCTTTCAGGGGAATTTCGTAACAGGGGAACGGCTTGCCGCGCAGGCTGGCGAACGCGGTGCGGGAGTTAGCGAAGGTGTTCACACGGATGCCGTACCAGGCCACCATGTAAGAGCCGCCGATGCCGATGATGCTGAACAGAAGAATGATGGGCAGCGTGACGGCGACCGATTTTCCGGGAACCGGGGAGAGCCAGCCGAAATAGAGGGCGATGATGAAGGCTATGAAGATCCAGAGGATTCCGAGGAACCGGCCCTGGGTGAGCAGATAGGTCTTGCAGGTCTCGTAGATGAGCTCGGAGATATCGCGCATCGAGGAATGAACCGGCAGGTCGCGGAGCCGCGTGTACATCACGAGTCCGAACACTAGGCCGAGGGCGGCAATCGCGAGTCCGATCATGAGCAGGGTGCGGCCGTCAAAGCCGAGAAAATTGGCAGAAGCCAGGTCGGGCAGCACCAACGTCGCTTCGCCGCCGTGATGGGGCGCAGCTTCCTGGGCGAAGGCGTGGCCGGAAAATCCCGCCAACATGAGCAGCAACAGCGCTATGGAAAGAGAGCGCTTGAGAAGGTGGCCATGGCTCGCGGCGGGTTGGGCGGGAGCTTTGGCGAGAAGAGACAAGTGTGACGGGGAATGCTGATGCATTCAGTTCGATCCTCCAGTTCCGGTTACGAAGGTCCAGGTATGGACCACATGACACGATAGCGCACCCGGGGTGAAAGAAGCAAATCGGATACGAAGGTGTGAAATGCCCGGTGAGCTTCCGGGGCCGCGCTCACTGGCGGTGCAGGGTGGCGTTCGGATCGAAGCGAGTGGCGCGGAACGCGGGCACCGAACAGGCCAGGAGGGCGATGGACGCCAGGAACGCGCCCGCTGCGGCGAACACGGCGGGGTCAGCGGGGCTGACATGAACCAGAGCGCCGGATGCCAGGCGAGCCACGGCGAGCGCGGCGCCGGCGCCGGCAACGAGACCCACGCCGGCAAGCGTCATGCCTTGCCGGAGGACCAGGGTCAGGACGTCGACCGGCCGGGCGCCGAGCGCCATGCGGATTCCCAACTCCTGTGTCCGCTGCGCGACCGAATAGGAAACGACGCTGTAGAGGCCCACGGCAGCCAACAGCAACGCCACGACGCCCAACGACGCGAGCAACGAGGCGGCGAGTTTCTGCCCGAACAGCGAGGCGGCAATGAATTCATCGAGCGGCGATGCGTTCAGAAGGCTCACGTTCGGATCGAGGGCGGCCACTTCGCGGCGCATGACGGCAATCGCCTGGCTATCGCCTTCGGTGGTTCGCACGAGCAGCGAGACGCCGAGGTCCTCGCGGTAAACCTGTTCGAAAGGCACATAGAAGTACGGCGTCGCGGGTTCCTGGGGCTGATGCACCTTGGTGTCGCGGGCGAGGCCCACCACGGTGAACCACTCGCCCCAACCGCGCACTCTTCGCCCCACCGGGTTGGCGCCGCCGAAGAAGCGGCGGGCGAAGGTCTCGTTGACGATCATCACGCGCTGCCGGTCGCGGGTGTCCTGTTCGTTGAACTCGCGGCCGTCGAGCAGCGGAATGTGGAGCAGGGCGAGGTAGCCGGGCGAGATCACGTTGCGGTAGATCTTGAGATTCTCGGCCGGAGCGGGAACGTAGCCCTCGATTTCGAGGTCCTCCCAGGATCCGGCGTCAAAGCCGAGCGGGACGGAATCGGCATAGGCGGCGGCGAGGATTCCGGGTTGCGACTCGAGCCTCTGGCGCAGAGTCCTGCAGAACCGAATTCGCTCCGGGAGTTTGTAGCCGGCGCCGGTGAGTTGCAGTTGCGACACCAGCACGTGATTCGAATCGAAGCCGGTCTGGATGCGGCGGGCCGCCTCGAAACTGCGCGCGAACAATCCGGCGCCCGCGAGGGCGACAAACGCCAGGGCGACTTCGGACACCACCAGAAGCTCGCGCAGGCGTTTGGCCGGTCCGCCGGACGACGAACCGCGGACGCTCTCCTTCAGCACTTCGTTGACGTCGGCGCGCATCGCGGCAAGAGCGGGCGCGATGCCTGAAATCAGGCAAACCGCCACGCAGGCCACAAAGGCAAAAACAGAAACCCCGGAACTGACCGACTGATTGAGGTTGACGGGGAAGTCGGCCGGCGGAACAAGCCATTGCATGCCGCGATAGAGCCACAGGGCCATGGGCAGGCTGGCCGCCGCTCCGGCGGCCGCGATCAGCAGATTCTCGGTCAGCAGTTGCCGGAGGATGCGGGAACGCGCGGCGCCGAGCGAGACCCGGAGGCTGAATTCCTTGCGGCGCGCCGCGCCGCGTGCGAGCAGCAGGTTGGCGATGTTGGCGCACACGAGCATTAACACCACGACGCCCACCGCGGCCAGAATGCGGAGCGGTTCGAGCAGCAGGCGCTGTGCGCCGAAATGACCCTCGGCGAGCGGCAGGACGGTTGCGTGAACGCCGCGGTTGGTGTCCGGGTGGCTTGCGGCCAGTTCCGCGGCCACGCTTTCCATTTCCGACCGCGCCTGCGCGGGCGAGACCCCGGGCGCAAGCCGCGCGACACCCATGAAACTGCGGGTCCGGCGGTCCCGCAGCATCCACTCGGGCATGAGGTTGAGCGCCGTGCCCATGGTGGCGGGCGCCCACAGGCTGAAGGTGAGGCCCGGCACAATTCCACGGAAATCGCCCGGGATGACGCCGATGACGGTGAGTTCGACGCGGTTCACCCGCACGGTCGAGCCGATGATGGACTCGTCTGAATGGAAGCGGCTGCGCCATAGCGTTTCGCTCAGCACGGCGACCGGATGACCGCCTTCCTCGTCGCCGGCTTCCTGCGGTGAGAAGGTGCGCCCCCGCAAGGGGCGTACGCCGAGAACGTCGAAATAGTTTCCGCTCACCAGTTCGCCCCACACGCGATCGGCGCCCTCTTCATCGCCGACGCGGAATGGACGCGGTTGCGCGATGGCGATGCCCGCCAGGAGTTTCAGGCGGTCGCGGTAGTCCCGGAAGTCCTTGTAGGACGTGGGGAGAGACTCGCCGTTGGCGGTCATGGTCTCCAAAGCCAGCAGGCGATCCGGGTTGGCGGCGCCGGGGATGGGCCGCAGCAGAACCGCCTCAATCAAGCCGAAAAGCGCCGTGTTGACCGAAATTCCGACTGCCAGCGTGCAGATGGCAAGCGCGGTGAAGCCGGGGCTCTTGGCCAGCACGCGGACGCCGTGCCGAAGGTCCTGCAACCAAGTATGCATCGCCTTCAACCGTAGCAATCGCCATGCCGCGCGAATCCGGCTACAACAACAGGCTAAGCCGGCTCCGGAGTGTCCGCGCGTGGGACGCGACGCACCGGAACCGGGACGCGAGCCGGGCCAAAGGGTTCGTTTGAAAAAAGTGAATTTTCGGATCTCGACATCGGATATAGGATGAAAGCAGACAGTTTCAAGGAGTTCTTGCAAGTGCGCACTCGACAGCTCATGGCGTTTTTCGCCCTTCCGGCGCTGATGCTGGCCCAGGAGTTTCGCGGCCAGATCAGCGGTCTCATTACCGACCGGACCGGGGCCATCGTGCCCAACGTTCAGGTGACGATCACCGAGATTAATACCAACGCGCGGCTTCAGTCGACCTCTGAAAGCAGCGGCCGTTACACGGCGCCGTTCCTGCTGCCGGGCGATTACGACATCGCGGCGCAAGCGCCCGGGTTCCGCGAATTCGTCCGCAAAGGCGTCCATGTCGGGGCCGGCGAGAAGCTGACCATCGACATCCCGCTCGACCTCGGTGAGACTTCGCAATCGGTGGAGGTAACCGCCGAGGCGCCGCTGGTAAACAACGAAAACGCCTCGGTGGGCGGCGCCATCACCACCAAGCAGGTCGAGAACATGCCGCTCAACGGAGGGTCGCCGTGGATGCTCGCGCAGATGGAGATCGGCGTCATCTACAGCCCGTTCACTTCGAACGGATCGGCCTCGGGCGCCGTGCAGACCTACGATTCCTCGAACAATTTCTCGATCGGCGGGACGCCCACGCAGTCGAGCGAAATGCTGCTCAACGGAGCGCCGAACGCCACCTGGGACATGCGCTCGGCCTATACGCCGCCGCGCGACGCGGTTCAGGAAGTGCGCACCAAGGTTCTCGACACCGACGCCGGCTTCGGCCACACTCGCGGCGGGACCATCAACATGGTGATGAAGTCGGGGACGAATCAATTCCACGGCAGCCTGTGGGAGAACAACCAGCCTTCGAACCTGACGGCCAACAGCTTTTTCAACAACGCCAAGGGACTCGGCAATCCGGTGACGCATTTCAATCAATACGGTTTGACCGCGGGCGGTCCGGTGGTGCTGCCGAAAATCTACAACGGCCGGGACAAGCTGTTCTGGTTCTTCGCCTGGCAGAACGACACCAACTCGCAGCCCTTCACGACCTTCATCAGCGTTCCGACGCCGGAAGAAAAGGCAGGCGACTTCTCGCAGATTCTCAAAGCCGACGGCACGGTTCTCTACGATCCGTTCAACGCCTCGAAAAACGGTACGGCGATCGTGCGGCAGCCGCTCGCCAATAACCAGATTCCCGCTTCTCGCATCAATCCGATTGCCGCGCGTTACCTGCGGTTTTTCCCCGCGCCGAATGTGGCCGGAACCAGCGCCACGTCGAAGGCGAACGGCTACTACAACTACGGGACCACGGCGCCGAACATCAACACGGCGGACAATGAAACCGGCTCGATCGACTACAACATGAGCGACAAGAGCCGGCTTTCGTTCAACGCCCGCCACAACGCTCTCTATTCGAAGAAAAACGACTATTTTCAGAATCTGTCGAGCGGGCAGATCACCAGCCGCGAGAATTGGGGCGCGAGCGCAGATCAGGTCTTCATGTTCAGCGGCACCAGCATTCTGAACCTGCGGCTCAACTACACCTATATGTACGAGAGTTCGACCGACCCGAGCGAAGGTTTCGATGCCAACACGCTGGGGTTCCCGTCGTATCTTGCGTCGAACTCGCCGCGGCCCTCGCTGCCCTACGTGTATTTCGATACTTCGACGGCTTTCCAGTCGCTCGGCTTCAATCAGGCTTCGCGGCGCCCCTCGCAGTCGCTGCAACTCTACGGCACATGGACCAAGATCCGGAACAATCACACATTCCGGCTCGGCGGCGATGTGCGGAATTACCGCCTCTACACGATCAATTACGCGGCCGCGGCGGGTTCGTTCAATTTCGGCGGCAATCGCTGGGTGAACCAGACGGCCAGCGCTTCACAAACCGAGGCGATGGGGCAGGACATGGCGCAGTTCCTGTTCGGGCTGCCGACTCAGGGGACCTTCGACATCAATACTTACGGCACATGGTATTCGTACTTCACCTCCGGCTTCCTGCAGGACGATTGGCGCGTGCGGCGGAACCTGACAATCAACGCCGGGCTCCGGTTTGACTACGACGGGCCGTATCACGAGAAGTACGGGCGCGCGGTGAACGGGTTCGCTTTCGATGCAAAAAATCCGATCGCCGACGCGGCCATCGCCAAGTACAACGCCAATCCGATTCCGCAGATTCCGGTGGGGGCCTTCAATGTGAACGGCGGGCTCACCTACGCTCAGCCGGGTGGGCCGGTGTATGAGAACACCTCGCGCCTGCTGAGTCCGAGGTTCGGGGTAGCCTGGACCCCGGAGCGCTTGAAGGGGCGCACCGTGTTGCGCGCCGGATTCGGCATGTTCGCCGCGCCCATCACGATGGCGACGCTTGCGCAGAACGGCAACTACTCCTCGCAGCCCATCGTCAACCAGCAGGGCTTCAGCCAGTCGACCGCGATGACGCCGTCCAATGATAACTACCTGACGCCCGCGGCGACATTCAGCGATCCGTTTCCGGGCGGAATCGCGCGGCCGAATCCCAGCAATCTCGGCCTGACGACGTTTCTCGGGCAGACGGTCTCGTTTCTGAATCCGCAGATGAAAGGGCCGTACTCGTTGCGGTGGAATTTCGGCTTCCAGCACAGCCTGTCGCCGTCCACGCTGCTCGAGGTGGTCTATATCGGAAACCATTCGGTGCACATTCCGATCAACCTGACCCAGTTGAACGGCATTCCGCGCCAGTTCCTGTCGACGCTCGGAGTGCGCGACAACGCGGTGAACAATGCGCTCAGCGCCACGGTGCCGAATCCGTTTGCCGGAATCATCTCGAGCGGGACTCCGGCCGGCAGCACCACCAGCGTGGCTCAGCTGTTGGCGCGCTATTCCGAGTTCCCGCTCGGCTACACGAGCGGCGGGTTCAGCGGGTCGGGCGGCGTGCTGATGCAGAACAATAATGTAGGCAGCTCGTACTTCCACAGCGGCAACGTCAGGCTGCAGCGGCGGCTTTCGCGCAATCTGACCATCATCGGCAACTATGTCTGGTCGAAGCTGATTGATCAGACCACGTGGCTCAACGACACCGACCCGCGTCCGGAAAAGCGCGTGGGCGTGTTCGACCACACGCACCGCGCCGTCTTCGCGGCCAGTTACGAAATTCCGTCGCCCAGCTTCCAATCCCGCTGGGCTGCTCTCGCCGCCAAAGGCTGGCTCGTGAACGGGGTTTACACCTGGCAGACCGGACAACCGTTTACCTGGATGGGCACCAGTTCGACGACCATCGGCGACCTGGTGTATTTCGGCGACAAGCTCAACTTCAACCCGCGCGAAACCAACGGTCCAGCGTTCAATACGACCGCCTTCGCCACCAAGGCGAGCGAACAGTTCGCCTATCACGTCCGCACGTTTTCAACGACGTTTTCGAGCCTGCGCGGCGACCAGACCAACGAACTGAACGCCTCCATGCTCAAGCGCTTCCCGGTTCGGGACGACGGCAAGGTCTATTTCCAGCTGCGCTTTGAATGCTTCAACGCTTTCAACCACGCGATGTTCGCGTTTCCCAACCTGGCCCCGACGAACTCCGCTTTCGGGTTGATTACGGCGCAGGCCAACCGTTCGCGGTCGATTCAGCTCGCCGGAAGGTTCGTTTGGTAGCGGCAAGCTGTTCAATTTCAAATGTTTCAGAACGTTTGCATTTTTTCTCGTCAAAATGTTGCACAACCGCAAACGCCTTGCTATATTGGGATCACCGCCAAATGCTGCGCGCACGGTAAGAACGGTCGCGCGCGGTGCGAAGAGGCAATAGCGAGAACCGAAGGTTCTTTGCTCCGTCTCTGAATCAAGTTTCCAGACTCAGGCGTTACGGGCTAGTGCCCGACTCTGCGTCTGAACAAGTTTCGAGGCCGGACGCGGTCAGGTTTTCCTTGAAAAGGGATGGCTTGGTTGGCGTCTCAGATCTTTGACAATCTGGTTGAACGCGAAGATAAGAATCACTTCGTCAGTAGCCCGAAGGTCTTCTCTGTAAAAGGGGAGGATTTTTGGGTGGAAGACTCTGAGTCAAACAGCCGGAAGATGATCAAAACTTTCAAACGAGAGTTTGATCCCGGCTCAGAATCAACGCTGGCGGCGCGCTTAACACATGCAAGTCGAACGAGAAAGCCGGGGCAACCTGGTGAGTAAAGTGGCGTACGGGTGAGTAACACGTGGATGATCTACCTCTGGGTGGGGAATACCTCTGGGAAACCGGAGACAATACCGCATAAGCTCGAGAGAGGAAACCCGCAAGGGGCCGAGAGAGGAGTCCGCGGCCGATTAGCTAGTTGGTAGGGTAAAGGCCTACCAAGGCGAAGATCGGTAGCCGGCCTGAGAGGGCACACGGCCACACTGGCACTGAAACACGGGCCAGACTCCTACGGGAGGCAGCAGTGGGGAATCTTGCACAATGGGGGAAACCCTGATGCAGCGACGCCGCGTGAGCGATGAAGCCCTTCGGGGTGTAAAGCTCTTTCGACGGGAACGATAATGACGGTACCCGGAGAAGAAGCTGCGGCTAACTACGTGCCAGCAGCCGCGGTAATACGTAGGCAGCAAGCGTTGTTCGGAGTTACTGGGCGTAAAGAGTGCGTAGGCGGTGCCCTAAGTCTGTTGTGAAATCTCCCGGCTTAACTGGGAGGGTGCGGTGGAAACTGGGGTGCTTGAGTGCGGGAGAGGTTAGCGGAATTCCTGGTGTAGCGGTGAAATGCGTAGATATCAGGAGGAACACCGGTGGTGTAGACGGCTGACTGGACCGCGACTGACGCTGAGGCACGAAAGCGTGGGTAGCAAACAGGATTAGATACCCTGGTAGTCCACGCCCTAAACGATGCACACTTGGTGTGAGCCATTCATTTGGTTCGTGCCGGAGCTAACGCGTTAAGTGTGCCGCCTGGGGAGTACGGTCGCAAGGCTGAAACTCAAAGGAATTGACGGGGGCCCGCACAAGCGGTGGAGCATGTGGTTTAATTCGACGCAACGCGAAGAACCTTACCTGGGCTCGAACGGCTTCTCAACGACTTTGGAAACAGGGTTATCCCGCAAGGGAGTGGAGTCGAGGTGCTGCATGGCTGTCGTCAGCTCGTGTCGTGAGATGTTGGGTTAAGTCCCGCAACGAGCGCAACCCTTGTCCTGTGTTGCTAACCGAAAGGTGCACTCTCAGGAGACCGCCAGCGATAAGTTGGAGGAAGGTGGGGATGACGTCAAGTCATCATGGCCTTTATGTCCAGGGCTACACACGTGCTACAATGGGCGGTACAAACCGACGCCAACCCGTGAGGGGGAGCAAATCGGAAAAAACCGTTCTCAGTTCGGATTGCAGGCTGCAACTCGCCTGCATGAAGCTGGAATCGCTAGTAATGGTATATCAGAATGATACCGTGAATACGTTCCCGGGCCTTGTACACACCGCCCGTCACATCACGAAAGTGGGTTGTACTAGAAGTCTGCAGGCTAACCGAAAGGAGGCAGCGGCCCAAGGTATGACTCATGATTGGGGTGAAGTCGTAACAAGGTAGCCGTAGGAGAACCTGCGGCTGGATCACCTCCTTTCTAAGAGAGAACGTGGCTGGAGTCGCGGAAAGACATCTCACCGATGCACGAGTAAGCGATAGCCGTTCCAGTCCATAAGTTCCGGCAATCTCCACTTAGATCTTCAAAGACGAAGTTAGCTGCTGAGCTTGATGCCGGCAGCAGAAGCTTCGCGTTCAACTGGCCTCGGATAAGTTTGAGCCGCGGGCGGGCTGATTAAAGGTCCGCCTGACGGCGCAAAAAGGGGCTGTAGCTCAGCTGGGAGAGCGCCTGATTTGCATTCAGGAGGTCGCCGGTTCGATCCCGACCAGCTCCACCAGAGTTTGTTCGCCGGAGTGAAACAGCGAGGGCCTGTAGCTCAGGTGGTTAGAGCGCACCCCTGATAAGGGTGAGGTCGGTAGTTCGAGTCTACCCAGGCCCACCATCCAAATGAAGGAAAGCCTGAAGCAAGAGAAGCCTGAAGTAAGAGAAGCCTGGAGCAGGCTGAAGCAGAAGCCGTCCAGGGAAAGAAGTCTGAAGTAAGCGTTCAGAGGAAAAATTCTGAAAGCTGATACTCCTGACTTTTTGAGTTAGGAACCGAGATCTTTGACAACTGAATATTGATGGGCAACCACAAAAGTTGCTAGACGCCGCCGTGAAGACAATATACGGTGGCAATCGAGTGACGAGTCGTTGTCTTGCGGCGGAAGCCGCGGGATGGCGATGACATCTGTGAAGTCGAATCGATTTTATGGTCAAGCTACTAAGAGCATACGTGGGGATGCCTAGGCACAAACAGGCGAAGAAGGACGTGGTCAGCTGCGATAAGCCTCGGGGAGAAGCAAACATTCTGTGATCCGGGGATTTCCGAATGGGGGAACCCAGCAGGTGCGAACACCTGTTATCGTGTGATGAATTCATAGTTGCACGAAGCGAACCCGGGGAAGTGAACCATCTCAGTACCCGGAGGAAGAGAAAACAACAGTGATTCCGCTAGTAGTGGCGAGCGAACGCGGAATAGCCCAAACCGGGCAATTCGAAAGGAGAGCCCGGGGTTGTAGGACCACAAACCTCAACTGGATGAGCGAGGGAAACCTGGCTGGTGCAGTTGAAGTAAAGAGGCACGAAGTGATGTTAATGGAACGGTTCTGGAAAGGCCGGCCAAAGAGGGTGAAAGCCCCGTACATGAAAATGTCATTTTAGCTTCGAGTGGCTCCTGAGTATCGCGGGGCACGAGAAACCCTGCGAGAACCCGCCGGGACCATCCGGCAAGGCTAAATACTCGTTTGTGACCGATAGTGAACAAGTACCGTGAGGGAAAGGTGAAAAGAACCCCTGCGAGGGGAGTGAAATAGTACCTGAAACCGTATGCTTACAAGCAGTGGGAGGGCTATAGCCGCAAGGCGATGCCTGACCTCGTGCCTATTGAATAATGAGCTGGCTAGTTAATCTCAGTGGCAAGGTTAAGCGAAAGCGAGCCGAAGCGAAAGCGAGTCTGAATAGGGCGTGAAGTCGCTGGGATTAGACGCGAAGCGGGATGATCTATCCTTGGCCAGGATGAAATCCGTGTAACAGCGGATGGAGGTCCGAACCAGTGTTGGTTGAAAACAGCTTGGATGAGCTGAGGATAGGGGTGAAAGGCTAATCAAATTCCGTGATAGCTCGTTCTCTCCGAAATAGCTTTAGGGCTAGCCTCGCGTGGTCCGTCGCGGTGGTAGAGATCTGGATGAACTAGGGGCCTTCCCAGGTTACCGAATTCAACCAAACTTCGAATGCCGTGAATGAGTAGCGCGGGAGTCAGACAGCGGGGGCTAAGCTTCGTTGTCGAAAGGGGAAGAGCCCAGACCATCAACTAAGGTCCCTAAATTTATGCTAAGTGGGAAAGGAAGTCGGGTGCCAGAGACAGCCAGGAGGTTGGCTTAGAAGCAGCCATCCTTTAAAGAAAGCGTAATAGCTCACTGGTCGAGGAACCCGGTGCCGACAATCCAACGGGGCTAAAGCATAATACCGAAGTTATGGATCCGTTCCGAAAGGAACCGGGTGGTAGGAGAGCGTTCCTGAGGCGTCGAAGGCGTATCGAAAGAAGCGCTGGAGCTGCAGGAAGAGACTCTGCCAGCATAAGTAGCGAGAAACCAGGTGAGAACCCTGGTCGCCGAAAGTCTAAGGATTCCTGAGAAAGGTTAATCCGCTCAGGGTTAGTCGGAGCCTAAGGTGAGGCCGAAAGGCGTAGCCGATGGACACACGGTTAACATTCCGTGACTATCTTGGTTCGATCAAGACCGATGCGGGGACGCAGCGCGTAAGCTCTGGTGCGTAATGGTTTCAATCCGGAGTGAAGCGAGGGAGGGACAGTTAAGTACGCCTTCCCGTCTGCCAGGAAAATCCGCTAAGGAGAATCAAGATATCCGTACCACAAACCGACACAGGTGGACAAGTAGAATATACTCAGGCGCTCGGGTGATGGATTGTTCAGGAACTAGGCAAATTAACCCCGTAACTTCGGGAGAAGGGGTGCCCCACGTAAGTGGGGCCGCAGCGAATCGCGTCAGGCGACTGTTTAACAAAAACACAGGTCTCTGCAAAGTCGAAAACGACGTATAGGGGCTGACGCCTGCCCGGTGCCGGAAGGTTAAAGGGAGAGGTTAGCCGCAAGGCGAAGCTTTGAACTGAAGCCCCGGTGAACGGCGGCCGTAACTATAACGGTCCTAAGGTAGCGAAATTCCTTGTCGGGTAAGTTCCGACCTGCACGAATGGCGTAACGATCTGACGACTGTCTTAACAATCTGCCCGGCGAACTTGTGGTTCCGGTGAAGACGCCGGATGCCCGCATCAAGACGGAAAGACCCCGTGCACCTTTACTATACCCTATCAATGAATTATGGGATGTTCTGCGCAGGATAGGTGGGAGGCTTTGAATCCGGGTTTTTGGACTCGGAGGAGCCAACGGTGAGATACCACCCTGAGCATTCTGTGATTCTAACTTACTCCCCTCATCGGGGAGAAGGACATTGGTAGGCGGGTAGTTTGACTGGGGCGGTCGCCTCCTAAATTGTAACGGAGGCGCTCGAAGCTTGGTTCAGGAGGTTTGGAAATCCTCCGCACGAGTGCAAAGGCATAAACCAGGTTGACTGCGAGACCAACGAGTCAAGCAGGTGCGAAAGCAGGACTTAGTGATCCGGTGGTTCTGTATGGAAGGGCCATCGCTCAACGGATAAAAGGTACGCCGGGGATAACAGGCTGATCGGAGTCAAGAGTTCACATCGACGCTCCGGTTTGGCACCTCGATGTCGGTTCATCGCATCCTGGGGGTGTAGAAGCTCCCAAGGGTTAGGCTGTTCGCCTATTAAAGCGGTACGTGAACTGGGTTCAGAACGTCGCGAGACAGTTCGGTCCCTATCTGATGTGGGCGCAGGAGATTTGAGGGGGCTTGTCCTTAGTACGAGAGGACCGGGATGAACAAACCTCTTGTGATCCTGTTGTCGCGCCAGCGGCACAGCAGGGTAGCGAAGTTTGGTCAGGATAAGCGCTGAATGCATATAAGCGCGAAACCTTCCCCAAGATGAGATCTCCCAAGCGAAAGCTTTGAAGGGCCGTGATAGACGATCACGTTGATAGGACGGATGTGGAAGCGTGGTAACACGTGAAGCTGACCGTTACTAATAGCCCGTTCGGCTTGACCATAAAATCCGATCCACTTCATAGATGTCTGGTTGCCCCATCAATATTCCAATCGCGCACAACGCTTTCCGCCTGTGCGCTCGATTGTGTCCAAAGGTTCCACCAACTTTGGGTGATCCTAGCGAGGGGGTCACACCCGTTCCCATCCCGAACACGGCAGTTAAGCCCCTCAGCCCCGATGGTACTGCACGCGCGAGTGTGTGGGAGAGTAGGACGTCGCCCAATTAATTCCAAATACGGCCCGCTGTGAGTCTCCCTCCAGCGGGCCGTTTTGCGTTCTACCGCATCCCTTTTCCCGGACCGTACAGCACTCTGCTCGAAGGCAACGGCCGGCTGTGTGCGGCCATTAATGGCCGTCCGGTGGACGCCCTGCTCGCCAACGCCGGACATGGACTGGGCAACGCCTTCCTCGACGAAAAATTCGAGGCCATATGGGCACGTGATCGACACCAACATAACCGGCACCATCTACCTCATCCACAGACTGGCCGCGGAGATGCGGGCCCGTAGCCCCGGGCGCATCCTCATCACCGGCTCCATCGCAGGCTTCATGCCAGGCTCGTTCCAAGCCGTGTATAACGGCACCATGGCTTTCATGAATTCGTTTTCATTCGCGCTTCGGAATGAATTGAAAGATTCGGGCGTTACGGGCGTTACGGTGACTTGCCTGATTCCTGGAACTGCCAAACAGAAGCAGGCATCATTCGGCGAACGGAGTCTGCCAGACACCCGGAATGTGCGCGGGGCGAATGACCGAGAGGCGCTTACCGTCGGTTCGCACCGTTACGAGACCATCGAGGTCAGTGCGCAGGATGAAGGCGTGATGCTCGCCGAGGCGCCCGACGATGTCGGGATGCGGGTGGTGGAACGAGTTCTCGAAGCCCGCCGAGATCATCGCCAACTCGGGTTGCGCGGCGTTGAGGAACTCGTCCGTTGTCGAAGTTTTGCTCCCGTGGTGAGCCACCTTGAGCACGTCGGCGGGTTGGATTGCGCCGGCAGCCACCAACTGATACTCGATCTGCCGTTCCATGTCGCCCATCAGAAGGAATGAATGAGCGCCGAAGGTGAGGCGCATGGCGAGCGAGTCGTTGTTGCGAGCAGCGGCGGCGGGCTCGTAATCGGTGAGCGGCGCGAGCACTTCGATGTAATCGCGGCGATCGCCGGCGTGCATGCGGACGATGCGCACACCGAGGTCGCGGGCGTGGCGCTCCACCGTAGTCCAGTCCTCGGTTTCGGGTGTCGCGCCGGTCCACAACTCGGCGGGATGAAAGTTGTCGAGAACGGCGGTGAGTCCGCCCATGTGATCGGCATGGGCGTGGGTGATGGCGACCACATCGAGGCGGTGAATCCGGCGGCTCCACAAATACTGGGAAACAACGTCCTCGCCGATATCGAGGCGCGGCTTGGCGCGGCGCCCAAACGCGAGAACGCCTCCCGTGTCGACGAGCATGGTGCGGCCCTCCGGAAAAACGACCAGCAGCGAATCGCCCTGGCCCACATCGATGGCCGTCAACTCGAGTTGCGACGGGGCGAGTTCGGCTGCGAACGGACTCGCGAACAGCAGCGCGAACAGACCAAAATTCAGGGTGATGGCCAGCCATTTCCAACGCGGCGCGACACGCAGAATGAGCGCGGTTGCCACGAGCGACACTACGACGACCGCCGAGAGCCAGACCGGCGGATTCGGGATGCGAAGGCCAGGCTCGTAGCGCACGTGCCAGTTCGCAACCGCTTCGGACGCCTTCAGAAGCAGGAGCGATAGACTGCCGATCCAATGCCAGCCCGTAAAGATGGCGGCAAAGCCGATCGGGACCACGCCCGACAACAGGGGGACGATCAGCAGGTTGGCCGAGAGCCCCGTGATCGAGACGCGGTGGAACAGGATCGCCATGGGCAAGGCCAGCGCCACCTGGACCACCGCCGAGACCAGGACCATTTCAAGGATCCACAAGCCGAACCTCACCGCGTAACCGAACGCGGCGAGAGACCAACGCTTTCGGATGGGTGTCCATAGCGCAATCGTTTCGGCGAGCAGGCGGAGCTCGACGCGAAGCGCGGCGGCGGCGGGAGGCATGCGCGCGTCGCGCCGGGAGTCGTCGAGGTCACGCGGAACGGCGCGATATACGCCGGTCCACGAGTCGAGGAGCGGAACCGCGAAAGCGCCGATAGCGGCCACGGAAAAGAACGAGAGCTGGAAGCTGGCGTCGAAGATTTGACCCGGGTCGGCGAGCAGGTAGGCGAGCGCGATGGCGGCGAGCAGATTCAGGACCCGCCCGCGGCGGAAGAAGTAGCGTCCGATGAGGTACAGCGTGAATCCGCCGGCCGCGCGGACCACCGGCGCCGACCAACCGGACACTCCGGCGTATAGCCAAGCGCCGATGGCCGCGATGGCGAGGGCCGGGATTTCCGGGATCAGGCACATCCGGAGGAGGAAGAGCAGCACCCCGGCCAACACCGTGACGTGGAGCCCCGAGATGACCAGCGCGTGGTAGGTGCCGGTTCGGCGGAAGTGTTCAGTCCAGACCTTTTCAAGGCGAGTTGATTCGCCAATGAGGATGGCGTCCATCATGCCGGATGCGTAGGAGTCGGCCGGATAGAGTTGGTCAATGCGCTCGAGCGCGGACTGCCGCAACGAGAAAATGACGCGAGCGACCCGCGAGCCGCAGGCACCTTCGAGAACCTGGATCGGGGTGCCGGCGCGGACGGACGCGGTCCAGTAAATCTGCTGACGGGCGAGATAGCGGACGTAGTTGAAGGCTCCTGGATTGCCGAAGTTGCGGGGGCGGCGGACGCGGGCTGGGAATTCGACTTTTTGGCCGTAGTTGAGCTTGGGTGGCTCGTCGCCGGGGCGTAGCGCGAGCGCGACACGGGCGCTTGCACCGCGGTCGAGTTCGACGGTGAAGCGTTCGCGGTCGGCTGTAAAGACCGGCGGGTCAATTACGCAGCCGGAGAGGATGACGGTCTCTTCAGAGGTGGCGTCGATTTCAGGAGGGGGTCCGGGTTGATGAAGGACGGCAGAGCAGGCGCCGCAGCCGAGCGCGGCGAGGAAGGTCGCGACGAGAGTGAGCCATCGCGAAGCGTAGAAGTAGGACAGTAGTGCGACTCCGGCGAGCAGAATCGCGGCGGCGCAACTCTCGTGCACCGAGAATTCGGCTGTCTGGGCCAGACAGATTCCGGCAGTTACGCCGGCAAGCGGAAGTAGAAGCGGTTCGCGCACGACATGGACGGCTGAGCCGTCCATTTGTTAAGTGCGTCGCGACCGGTAGAAGTTCTCAGACCAGATTGGGAATCTTGATGATCTTCTTCTGGATGGCGTACTGAACCAGTTGGGCTTTATTGTGAATGTCCAGTTTGCGCATCAGGTTGAACTTGTGCGCTTCGACGGTCTTCACACTCAGGTTGAGGTCGCAGGCGATCTCTTTCACCGAGTTGCCCTCGGCCAGCATCTTGAGCACCTCGCGTTCGCGGGTGGTCAGCGTGGCGAAGCGGGGGAGCCGGTTGGCCGACTTGATGCGGCTGCGGAAATCGTCGACAAGCTGGGACAACATGCGGGGGCTCAGGTAACTGCCGCCCCGGCAGATGTCGCGCACAGCGGCGACCAATTGAGCTGAGGGGCTGTCCTTGAGGACATAGCCGCTGGCTCCTACCTCCATGCCTTCGACGAGGTAGTCCTCATCGTCGTACATGGTGAGAAAGAGAACTTTGGTTTCCGGGCGGTTCTTCTTGATCTGCCGAGTAGCTTCGAAGCTGCTCAAGCCGGGCATACCGATGTCCATCAATACGACGTCCGGACGAACCTCGGCCGCTTTGTCCACCGCATCGCCGCCATTGGAGGCTTCTCCAATGACTTCCATATCGGTTTCTGCGGAGATCAGAGTCCTGATACCCTGGCGAAACAAGGTGTGATCGTCCGCCAGCATGATACGAATTTTGGCCATATGTCTACTCGACCTTAGTTAAAGTTCCTCGCCTTTCGGACGAGCTGCGCCACTTTGCGAGAGCCCGAACGCCAGGCCCAGGGCCGGACCGGCTAACCTCAGCCGGACGGCGCCTCCCTTCTGCCGGAATCGGCAGTTCGATTCGGATCTTGGTGCCCCTGTCGCGTTTTCCGCCGTCAGGGTTGCTTTCCACCCGGAACCTGCCGCCCAACAGTGCTACACGCTCGCGCATTCCTGACAATCCGAATGAATCGCGTCGCGCTAGTGCTTCTTCAACTTTGAAGCCGACACCGTTATCCTCAACTGTCAGCTTCAATATTCCATCGGCCGAAGTGACCGAAATATTTACATGTGAGGCGGAAGAATGCTTTCCAACGTTGTTACAACACTCCTGCATAAGGCGATAAACGATCACCTCGGTCTGTTGAGGAAGCCCGCCGATTCGCGAAAGTTGTAGTCTGACCCGGCACGGGTGGAGGCGTCGAAACCGATTTACCAGTTGACGGATGGCCGCGCCCAGGCCCAATTGCTCGAGCACCGCGGGACTGAGCGCGGCGATGAGCCGCCGCATCTCCAAAATGGTCCGTTCCGTCATCTCGCGCGCTTCGCGGAGACGCAAGCGCCATTCCGTCTCGTGTTCCGGAAGACTCTGCTCGAGGAGTTCCATTTGCAGACGGATGCACAGGAGCGATTGTCCCGCTTCGTCGTGCAGTTCGCGGCTGATGCGGCGGCGCTCCACTTCCTCGACGTGGAGCATGTGTTCGGCGAGGTGCCGGATCTGTTCTTCTCTGGCTGCCAGGTCTTCCATGAGCCGCGTCTTGTCGGCTGCCAGCAGACACCGTTCAGCGGCGGCGGCAAGCAACTCCTGCTCGCGCGGAAGCCATTCGTACGGCTTGCGAAACCCGAACTGCATTACCCCGGCTGTGCGTCCACCCTCGGACAGTGGAATGGACCAGCAGGAGTGATAGCGGCGCTTCCAATCCGGATCGAGCAGCGTATCAGCGGCGCCCTTTTTAACATCTATATACCGCGGCTCGGAGAGGAACCGCTTCAATGCGGGCGTGGAGGGCACCGTGTGGCCGTTTCCGCCCCCCGGTAGAGCCGTCCGGCGAACCCAAAGCTTTCCGTTGTCGCTGAGCAGGAACAAATGTCCTGCGTCGGCATTGCACGCCGAACACAGCGTCTGCATGAAGCGCATGAGCAGGTCGTTCAGATTCCGCGATTCCAGTTCGACGCGGAACAGCTCGTAGAAGGCCTGCGTTTCAGCCTCGCGCACCTGATAATAAGCGTTGTTCAGCGTGAGAATCACGCAGAAATGCAACTGCTCGCGCACCCACTGGAGGTTGCAGTACTCTCCCGGCAGGATGTCTTTGAGCACCGGCGTGAGCAGCCGGTCATATTCGGTCAGCGCAGCCAGGATCGCGGTGGGGGGGAGATTCAGCTTGGCCAGGCGCCGGCCGTTGTACTCAACCTGTTCGATAAAGCGCAATGGCTGCATGCGTTTGGCGAGGATTCTGGCGGCTGCGCCCGGGGTGATGGCAGCCAGGGCATCCTGCTGTTTGGCCTGGTACTTCAGAGCGCGCAGACGGGTCAGAAAGCGGGTTTCGAGGCGGTCGGCGTGAGGCAGCAAGGCTTCGGAAAGCCGTTGCAATTGGACCCTGAGCTGATCGCTCAGGACGTCGGCGGCGTCGGCCAGTTCTGGACTGAGTTCCGTAGTCGGCACGCTAGGTTACTGATCGGCCGCATAGGTGAATTGCTTTAGCTACGGAATCCGCCGATGGCGGGGGGGCTACTTCTCGTGAGCGGAGTACTGGGGCTGCGGCGGGTTCAATTTCACCTCCACCGTCTTCTCATCCTCGCTGATATCGACCGTGCCGCCATAGGTCTGAAAGCCTTTGGCGATCACCTGAACGAGGATCTTGCCTTGCGGGATCTCAGGAATCTTGGCGATGCCTTCCTGGTTGGTGCGAGTCTCCCACTGCGTGCGGATCTTCTTGCCGAGTTTGACGACGCTGCGTCCCTCCACAAACCGGACGATCACGCTTGCGCGGTCCACCGGTTTGCCGGTCTGGCTGGTGACCTTCACCTGAATGCGCGTCATGTCGACGGCCCACACCGGTAAGGAAAGCACGGCCGCCAGGAGGATTGTCGTCACCCGTTTCATTTGATCTGATTATCGCAGGTCGAGCCGGGAAGCCGGTACCGGTTGCGAGCCACCCAATCGTAGGCGGGCTGTCCGACCGGGCGGGCAAGCGGGCTCAGCAGAAAGGCGAACAACAGGGCGGTCCAGGGGCGGCGCGCGACGACGTAGGCCGCCACCATCCAACTGATCGGCAAGCGCATGGCGATCTGCTGGCAGGCGGCGTATCCGCCGTGGGGCTGGTCGCCATGCACCAGATAAATCTGATGGTCGAGGTGTTCGCGGGGAATTCCGAAGCGGCGGGCTTCGGGATCCGTGTTGGGAACGAAGCGCATGCTGTCGAGCCAGTCGAGAGCTTCGATGGTGGTCTTCACCCGCGTACACAGGCTGCAATCGGCATCGTAGAGAACGAGGTCCATCAGAGCACCCTGGCGCGGATGCGCCCTTCGGCGAGGCGCACATCAATTTGAGAACCGGGGGGCACCTCACCGGCAGATTTCAACACGTGGCCGGCTTCGTTCTCGACGATTGCATATCCGCGGTCGAGAATGCGCAACGGGCTCAATTGACTGAGATGGGCATTCAGCGTGTCGAGACGGCCGGTGGATTTCGCGAGCTTCAGGTGAACCCGCTGGTCGATTGCGCCCCGCAGCCGCTCGAGGCGGTTGTGAGCGGCGGGAAGCCGCAGGCGGACGATCTGTTCGAGCGCATAGGCCGCCTCATCGATCCGGCGCCGGGCATTGGCGAATCGAACGCGAACGTCGAGGCGGCGGAGGCGGTAGTCGAGTTCGTCAAGGCGCTGCGCGCGCCGCCCCATGGAGCGATGAAAGAGAGCCGCGATGCGGTCGGCTCCCTTGGCGTGCAGGGAGCGGTCCGACATGGCGAGGCGGTAGCGAATCGCCTGTTCGAGTTTGCGGCGCGCATTCGAGATCTGCTCGTCAATCTGCTCGCGCGTGCAGACCACCAGCTCGGCGGCGGCGGACGGAGTGGGCGCGCGAAGGTCGGCGGCAAAGTCGGCGATGGTGAAGTCGGTTTCGTGCCCGACCGCCGAGATCACCGGAACTGAGCAGCCGGCGATGGCGCGCGCGACCGCTTCTTCGTTGAATGTCCAAAGGTCCTCGAGCGAACCGCCGCCGCGGGCCACAATGACGACGTCAGCCCAACCGGAGCGGCTGAACCACTCGATGCCCCGGCAAACCTGCTCCACCGAGCCTTCGCCCTGCACCGCTGCCGGGTAGAGGCGAATGTGAAGCCCGGGAAAACGGCGCGACAGCACGTTGAGCATGTCGCGAATCACCGCGCCCGTGGGCGACGTCACAAGGCCGATGCGGCGCGGCAACTTGGGCAGCGCGCGCTTGCGGGAGGGTTCGAACAGGCCTTCGGCGGCGAGTTTCTTTTTCAGCTGTTCGAAGGCGAGTTGCAATGCGCCGTGACCTTGCGGCTGCAGCGCTTCGACGATGAACTGCAGGTCCCCTCGCTCGGCGTAGAAATCGGCTCGCCCGCGCGCGAGCACGGCGATGCCGTCCTGCGGCTTGAATTTGAGGAACCGCGCGCTGCCGCGGAAACAGGCGCAGCGCAGTTGAGCGCGGTCATCCTTGAGCGTGAAGTAATAATGTCCGGCGGCGGAAAGCTTACAGCCCGAAATCTCGCCGGCCAGCCAGATATCGCCGAAAGAATCTTCGAGCAGGCCGCGCACAGCCTCGGTGAACTCGGACACCGTCATGGTTTCGCGGCGAACGGGTTCCCATTGAAGCGCGATCTGTTCCACTACTAACCATGATAGACGGCGCGCTCGCGCCATTTCGAGGCCGCGCTACTTCGAACCGGTGCTCTGGAACCAGTAGCGGTGGACGGGGAGCGGCATCGGAGAATCCGGTCCTTTGACGCTCTTCCAGATGATTTCGTTCAGGGCGAACATGGGCGCTTCGTCCACTTCATCGAGGTTCATCTTCATCGACGCGGCGGCGCCCCAACTCTTTGCCGTGTTCTTCTCGTTCACGTCGATTTTGGGAGCGATGGCGGTGTAGCCGCCGAGTTCGGGAGCCGTGCGAAACGCATTGTACATGGGCATGGCCGCGGCGTCATATTGGGTCATCGGCGGAAGACCGAGCAGGAGTTCGATGGTGCGGATCATGGCCGACGTTGTGTACAGAGTGGAGTCCACGAAGCCGCGCTTGGTATACGGGCTGGCGATGAGTCCGACGGTACGGCGCGCATCCACGTGGTCCGGACCGTTCTGAGCGTCATCCTCGATCATGAAAATCGCGGTTTCAGGCCAATAGGGGCTGCGGGTGAGACGTTCGACCAGTTGTCCCACGGCCCAATCGGCGTTGGCGACCATGGCGCGCGGGGTGAAACCGCCGGGGCGCGTGCCCGCGGTGTGGTCCTCGGGCAGGCTCATCACGATGAAGTTCGGCAGGCGCTTGTTGGGGTCGCTCGATTTGAAATTCTTTTCGAACGCGTCGAGTTCCACGAAAAACGTTTGTACGTTGTCGGTATCCCGCATTCCGGGCAACTTGAATTTCGGAGCGACGTGCCCGAGCAGACCGCCCACGCCGGGCGAGGCTTCCATAGTTGTGCCGTCGCTGGCGCGCGAGGCGTACTCGCCGTAGCTGCGGTAAGTGAGCCCCTTTTTCGCGGCCAAATCCCAAAGGTGGCCGGCGGAGGGCACGTAGGCATTCGCCCGGGTGGTTTTGCTGTGCCCGCCGTATTGGGCGGGCCACATCTTCTCGTTGTAGTCGGTCGCGATGGCGGAATTCGACCAGGAGTGCCCGTCGACGCTCACTTCGCCGTCGCAATAGAGATTGTCGAGCAGCACCCATTGATTGGCGATGGCGTGGTGGTTGGGCGTAACGTCCTCGCCGAAGATGGTTAGCCGGGGGTCGCCGTTGCCTTTCTTGATATCGCCGAACACCTGGTCGTAGGTGCGGTTTTCCTTGATGACGTAGATGACGTGCTTGATGGGCGAGCCCGCGCCGACGGCTTGCGGGACAACGCTCGGCTCCTGCGGCGGGCGCGCCATCGTCAGGTAGTCGTCTTTATAGGGGATGTTGTCGTAAACCTGTTTGGTCCAGGTTTTGATTTCGCCCGACAGGTTCTTCACGGAGACGATGTTCACGGTGCCGCGCTGAATATCGCGAACGCTGTCCTTGGACGGCTCGCCGTGCAGCAGCGGACTGGTGGGGCCCATGGGGTTGGCGTGCGGCTCGAGTCCCTTGCTGTTGCCGATATAAAGGTCGAGCTGCGAGGTGAGCAGCAGGGCGCTCGGATACCAACCGGAGGGGATGAACCCGAGCACGTGGCTTTCTCCGGGTTCCTTCACGTTCACGACGGCAATGCAGTTGTTGTCGGCATTGGCGACAAACAGCATGTTGTTCTTGCGGTCGAGCGCGACGGCATTGGGCGTGGAGCCCTGCGGCGCGCGCGCGGTGGGACCGACGTTGATGGTTTCAATCGCCTGGCGTTTCTTCGTGTCGATGACGGTGACGGTGTTGTCGTTGCCGTTGGACACGTAAAGCCTCCCGTCGGAGCCGAGTTCCATGTCGTTCGGATTGTGGCCGGTGCCGATGGTGGCGACCACCCGGGCGGCGGCAACGTCGATGACCGAAACGGAATCGCTGCTCCAGTTGCTGACGTACAACATGGTGCCGGCGTCGTTGAACACGAGATCATACGGGCTGACCTCGACGGCGATCTTCTTCACGATTTTGCCGCTCTTGGTGTCGATAACGCTGATGTGCCCGGGCATCGGGTCGGCGCCGCGATTGGCGGCGTAGAGCAGGTTCGACTTGGGATGCATGGCGAGCCCCATCCAATAGGTGTCGCCGGCGGGCAGGGAATCGAGCCACTCGGCGGTGGGCTTCTCGCTCAAGCGGCCGTTGGCGTAATCAAAAACGTAAATGGGCGCGACGTCAGAAGGATGCTTGGGTCCGCTGGCGTTGCCGCCTGAAACGTAAAACTTCGAGCCGTCGCGCGACCATGCCATGCCAAGGAAAGCCGAGTGCAACGGGATGCGTTGAACCGCGGTTTGCGATTCGCGGTCGATGACGAGCAATCCGTGCGGATTGAAGCCGCCATGCTGGGCGACGATCACCTTCTGGTCCTTGCTCTCGGTGAGGTTGAGGATGAGATCCTCGGTGTGGATCGCTTTGCCGGCGGGCGTGATGCGCCAGCCATTCGGAAGAGAGAAGCCACCGGGAATCGGGTGCGGCGCCTGAGCGGCCAGCAACAGCGAAAAGAAGCAGAAAGCGATCGGAATGCGCGGCATCACCGCCGAAGGTATCAGAAAATTGTGAACGCCGGATGACCGCCCGGCTATTCGAGCCACTTCTTCAGGTCGGGGCTGATGCGCTCGTGGATCTCGGGCGCGTTCACGTTGTCGCGGGTGACGAGCGCCGGCGCGATGTTCTGAATCTTCTCGACCTGCTTGCCGTCGAGTTTGGCGATGGCGGATTTGACGGCTTCATAGCCCATTCGGAACGGATCCTGCGCGACCACCGAATCGAGCACGCCGGATTGCAGATCCTCCATCAGCTTGGGGCTCCAGTCGAAGCCGACCAGTTTCGCCTTCGCCTTGCGCGCCTTGAGAGCCTGCGTCGCGCCGACCGTGCTCGACTCGTTCGAAGCAAAGAACGCGTCCACATCCGGGTGAGCCGTGAGCATGTTTTCGGTCACAGCCAGGCTCTTAGCGAAATCCGCCCAACCGTACTGGCTGTCGACGATCTGAATGCCGGGGAAGGCCGATTTCAGTTTTTTCTCAAAGCCATCCTCACGCGCCATGGTGGACGCGGCGCCCGGTTGCACCTTCACCATGGCGACCTTGCCTTTTCCATTCAGGATTTTTCCGATCCGCTCAGCGCCAAGCTCTCCGGCGTGGAAATTGTCCGTGGCCACTTGCGCGACGAACCGATCCGTATCGACGGGCGAATCCCAAATCACAACCGGAATTCCCTGGCCCATGGCGCGTTCGACGGCGCTCACCATCGCCTGACGGTCGATGGGCGCGAGCACCAGGGCGTCAACGCGGCGCGAGATCATGGAGTCGATAATCTGCAACTGCCCGTTGAAATCGGTTTCCGAAGGGGGGCCGTTCCAGGCGATCTCAACTCCGGTTTCGCGCGCCGCCTTCATGGCGCCGGCGTGGACCGATTGCCAGAACTCGTGGGCGGTTCCCTTGGGGATCACGGCGATGACGCGCTTCTGGCTGCGGTTGCACGCGCCGAGCGCAACCAGCACCGACAACAGACAAAACAGCCTGGTTTTGATCATTCGGGGAATTTGGCCGGTGGTCCGAGGTGCTGCCACCCTTCGCCGCTCAGCGCTTTCAAAAACTCGACCAGATCCTTCTTTTCCTGTTCGGAAAGCTTGAGCGGCTTCATGGTTTCGTCGAGGTTCTTGTTCGGAATCCCGCCCTTGTCGTAGAAATCAACTACCTCGTCAAGTGTGCGGAAACGGCCGTCGTGCATATAGGGCGCGGTGTTGGCGATTTCGCGCAGCGTCGGCGTTTTGAATGCGCCCCAATCGGCGGGATTCTTGGTCACCGCGAAGCGGCCGGGATCAGGGTCGGCTTTATCAGTTCCGATGCCGAGGTTGTGGTACGAATTCAGCGTGAAGTTGATGCCTTCGTGACAGGCGTCGCACTTGGCCTTATCGAAGAAGACGGTCATGCCGCGAACCTGCGCCGCGGTCATCGCTTTCTTGTCGCCCGCCTTGTAACGGTCGTAAGGCGCGTTGCCGGAAAGCACGGTGCGTTCGAATGTCGCGATGGCTTTGGTGACGCGGTCGATGTTGATCTCATCGGAGCCGAACGCGTCGCGGAACATGGAACGGTAGCCGCCGAGTTTCGCAAGCGACTCGCACATCGCCTGGTGCGTGTGCCCCATCTCGATGGGGTTGGCGATGGGGCCGGCGGCCTGTTCCTCGAGCGTACCGGCGCGCCCATCCCAGAACTGCGCGAGGCTGTAAGCGCGATTGATGACCGTAGGCGCCGAGCGTCCGCCGAACTGATGCTTCACTCCGGCCGAAACGCGCTGCCCGTCGGTGAAGGCGAACCGCGGATGGTGGCAACTGGCGCACGACACGGTGCCGTCCACAGAAAGGCGCGGGTCGTAATAGAGCGCGCGCCCGAGTTCCCATTTGGCTTTCGAATATGGATTGTCCCTGGGCCATTGAACTGGTTGGAGCCCGAGCGGAACCTTTACCGGTTCCGCTGCCCCAAGGCACAGAGCCGCGCACACGCCGAGCGCCCAACGCTTCATGACTTTACTTGTTGACGTAGCCCATCACGTAGACGGCTTTGTAGCCGCTATGAGTGGCTTCGGTGCCGGTGACTTCCATGATGTGGCCGATGTGGTCGGCGGCGGCTTTGCGGAACGCGCTGGTCTGGCCGTCGCGGCGCGGGTCATGCTCTTCTTCCATCAGCATGTAGACGGCGCCGCTCTTGGCGAGCAGGCCGATGGGCTGGCCGGCGGTGATGCACTTTTTGCCGCAGGCGACGTGCTTTTCGCCGTGCTTGCCGAGTTGGAGATAGCACGACATGTCGATAATCTCGCCCGTGATGGTGACCGGCTTGCCGGGTTGCGGCTTGCCGTCGACGCCCGCCGCCATGGTGGTGGCGGACCATTCCTTTTCGCCCTTCTCGCCGAGCTTGCCCATGGGCTTCTCGTTAGAACCGGCGTCAGCCGCGACTTTCATTTCCGGATGCAGCGTCTTTTCCTGGGCCGCCGCGAACCCGAGAATTGCAATGGCACAAAGAACAGTCTTAAACATGGTTCTCCTCATTATCAGCCGCGAACGCTTGCGGCCGGTATCTTTCTCACAAGATCTTCCATCTCGGCGCGGGTTTCGGCGCCGATGGTGAAGCAGTCCACAACCTCCTGAGCGAGGGCGAACTGCAGAGCCTGGTCCACTTTGTCGCGCAGTTTGCCCGCGCCGAGGATCTTCATTCCGATCACGCCCTTGCCCGCGGCTTTCATCTCTTTCAGCACGCCGAGCACGGTGGCCGGGTCGGCATCCATATAATGTTGCGCCGGGTTGATGCGCGCAAGGTCAACCTGAACCCATGGGTTGCGGGCGGCTTCCTTGAGCGCGCCGAGGGTGTGGCAGGAGGTGCCGTGTGTGCGGATGATCCCTTTCTCGCGCGCTTCCGAGATCACGGCCATGGCGCCCTTTTTCCGCTGCGGCCAATCGTCGTCGATCATGTAGTGGAGCAGGACGATGTCGAGATAGTCGGTGCCGAGTTCGCGGCGGAAGCGGTCGAGGTCGGCGCGCATCTCCTTTTCGGTGGAGGCGTGCGTCTTGGTCAGGACGGTCACCTTCTCGCGGGGCAGTCCCTTGAGCGCGAGTTTGACGTGGGGATGGGTGCCGTACTGGTCGGCTGTATCGAAGAAAGTGACGCCGTTGTCGTAGGCGGCGCGGTAGAGGTCGGCGAGGCCCTGCACGCCGAGTTTCTTGGTCTGGTTTGAACTGCCGCCGCCGCCGTTTGTGCCGCTGCCCTGTGCCAGGCGGCTGACCTCGACGCCCATGGGCCCGAGTTTCACACGGTCGGTAGCGTGCTTCTTCTTGTCTTGAGCAAAGAGATGGTACGGGAATGCCGCGCCCATACCCAGGAAAGCGCGCCGTTTCATAGTTTCTCCAGTTTACGACAGCGCGGCCTGTAAAATGCTACTGGGAACCGCCATGAGGCTTGTGTGTGCAAGTTTGACGCTGGCGGCCGCCGTAGCGGCTCAACCGGCGCAGTTCGGCGTGCAATCGCGGCTGGTGGTGGTTCCGGTGACGGTTGCCGATCAACGCGGACGCAATGTCAAGAGTCTGGAACCGGCGGACTTCATCGTCACCGACAACGGGCGGCGGCGGGAAGTGACCGTGGACAGCATCGCGACAGGTGTAGCGCCGATTGCACTCGTCGTGGCGGTGCAATGCTCGGAAATCTCCGAGCCGGTGCTCGAGAAGGTCCGCAAGATCGGGGCCATCATTCAGCCCATCGTCACCGGCGATCGGGGCGTGGCAGCGCTGCTCGCCTTCTCCGCCCGCGTGGACTGGGTTCAGGATTTCACGCGTGATCCGGCGGTGCTATCCCGCGCCTTTGCCTCCCTTCGCGCCGGTGAGCCGAAAGCCGGGCGCATGCTCGACGCGGTGCACGAGGCGGTTGAGAAACTGAACAAGCGCCGCAATACGCGCCGCGTGCTGCTGCTCATTTCCGAATCGCGCGACCGCGGCAGCGAGGAGACGCTCGATGCGGTGGTCGTCGAAGCACAGGAGGCGGGCGTAACGGTGTACTCGCTGACTTACTCGGCTTTCAAAACCGCGTGGACCACCAAGTCGTCCGCGACTGCGAAACCCGTCCCGCCGAAGCATCCGCAGAAAGCGAGCGACGTGACCGGCACCATCACGGGCACCGCTGGCGGAGCGCCTGTGCCGGGCAGCGGACCGGGCGCGGGCGTGGGCGGCACCGGCGACATTCTCGGCGCGCTCCAGGAACTCGGGCGGCTCGGGAACGTGGAGACAACCAAGGTGCTCGCCGAGCGCACGGGCGGCACTACTTTTCCGTTCGCGCGGCAGAAGGCGCTCGAGGAGAACCTCGAGAAATTCGGCGCGGAGTTGCACCGGCAGTATGTGTTGACGTTCACGCCGGAGTCCGACGCCGCGCCCGGGTACCACGAGTTGCAGGTGCGGTTGGCGCGGATGCCGGGAGCGGCGGTGCGGGCCCGGCCGGGCTATTGGGTCCGGTGATCTCGAAAATCCGCGTCCCCTAGTTGCACCTTTCGAGCATTACCGCGCGCTTCTCGGATGGGCCGAGGCTTAGCTTCACCGCCTTGGCTTCGCATCCGGCCACCGACACCGTGTAATCGCCCGGCTTGAGTCCGGCTACCGAAAATGTGCCGTCGAGGGACGCATTCTGCACGGCCTGTGTTTCTCCGCTCACCTTGACGCGCGCGCCGGGCGGCGCTTGCCCGGAGATTTGCGCGGCGTCGAGGCCGAGCACGATCTCGATCGGGTCGTTCGCGCCTTCGTTCACCGTGACGCGGCCGTTGGGCCAGATGGTGGAACCGCTCCGAATTTCCGCCACGTACCACTGGCGAGCCTGCAGAATCCGGCCGGCCATCAATTGTAGGCCGATCGGCCCGGGCATCGCGCCCTCGATCGAGAAGTTGCCGTCCGGATCGACGGGGTGTGAATCGCCGCTGCCGCCGGAGATCGCCATCACGGTGAGCGGCGCGAAGGCGGCAAGTTTCTCGCGCGGCGCAACCACACGGCCGGTGATGGTGGTGGCTCGCGGCACGAGCGCGAGAAAATCCCGCACGCCGCCTTCTCCCGCGTCAACCGGAACGGCGAAGGCCATCGCATCCCGCCGGTTTTCCCGGTAGAACAGCAGACGGTAGCGGCCAGGCGGAATGAGGTTGAATGCGAATCCGCCATCGGGTTTGAGGTCGATGCGAACGCCGTCGGCGGGGCCGTTGTCGGGCACGATTTCGGCGCGGCCGGCGAAGGGCTCGTGCGTTTGCGAATCGAGCGCCCGCCCGCGAACCTCGATGAGCGGCACGCGCTTCAGGCGGATGTCAAAGCCACCTTGGGTGACGCCGGCGGCCACGATTACTTCGCCCGGATAGTATTCGGCGGGCGGATAGCCGGTCTCTTTGCGCAGCGCGTAGGGCGAGCGCAAAAGCAGGCGGTAGCGGTCGGGCTCGAGCAGGTCGAGTTTGAACGACCCGTCGACTTCGGAAACAGCGAAGGGGCTGCTGTGGCCGCCGCGATCGGCGTAGAGCAGGACGCCTTTGAGACCCTTGCCGTCCTCGCCGTACACATGACCTTCAATGGCGCCCGTGGGGACCAGGTCGATGGTGAGCCGCTCGGCTTCGCCCGAGGCCTTCACGCGTGCGGCTTGTGTCGGCATGGAAGGATAATTCGAATCGACGTAGCCCTGCTTCTGAATGCGAACCTCGATGTTGCCGGGCGCAAGGCCATCGAAGCGGGCGATGCCGGCGGACGACGTCTGCTGCTTCTGATTCGCCGCGCGAACCTCCACCCCGGGGAGGGGCGCGCCGGTCAGCGAGTTGCGCACAAGAACCTCGAGCACGCCCGTGCGCTCCTGCGCAAACAGGGCTAGCGCGAACAGCACGCCGAGAAACGCCGCTCTCACACGACGAACGTAGCACGGGAACGAATCGTCTGGCGGCGGCGTCTAAGAGGGAATGGAGAGGGTTCCCTCCCGGCTCGCTCTCGGTATCGCCGTTACGCTCGAAATCGCCGGCGTGTTTTGGCTGAACGGGAACTTGCGCGCGGCGATCTGGGTAGCTGCGCTTGGCGTGGGCGCGCTGGTGTGGATGTGGACCGGGCAGCGGTGGAGAGTGCTCCTGGTCTTCTTGAACGCTCTGCTCCTCAGCTTGCCGGTGGCTCGCCACTGGGGCGGGGGCGGAGAAGTTGAGGGGGGGAATTCGGCGGATGGGGAAGCAGCTCGCGAGGCCAGGGGCGGCGGCGCAGCCATAGTTGCCGACGATACTTTTCCGGGCGTGATCCTTTTCCCCGAGACGAAACCGGCAGCGACGCTGGTTCCGCCGCTTCCCGCGCTGTCGAGCAACGTCTTCGGACCCAATCAGCGCGATCCGCTCAGCATTCCGTTCTTCGGCTCTTACTGGCTGTACAAACGGCCGCAGACCGCGTTGCCGAAGCGGGCGAAGGTCATGAGCGGCGAACCGGATCGGATGCGCTTCCGCTCCACTGACCTTAAGGAAATGATCATGGAGGCGCACCAGAACCTCGGCGTGTTCATCGACCTCCGGTGTTGCCGGAGCATCGAACTGGCAATCCGCAACGCCGACCGGTATCCGTCGTCGGTGTCGCTCGAGTTGAGGCTCGTGAATACAGCCGAGGCGGGGAAGCCCTCCTTGGCCCTGGGTCCGATGCCCTTGCTTTCGCGAGCGTCGCGAGAAGGTCGCCGCGAAGGCGTGCTGGAAACGCTGCGTTTCGATCTGCCGCCTTCGCCGTCGCCCGCCCGCTTCGACGAGTTTTCCGTGCGGTTTGTGCTCGGCGGGTGGCGATCGAGCCATAGCGCCGCCGTGGCGATCGACCGGTTTGTTCTGGTGCCGAAAAATTAGATCGCCGGCAGGTGTGTCCGTATCCTATGTGTATGGTTTGGCCTGCCCTGTTGCTGCTTGCTTCGATCGCCGGGTTCGACGGTGAGAAGTTGCCCGAGATCAATGCCGAGTATCTGAACGGGCGCAAGGCCTCGCTGCCTGCCGACTCAAAGGGCAAAGTGGCGATGCTCGCCTTCGGCTTCTCCTACGATTCGCGCTTCGCCGTCGAGGATTGGGTGAAAGCGTTTCGCGCCCGCTACGGCACGGACGCCCGCATGACGTTCTACGAAATCCCTATGATCGGCGGCATGGCGCGAATGGGCAAGTGGTTCATCGACTCCGGCATGCGCAAAGGCACGCCGAAGGCGGATCAGGAGCACGTGATCACGGTGTATGGCGGCGTGGAGCCCTGGAAGGAGCGGCTAGGCTTTACCAACGCGAAGTTCGCTTATGTGGTGCTGCTCGACCGCGAAGGGCGGGTCCGCTGGCGGCACTCCGGACTGTTCGACGCCCAAGCCTTTGAGTCCCTTGTCGCCGAGGCCGCGAAACTGATGTAATCGGGGCGTGAAACTCCTCATCGCTCTTATTTGCGGCGCCCTATTTGCCGCCGAAGGGAAATGGACTCCGCGGCAGGTGCTCGAACTCGATCCCGCCATGCTGCGGAAAATGGGTCTCGAAATTCCGCCCGGTAAAATCTGGGACCCCGTCACGGGCAAGGGGCTGCTTTCCGCCGTGATCAATACAGGCGGCTGTTCCGGTGCTTTCATTTCGTCCACCGGACTGTTCATTACCAATCACCACTGCCTGTTCGGCATCGTGCAACAGCACTCGACCCCGGAGCACGACTACATCACCAACGGATTTCTCGCCGGCAGTGAGGCTGCCGAATTGCGAGGACGGTCGTCGCGGGTCACCGCGCCGTTCGGCTTCACCGATGTCACGCGAGAGATTCTGGCGGCGATTCCACCCGGCGCCGACGATGCCGCCCGCCGCCGCGCGATCGAATCGCGGCAAAACCAGATCGTCGAAACCTGCGAGAAGCAGAAGGGGCACCGCTGCGATGTCGCCGCCTACGACGGCGGAGTCAGCTACGTGCTCGCCGACGCGATGGAGTTTGCCGATGTTCGCCTGGTTTACGCTCCGCCGCGTTCGGTGGGGGAGTTCGGCGGCGAGGTGGACAACTTCGCCTGGCCTCGCCACACCGGTGATTTCGCCATCGGACGCGTATATGTGGACGGCGCGCCTTACCATCCGCCCTACTATTTCCCGCTGTCGAAAACCGGCGTGAAGACGGGCAGTTTCGTGATGGTGATGGGTTATCCCGGGGTGACCTTCCGGTCACTTACGGTCGCCGAAATGTCCGAGCGCCGCGATCTGTTTTACCCCGGGCGAGTGGACCTGTTCGGCGAGTGGATCCGCATCCTCGAGGAGAGATCGAAGGACTCCACTGCCGCCGCCATTGCGGTTGCCGAGCATCTCAAGTCGCTCAATAACACTTTCAAGAATGCTCAGGGGCAGTTACAGGGCTTCGCCCGCGGGCGCATTCTCGAAAAGCAGGAAGAGGCCGAACGCTCCGTCATTGAGTGGGCGCGCGCGCGTTCCGAGTTTCGCGATGCCGTGGCGGCGCGTGACGAGTTGAAAGCGCTCGCCGCCGAACAAAAACGGACCTGGCAGCGTGATTTCCTGTTGAGCAACGCGACTCGCGGGTCGAAGGCGTTGTACTTTGCCGTGACACTCGCGCGCGTGGCCAGGGAGCGCGCCAAGCCGAACGCTGAACGCGAGCCTGAATTCATGGACCGCGAACTGCCGCGCCTCGGCGACCGTTTGGAGCGCGAGCAGGCGAGCCTCTACGTGCCGGCGGACAAACTGCTGTTTGCTTCGTTCGCGCGGCGCCACCGCGGCGCGCCGGTGGATGTCGAAGCGCTCTACGCGGGCACCCGTGTGCTCGACCCCGCCGAGCGGCGGAAGATGTTCAACGAAAGCGCCGGGCAATTGCAGGCGCGGCACGATCCGATGCTCGATTACGGCTTCGCCATCGCCGCTGAAATGAAGGAGCTTCGCGAGCGCGAGCAGCGGTGGAACGGCGCGATTTCGCGGCTCCGTCCCGTGTGGCGGCGCGCGGTGATCGCCCACGCGGGCAAGCCGGTTGCGCCCGACGCGAACAGTTCGCTGCGTGTGAGCTTCGCGAGCGTCAAGGGCTACGAGCCGCGCGATGCGGTGATTTACAAGCCGCAATCCACGCTGGCGGGCATGTTTGAAAAAGTGACCGGCCAGGAACCGTTCACTGTTCCGGCTGACGTAGCCGCGGCGCGCGCCGACCTCGGTCCCTGGATGGACGCGGACCTGAAGGACGTTCCGGTTGATTTTCTGGCCGATGCCGATACGACCGGCGGCAACTCCGGCAGCCCCGCTGTCAATGGCCGCGGCGAACTGGTGGGCGTCAATTTCGACCGTGTCTGGGAAAACGTCGCCAACGACTTCGGATACAATCCGGCCGTTGCGCGAAATGTGTGCGTGGACGTCCGCTATCTGCTCTGGATGCTCGACCGCGTGAAGCACGGCAGCCGCCTGCTACACGAGCTTGGAGTTCAGTAGCGAGATGAGCTCGCCGCCGGATTCGATGTCCATCGCGATCTTCAGCCAGTAGATCGGCACATCGGACGGAATCCGGCTCAAGTCTTCGGGGAAATTGTAGAAGTCTTTCTCGGTCGTGACCAGCGCTTCGGCTCCCGCCTGAACCGCGCGGCGCACCAGGCGCGAGAGCTGCACCGATTTGTAAGAGTGATGGTCGCCGAACTGCCATTCGAAGCGGACGTCCAGGTTGAGCTGCTTCAAAGTGCGCAGAAAGCCGTACGGATTTCCGATTCCGCTGAAGGCGCCGACCTTCGAGAAAGGAAGTGCGCCGGCTTCGCACCGCGCGCCGGTGCGAGCCTCGTGCCAGGCCCGCGGCAGAACGCGGGCGCGGAATACCGGGGCGCGCGGGTTGTGGTGCCGGAGCACGCTTTCGATCGCCGCCGTGCGCAGTCCGGGTTCCGTGCGCGTGAGGACGAAGACGTCGGCCCGGTTCAAGGCGTCGAGAGGCTCGCGAAGACGCCCGCGGGGAAAAACCTCGCCGCCGCCAAACGGGTCGAGCGCATCGATGAGGACGATGTTGGCGTTGCGGCTCAAGGCCCAGTGCTGGAAGCCGTCGTCCAGTAAAAAAACATCCGCGCCGAACTCGCGCAGAATGCGGGTGCCGGTGGCGAACCGGTCGGCGCCGACTCCGACATGGGCGGCTCCGCCTCGCACGAAAATCTGAGCTTCGTCGCCGGTCAGAAACACCGGCGCATCCTGTCCAGCGGCGATGACGATCGATGTCGCCGTCGATTTCCGGCGATAGCCTCGGGTGAGAATGGCGGGCTGCAAACCCTGGCTGTGCAGGCGGGCGGCCAGCCACTCGACGAAGGGCGTTTTGCCTGAGCCGCCCATCGTGATGTTGCCGGCGCTCAGGACCGGAGCCGCCAGTTTGCGGGCGGCGGTGCTGCGGCGGTGGTAAGCGGAGCCGCCCGCCCAGAGAGCAGCCAGCGGAGCGAGCATCGGTCCGCCGGCGCGCTGCGCGAGACCCCGATCGTAGTGCTCGAGCAGACGATCGGCGGTCCGCGCCGCGACGCCGCGTTTGGATGCAGCCAGCTCGCGGGCTTTTTCGCCGAGCCTCGCGCGTTCATCCGCATTGTCGAGCAGGCTGCCGGTGGCCGGCGCGAGGTCCGCCGACCCGCCGATGGGAATGATGGCGCCCGCCGCCGAGAATTCTTCCGATATTTCAGGGAAGTTTTCCATGTGCGGCCCGACAATCACCGGCTTTCCGAAGAACGCGGGTTCGAGGATATTGTGGCCGCCGCGTTGGGCGAGGGTCCCGCCCATGAAGACAACGTCGGCAACCGCGAACAGACGGCTCAATTCGCCGATGGTGTCGAGCAGCAACACGCCCGGCAGCATGAGCGTGGACGATGCGTCGAGTTGGGAGCGGCGCAAGTACGCGATTCCGGCAGCGTCCAGCCTGGAGGCGGCGGAATCGAAGCGTTCCGGGCGCCGCGGCACCAGAACCAGCAGCAGGCCCGGGCGAGTGGCGGCGAGCTCGCGAAAGGCGCCGATCACCACATCATCCTCGTCCACGTCTCCCGGTTCGGCGGGCGGCATGGTGCTCGCGGCAATCCAGATCGCTTCCGGACGGAGGGAATCGAGCAGGCTGCGTATGGCGGAGGCGATCTCTCCGGAAGCCGGCGAGAAATCGTATTTCAAATTGCCGGCCACCCGGACCCGTTCCGGCGGCGCGCCCGCGGCGATGTAGCGTTGGCGGTCGCGATCGGTCTGCACGGCGATTTCATGCGGCATCCGAAGCGGCGCGGAAAAAAACCAGCGGTTGGCGCGGTACCGCGGAAATGCCCGGTCGGACATGCGGCCGTTCACGATGACGAGCGACGCGCCGGCGCGGCGGGATTCACGCCACAGGTTCGGCCAGATTTCGGTTTCGAGAATCACGACGAGCGAGGGCCGCAAAGCGCGGAGCACGCGGCGCACAATGCGCGGATAATCGAACGGCGCGAAGAACAGCCCGTCCACCATCGATTGCAGCTTGTGCTCGGCGAGTTCGCGCCCGGCAACCGTGGTCGTAGACACGTACAGCGGAGCCAGCGGGTAGCGCTCCCGAAGCGATTGAATCAGTGGAATCGCCGAGAGCACTTCGCCGACTGAAACCGCGTGCAACCAGATGCTGCCGGCAGCCGTCGGGTGAACTGAGAAGGGGAGCGCGCCGAGCCGTTCCCCGAGTCCCCGCCCGTAACGGCTATCCCGCCGGATGCGAAGCAGAAAATAGAATGGAAGAAGCGGGAAGGCGGCCCACAGAGCCAGCCGGTAAAGGAGATAAATGCAGAAGATCCTGAGGCTGTTGGCGATCACTTTGAGTATAGCCGCGGCGCAAGCCGCCGACAAGGACAGCCGCTTTGCGGTGAAGCCCGCGTCTGAGTACCCCGGCAGCGTCACTCAGGAGAAGGTCACCATCGCCGCCGTGCCGTATGTGAGGGAAGACGACGTGCGCGCCGCATTCGGCAAGGCCGACCCCGCCCGCTACACCGTGCTGCCCGTGCTCGTGGTGATTGAAAATAAAACCGGGAAAACGCTCCGGCTGAATCTGCAGGCTGAGTACGTGGACCCCGGCGGCCATCACGTCGAGGCGCTGTCGCCCGAGGAGGTGCAGTACATCGGGGCGCCGCCGCGCCGCAAGGATTCGCGCATGCCCATGCCTTCGCCGGTGCCGCTCCCGAGGAAAAAAAGTTCCGGCGGACCCCTCGGCGGTTGGGAGTTTCAAGGACGCGCCTTCGCGGCGAGAATGATTCCGCCGGGCGAGCAGGTAAGCGGCTTTTTCTATTTCCAGACCAGGCTCGACAAAGGGTCACGGTTCTATCTCACGGGCTTGAGCGAAGCGGGCACGGGCAAGGAGTTGTTCTACTTCGAAGTTCCGCTGACCGGCGCGCCTGCGCCCGAGCGCGAGTAGCGCCTATTTGCGTGCGCCGAAATTCGACATCCACTCCGTCCACGACGAGGGGACGCTCATCTCGCCGCGGTGTCCGTACCGGTTGAGCACCACCGCCGACACATTGAGCACAAAGGCCAGCGCCATCCAGGTCTGCCAGTGCGAAAACAGCCCCTGGCTAAAGCCGAAATTGCCGGTGAGCGCGAGATCCGCGGCCAGCCGCCAGAACGCGAGCGCGTAAGCGGTAAACACCGCCGGCCATAAAAGCGCGGCGAACGCCAGCGCTAAATGCCGATTCTTTCCCGGTTTCCGGCTGACTCGGCGGACGGGCCGGAGCCGGATGCGAACCACCATGACGAAACCAATTTTAACAGGGAATGTTGCTCGGAATTCCGATCCGCCGGTGATAGAGTGTTGTGTTGACCGTTTTCGATTCCGACAGGGAGACAAAATCCAGATATGAAGAGAATCAAAACCGCGGTTTTGGGCGCGGGTTTCATGGGCAAAGTGCACACCGAGCAGATTCGCCGGCTCGGCAACGTGGATGTGGTGGCGCTTGCGGCGGTCAGCGAGGAGGAAGCAGCGCGATTCGGACGGCAGTACGGCATTGATCGGACCACCGCCGACTGGCAGAGCCTTCTGGCCGACCCGGAAATCGAGGCCGTTCACATCTGCACGCCGAACGCATTGCATTTCCCAATGGCCAAAGCGGCCCTTCAGGCCGGCAAAGCCGTGCTCTGCGAAAAGCCGCTCACCATGTCTTCTAAAGAGGCCAAGGAACTGGTGAAACTGGCCGACGCCAAGGGCGTTCCCAACTGCGTGAATCACAACCTGCGCTACTATCCCGTGGTGCAGCACGTGCGCCAGATGATCGCCGCGGGCGAGCTCGGCGACATCCTGATTGTTCAGGGCACCTACTATCAGGACTGGCTGCTCTACGACACCGACTACAACTGGCGTGTGGAGCGCGCCCACAACGGCGCTCTGCGCGCGATGGGCGACATCGGTTCGCACTGGATGGACATGATCCAGCACCTCACCGGAATGAAGATCACCTCGCTCTGCGCCGATCTTCAGACCTTCCACAAGTCGCGCAAAAAGCCCAAGGGCAACGTCGAGACGTTCACCGGCAAGAAGCTGTCGCCCAAAAACTACACCGAGATCCCGATGGACACCGACGACTTCGGCGACGTGCTGCTGCGGCTCGGCGAGCGCGCGCGCGGCGTGGTGACGCTCAAGATGCCAAGGGGATTGCGCCAGGTCGTCGTCCGGGGCGACCGCATCCGGCTCGAGCAGATCCTGATCTGTCTCTTATACACATCTGCTGCTTCTCGGTGAGCCAGGTTTCGGCGGGATGCAAGAATCGCTTCCAGTGGGAAATCTTCGGCACAAAGAAGGGCGTGGCCTGGAATCAGGAGCGTCCCGATGAGTTGTGGATCGGCGAGCGCAACGAACCGAACCGCATCATTGTCAAGGATCCTTCGCAGCTGCATCCCAAGGCGGCGGGCTTTGCCGATCTGCCGGGCGGTCACAGCGAAGGCTACGACGATGCGCACAAGCAGGTCTACAAGCGGTTCTACGCGCGCGTGGCCGATCCCAAGGCGCCGGTGGACTATCCGACTTTCGCCGACGGGCTCTGGGGCATGATCTGCCTCGAGAAGGTGCTCGAGAGCGCGACCAAAGGCAAGTGGGTGAACGTCGGCTAACGAACGGGAGGCGTTGGGGGCTCAACTCCGGTGAGTCCCCAACCCGGCCAGTTCGGGTCGGCATTCGGATTTTTCTGAGGCAGAATCGCGCCGCTCTGCCTGCGCCACGCATCCAGGTTCGCCGCGAGGCGCTGCGCCATGCGTGACTCGCGCACGGCGAGATTCCGCGTCTCGCCGGCATCGGTGCGCAGATCGTAGAGCTCCGTGCGCCCGGAGGCGAGAAATTCGATGAGCTTCCAATCGCCGTCGCGGATGGCGCTCGCCGGTTCGCCGCCCTGGTTCGAGTAGTGCGGATAATGCCAGTACAGCGGGCGCTGTTTGATCTTTCCGCCGCGCAGGAGCGGCAGCAGGCTCACGCCGTCGACATCGCCGGGTTTGACACCCGCGGCGGAGCAGAAGGTGGGATAGAAGTCGATGCTCGACACCGGAGTCTCAATCACCGAGCCCGCCTTCACAACCCCGGGATAGCGCACGATCAACGGTTCGCGGATGCCGCCCTCGTAGACGTGACCCTTGCCCGCCCGGAGCGGCGCGTTGTCGGTCACGGCTTGTTTCGATGTGCCCTCGAAGCGCAGCCCGCCATTGTCTGAGAAGAACGTCACCACGGTGTTGCCGGCCAGACCGGTGCGCTCGAGTGTCTCGAGCACGCGCCCCACGCTGTCATCGAGCGCTTCGGTCATGGCGGCGTAGGTCGGATTGTAGGAGCCCTTCCCGCGATGCCGGGCAATCGCCTCCTCGCGCGCGCCGAGCGGGATGTGGACGCTGAAATGGGCGAGGTAAAGAAAAAACGGGCTCGAGCGGTTTTGTTCGATAAAGCCGGTGGCCGCGGAGGTGAGCTTTTCGGGTAGAAACTCGCCCGCCTCCGCTTTGAGGTTCGGCAGCGTGAACGGACCGAAGTAGGGCTTCGGACTCTGCGGCGGGCTGCCGCTGTGAGTGCCGCCGACGTTGATGTCGAACCCCTGGTCCGTTGGCCAGAATCCCTGATTCCCGAGGTGCCATTTGCCGATGCTCGCGCTGCGGTATCCGGCAGGCTTGAGGGCTTCGGCGACCGTGGTTTCCTCCAGCTTCAACTCGGTTGCGGTGCGCGGCGTGATGACGGGACCGCGCTCATGCGAGGGGCGTCCGGGAATCCAATCGGTGACACCGGTGCGGACGGGATATCTCCCCGTGAGAATGCTGGCGCGGGTGGGCGAGCAGACCGGACAGGCGGCGTAGGCATTGGTGAACCGCGCGCCTTGGGCGGCAAGGCGGTCGATGTTCGGCGTGGCGGCGTTCGGGTTGCCGTAACAGCCGAGGTCGCGCCAGCCAAGGTCGTCGGCGAGAATGAAGACGAAGTTCGGCGCCTGTTTGGCGAACGCCAGAGCGCTCCCGGCCAAAGCCCCGAGAAACGCCCGGCGAGCGATCATTTCCAATTCGCCACGAACACGTTGAACTCGTACCGTTCCTTGGCGTCCTTGTCGGAAACAAAAACCAGCTTCTTGCCGTTGGGCGAGAATTCGGGGAACGAGGTGAACCCGCCGAACGACGTGATGGGTTGTACGTTGCTGCCGTCCAGGTTCATGATGTAGAGCTCGAACTTCCGTCCGTCGCAGGCGTGCTTATTCGACGAGAACACGATTTTCTTGCCGTCGGGCGTGAAGGTGGGCGCAAAACTCGCGCATCCGAAATCCGTGATGGCGCGAGCGTTGCTGCCGTCCGCGTCGGCGACGAAAATTTCCATCTTCATCGGCGCCGTCAGGTCGTCGGCGAGCAGGTCGACGTACTTCTTCATCGACGCCTCATCCTTGGGATGGTTGGCGCGCCAGACAATCATTCTGCCGTCGCGGGAGTAAACGGCGCCGCCGTCGTAGCCTTTTGTGTTGGTGAGCTGCTTCTTGCCGCTTCCGTCGAGGTTCATCGACCACAGGTCGAGGTCGCCCGATGCCATCGAAGTATAGATGATCTTCTTCGTTTTGAAGTTGACCGTGGCTTCGGCATCGTAGCGCGGCGTGTTGGTCAGCCGCTTGTCGATCTTTCCGTCGAGCGTGGCGGTGTAAATGTCAAAGCCGGGGAAAACGTCCCATACATACCCGCGGCTGCGGTCGGCGCGCTTGGGGCATTCATCGCCGGCTTCGTGCGTGGAGGCGTACAGAAAGTGCTTGCCGTCGGGCAGAAAATAGCCGCACGTCACCACGCCTTTGCCGGTGGAGACCATGTGCTGATCGCCGCCGTCGGCGTTCATGATGTAAAGCTGATCGCAGGAGTGACCTTCGCGGGTGGATTGGAAAATCAGCTTCTTTCCGTCCGGCGACCAGTAGGCTTCGGCGTTCTGACCGCCGTGGGTGAGTTGCTGGATATTCGTGAGGTGCGATTGGGCAAGCAGGGAAATCGCGGTTCCGGCGAGGCAGGCGAGCGTTCTCATATCTTTTCTGCGATCATATCGCGGCGGGCTCGTGGATTCATAATAGGAGCAGGTGAAGACCCGGAGCATTGCAAAGATCGCGGCAGCCACGCTCGGCGGGTTTGTCGCGGCGTCCCTGGTCGCCGACAAGGTGCCGCTCAACCCCGTGGCGTCACAGGTTGCCGGTTTCGCCGGCGCGTTTCTCGGAACAGTGGTTGGCCGGGCGCGGCTTGCGAAACGACGAGACGCCGGGAAGCCCCCGGAGCCCGCGCCCAAATAGGCTACTCGAGGAATTTCGCGCGCAAACCCTCGATCGTGAACTCCGGTCCGCGCACCCAGTCCATCAGCTTCTTTTCGCGCGACCGCACGCCGTCGACGGCCTTTTCGAGGTCTTCAAGAGGACAGGGCGGCACCGAGATGAGGCCGTTTTCGTCGCCATGGAGCAGGTCGCCGGGCTTCACCACGAATCCGCCGATCTGCACCGGCACGCCTACCCGCACGATGTGAAACCAGCCGTGGCTCGCCACCGCGCCGCGCGCGAAATAGTGCATACCGAGGGCGCGCACCTCGGGGATGTCGCGCACCGCCGAATCCGTCACCAACCCCGTTGCGCCAAGCCTCGTGAACAGCGTTGCCATCACTTCGCCGCAATGAGCCGAGAGGTCGGGGCGATCGCCCACTTCCTGAAAAACGACAATGCCGGGCTTGGGCGAGGCGTGAACGGCTTCGAACAGGTCGACGAAAATGGAGCGGTCGGTCGGGGTCATGCGGGAAACGGTCTCCACCTGCGCGGTGACGGCGTAGCCCGCCATGCGGCCCAATTCGGGGAACAGGCAGCGCACGGACTCAGGCGCAAAACCCTCGTGCCGGGGGCGGATCTCGAGATCCTCGATGGCATTCGACAGGGTGGGCGAGTCGACGGTTTTCAGGTATTCGATCAGAGCGGGGTTCATGGCGCGTGTTCCGATTCTATGCCGCGGTGCCGCCCACCGTCATGCGATCGATGCGGACCGTGGGAATACCCACGCCCACCGGCACGCTCTGGCCCTCTTTGCCGCAGATGCCCACGCCCTCGTCGAGTTTGAGATCGTGGCCGACGCGGCTCACATGCTTGAGCGACTCCGGACCGTTGCCGATGAGGGTGGCGCCGCGCACCGGACGCGTCAGCCGGCCATCCTCGATCAGGTAGCTCTCGGAAGCCGAGAAAACGAAGTTGCCGGAGGTGATGTCCACCTGTCCGCCGCCGAAGTTCGCGCAGTACAGGCCCCGCGGCACCGAGCGGATAATATCGGCGGGATCGTCGGTTCCGGCCAGCATGAAAGTGTTGGTCATGCGCGGCATCGGATAATTCTGATAGTTCTCGCGCCGGCCGTTGCCGGTGGGCCGGGAGTTCAGCAGGCGGCTCGAGAGCTTGTCTTGCAGGTAGCCGCGCAGGACGCCGTTCTCAATCAGGACGTTGCGCTCAGTGGCCACGCCTTCATCGTCGACGTTCACTGACCCGCGGCGGCTGCGCAGCGTGCCGTCGTCCACCACCGTGCAGAGCTCGCTCGCCACCTTCTCGCCCACGCGGTTGCTGAACGCCGAGACGCCTTTGCGGTTGAAATCGGCCTCGAGGCCGTGCCCCACCGCTTCATGCAGCAGAATGCCGGGCCACCCGGGGCCGAGCACCACCGTCATCTCGCCCGCCGGAGCTTCCACCGAATCGAGCAGCACGATCGCCTGACGGACGGCTTCCCGCGCAAACTGCTCGGGCGTGTGTTCTTCAAAAAACTCGAGCCCGCAACGTCCTCCGCCGCCGTGATAGCCGTTCTGCGGCGGGCCGTCGCCCTGCCGGGCATAAGCGCTCACGTTCAGGCGCACCATCGGTTGCCGGTCCGCCGAAAGCGAGCCGTCCGAGGCCGCGATGAGGATGTGACGGACGCTGTCGGCATACGAAGCCTGCACGAGAAATACACGCGCATCGGCCTCGCGCGCGGCGCGGTCCGCCCGCTTCACCAGTTCCACGCGCGTTGAGAGCGAAGTGTCGGTGGGCGCGGTGAGCAACGGGTAGAGGTCCCGTTTGGGCCCGGTTTCGAGCGGAGCGCGGTCTACTTTCGCAGGTCCCGAGGCGATGCAGGCGGCCACCCGCGCCGCTTTGGCGATTTTTTCGGGCGCCAGGTCGTCGGAATACGCATAGCCGGTCCGCTCGCCCGAAAGCACCCGGATGCCCACGCCGACGCTGGTCCCCTGTGTGGCGCCTTTGACGATGGATTCATCCATCGAGATGGACGTCGTGACAATGTACTCGAAGTAGAGGTCAGCGTAATCGCCGCCGGCTGAAAGAGCTTCGGCGAGATAGCGGTCAAGGTCCTGGCTCGTGATGGCGAATTTCCGGGCGAAAAAGGACTCGCGAAGCTCCATACTTTGAGGGTAGCAGGCAGGTAGATTCAGGCGTTGGTGGGCTTGGGCGTTTCGGCGGTGCGCAAACCCGACCATTGCTCGCACAACACAATGGAATTGGCCGGGTTGCGCGGCGCGTATTTGATCCATGCCGGGCCGATCACGCGTTCCGGATCGGCCGGCAAGTGGCTGTAAAGCGAAGAGATATCCTGCGATGTCGTGTAGCAGACGCCGTTGATCGAGTAGGTGTAGTAGATCGTGGTGTCGGTGGCTTCGGTCACCATGCCGTCGCCCAGACGGCCACGGCGGTCGAGCACCAACCGGCGCATTCGCTCTTTCTTCTCCGGGCTGGTTTTGTAATCCAGCAGAATCCAGGCGGCAACCGCCACCAGGATACCCGCCAGAACCGCCAATCCGGCTACCTGCCAAGCGACACCCATACTATCGAACTGTCGGGACCTCCTGAAACGCCTTGGCGTAGTCCTTCAAGAACTGCTCCAATCCTTTATCGGTCAAAGGATGGTTAAACATCATATCCAAAACCTTCCACGGCATGGTCCCGATGTGTGCGCCTGCCTTCGCCGCGTCGATTACGTGCAGCGAGGTGCGAAGCGAAGCCGCCAGAACCTGCGTTTTGAAATTGTAGTTGTGATAGATGCGAACGATGTCCTCGATCAACTGCAGTCCGTTCCAGCCGATGTCGTCCACGCGCCCGACGAAGGGGCTGACGAAGTAAGCGCCGGCTTTGGCGGCGAGAATCGCCTGCGCGGGCGAAAAGCAAAGCGTCACGTTGACCCGGATGCCGTCGCGGCTCAGCAGCGAGCAGGCCCGGATGCCGTCGCGGGTGAGCGGCACTTTCACGACGACGTTTTTGTGGATCTTCGCCAGTCTGCGCCCTTCGGCGATCATCGCGTCGCTTTCGGTGGCCACGACTTCGGCGCTGATGTCGCCGTCGACGATTTCGCAAATGTGGCGGATCTGTTCTTCGATTGGTTTACCTTCCTTCGCGATCAGCGAAGGGTTGGTGGTGACGCCGTCAATCAGGCCCAGTTCGACGCCCTTTTTCAGTTCGTCGAGATTCGCGGTGTCCAGAAAGAACTTCATGTTTGCTCCTCTTTATTCAGTTTCGCCGATCACGGGATTGCGCAGGACGCCCAGTCCTTCGATCTCCACTTCCACGGTGGACCCGGGCAGCATGGGGCCCACGCCGGGCGGAGTGCCGGTGGCGATCAGGTCGCCCGGTTCGAGCGTCATGAAAGACGTGACGTAGGCGATGATGGCGTCCACCGGGAACATCATGTCCGAGGGGTGGCCGTCCTGCTTCACCACGCCGTCGAGCCGGGTGACAATCCGCAGCTTCGAAAGATCCACGTCCTCTTTGCCGGTCAGCCAGGGTCCGGCCGAGCAGAAGGTATCGAAGCCTTTGCCGCGGGTCCATTGCCCGTCTTTTTTCTGCAGGTCGCGGGCGGTGACGTCGTTTACGATCGTGTAGCCGAGCACGTAATCGAGCGCATGCTCGCGCGGCACGCGGCGGGCGCGCCGTCCAATCACCACTCCGAGTTCGCCTTCAAAGTCGACGCGCTGCGAGAGCGTGGGGTAGACGATCGGGTCGCCCGAGGCGATCAGCGAGGAGGGCGGCTTTAGAAAGATCAACGGCTCGGCGGGAACTTCGTTGCCGAGTTCGCGCGCGTGCTCGGGATAGTTCCGGCCCACGCAGACGATCTTGGTCGGCGCGCAGGGCGGCAGCAGTCGCGCGGTGCTCAGGTCGATGTCATTCGGGTCGCCGTAGAGTACGTCGGCGGTGTCGGCGGTGGTCGGGGAGACTCCGCGGTTGAAGGTATAGCGGACTCGTTTCATGAACTTTTGGCGGCGGACCGTCCGAGCACCTCGCGGATCTGATCGGCGTGGCGGCGCGGGTGCTGGATCATCATAATCAGGCACTCGCGCGCGGTGATGCGGCCCACCGGATGATCCACCATGCGTCCGCGCAGGTCGTCGCCGAGGCTCTGGACGTGTGCCACCGTGCGGTCGCGGGCTTCGTTGAAGCGGGCGAGCGCGATGGCCAGCGTCTCGTAGCGGCCGGGCTGCACGGTGGGGGGAGCGTCGAGTTTGCGGGCCCGGTCGATTCCGAGCGCGCGAATCTCGTCTTCCCGCGACGGGCGCCCGCCGTTGTCTTCCGGCTGGCTTCGCGAAACCATCGCCAGCATGCCGCGCTCGGCAAGCGCGCAGTGTTCCACCAGGCCACGGACACTCCATCCCGTGGCGGGCGTTTCTCCCGCCTGCTCCTCCGTGACGCCGGCAACGGCGTCGACGAGCGCGCGGCGGCTCGATTCGAGATCGAGGATCAGGTCCTGGCGTTCGGTGTCAGTCATTTTTTAAGAAGGTCGAGGATGGATTGGAGTTCTTTGCGGATTTCGTCGAGCGCCGGGGAGGGCGCGGGGGCTCCGAACAGGGAAACCTGCTCGAGCTGTTTGGAGGCTCGTGCCTTGGCCACTTTGGCGGCTTTGGCCGCCGGAGCCGGCTTTTCACGTGTTTCGAGCCACTTGCGCGCGCCTTCAATCGTGTAGCGCTTTTCGTAGAGCAGGTGCTTGATTTCGAGCACCAGTTCCACGTCCTTGCGGCGGTACAGGCGGTGTCCGGTGCCCGATTTACGCGGTCCGAGCCCCGGGAACTCGTTTTCCCAAAACCGCAGGACGTACTGTTTCACGCCGGCGATCTTGGCCACGTCGCCGATTCGAAAATACAGCTTGTCTGGAATTTCCTGAGGTTCGGGATTGAGCGGGATCGGTTCCGCCATAAGCTCGCTCCGGGCATCTAGGCCGCCGGAGATACCATTATTGTAGTGGCTATTCTTGCGGGAATCCATCCGGTTCACGAAGCGCTCAAAACCGGACGGCCGATTGACCGGGTTTTGATCGCCAAGGGCGCGGGCGGACAAAGGCTGCAGGAGATCATCGACTTATGCCGGTTGCAGCGCGTGCCGGTGCGGTTCGAGCCGCGCGAGGCGCTCGACCGTGCCTGTTCGACTCCGGCTCACCAGGGCGTAGTGGCATTCGGCGCGGCGCGCCAGTATGCCGACGCCGCGCCCTTGATCGACTCCGCCGAACTGCTCGTGCTTCTCGACGGCGTGGAGGATCCGCACAATCTCGGAGCCATCATCCGTACCGCCAATGCCGCGGGCGCGGGCGGCGTGCTGATTCCCGACCGCCGTGCCGCTGGACTCACCGACGTCGTCGCCAAAGCTTCGGCCGGCGCCATCGAGCATGTACCGCTGCTGCGTGTGGGAAACGTCAGTCAGGAAATCAGCCGCTTGAAAAAGGCCGGCTTTTGGGTGTACGGATTAGATGAGAGGGGAAGTGAGCGCTACGACCGCGTGGACTTCGCGGAGCGCTCCGTATTCGTCATGGGAGGCGAAGGCAGAGGCCTGCACGAACACGTCAAAGAACATTGCGACGCTCTGCTGCGGATTCCCATGGCCGGAGAAATCGCGTCCCTGAACGTCTCGGTGGCGGCCGGTATCGTGCTTTTTGAATGGCGGCGCCGCAGGGAACTCAAACAAAACAATGGATGATATCGACCGCAAGATCATCGCGGCGCTCGAGGAAAATGCCCGCGTAACGGCAGCCGACCTGGCCCGCAAACTCCAGATCATGCCCAAGACCCTGGCCGACCGCCTGCGGCGTCTCGAAACCGAAGGGGTGATCGAGGGTTATCATGCCGCCATCAGTCCCGTGAAGGCCGGCTTTGCCCTTCGTGCTTTTATCGGTTTGCAGTCGCAGGGAGAAGCTGCGGCGAAGGTAATTTCATTGGCTCGCACCATTCCCGAAGTCAAGGAATTGCACCGCTGCGAGGGTCGTTATTCGTTTCTGATGAGGGTTGTGGCCAGGGATGAGGAGGACTTGAAGCGCGTGCTCGACGCATTTGCCGAGCACGGCTCCAAGGAATGTTTGACGGTCGTTTCAACGCCGCTGACGCGGCGCATTACATGAAAGGCTGACTACCAGCGGTTGCGGCCACCGCCGCCGCCACCCGAGCGGCCGCGGCCACCGCCGCCGCCACCAAAACCGCGTCCGCCGCCGCCGCCGCCCGCCGGCTTCGGCCGGGCTTCGTTGACGTTGAGGGCGCGGCCATTCAGTTGATAGCCGTTGAGATGGTCGATCGCGGTCTGCGCCTCGCGGGCGTCCGTCATTTCGACAAAAGCGAAGCCGCGCGGCTGGCCGGTGTCCCGGTCGGTAATGATGTTAACGCGCTCAACCGCGCCGTAAGCCGCAAACGCCGCCTGGAGATCTTCCTGCGTTGTCTGGTAGCTGAGGTTTCCAACGAAAATGTTCGTCATGGATGTTGGTCCTTGTGTGAAATACGTCTCTGTTCAGACTGCGCTGGAGGATTGAGATCGGCAAGCGGCGGCCAGAAGGCACTCGATGATTGAAACAGGTGCGGGCAAAGACATGGCAAGTATAGCACAAATGTCAATAATAGTAACGATGGCTGAAATCAAGATTGTTCCGGCGGAGCGCGCCGATGTACCCCTGATTCTCACAATGATCCGCGGATTGGCGGAATACGAGCGCCTCCCCGACCAATGCGTCGCCACCGGGGAGCAGCTCGAGCGCACGCTGTTCGGGGAGCGTCCGGCGGCGGAGGTCCTGCTCGCGTGGTCGCAAGGCGAATGTGCCGGCTTCGCGCTCTTCTTTCAGAACTACTCGACCTTCTTGGCCAAGCCCGGTATCTATCTTGAAGACCTGTTCGTGATTCCCGCCCGCCGCGGCGAGGGCATCGGGTTGGCCCTGCTCGCGCACCTCGCCAAACTGGCCGTGGAGCGGGATTGCGGGCGCGTGGAATGGGCGGTGCTCGACTGGAACACGCCGGCGATCGATTTCTACCGGGCGATGGGCGCGCAGGCGATGGCGGAATGGACCGTGCCTGTCTCTTATACACATCTAGATGTGTATAAGAGACAGACTCGAGGCTCCTCAATGGCTGTCAGTCCTAAAGTCGTCGTGATCTACCCTCGTCCCAAAGACGAGGCCGCGTTTGAAGATGCGTACAAGAGCGAGCACATGCCGATGCTCGAGGAAAAACTGAAGGGACTCAGCCGCTTTGTGGCGACCAAGATCCTCAGCTCGCCGCAGGGCGAGGCGCGCACCTATCGCATCGCTGAGCTGCATTTCGGAAACATGGAGACGCTTCAGAAGTGTCTGCAATCGGAAGGCGCCCGGGAAGTGATCGAGCACGCCAAGTCGATCTCGACCGGCGGTCCGCCGATTATGCTGATTGCCGAGGAAGAGACTTTCCTCTACTGGTAGGCTCGCGCTGGACCGCACCGTGGGCGGGCGGGCACAAGCCGCGCCGGAGCACGCCCGCGACGAATTCGTCGAAAAAACGCAGAACCTGGTCGCCGCGCACCGGCATTCGCTCCGCGATGGCGAGCTTCGCCAAGCCGTGCACCGTTGCCCATGAGGTGAGCGCGACCGGCATTGGATCGCCTCCCATCACCGCGCCCTCGGCTTGAGCTTCCGTGACAAAACCGAGCAGCGTTTCAAACGCCGTTTGTCCCGCCGCCTGGCACACCGGATGTCCCGATACCTCGGGAGTCGAATCGAACATAACCAGGAAATAATTCGGGTGGCGCAGCGCGAACGCGATGTAGCCGTGGCCGCTCAACTGCCAGCGCTCGGCGGCCGTTTTGCCGCGGGAAGCCGCGCGTTGCATCGACGCCGTCAGCCGCTCGAATCCTTGAGCCGCGACTGCGGCGAGCAACTCGTCTTTGTCGCGAAAGTGCCGGTAAGGGGCATTGTGTGAAACGCCCGCTCTTCGCGCCGCTTCGCGCAGCGTGAAGGCGGCCCAGCCGGCCTTGGTGATCAGCTCAGCGCCTGCCTCGAGCAGAGCGTCTCGCAGTTCGCCGTGATGGTAGGTCCGGGGGCCGGGGGCGGTCTTCCTCAAACTTGATGTTGACACCAGCAACATTATGCGGCAGAATGTTGCTGGTGTCAACATGAGTTACGGTTCCTACAAACAACACGCAGTCGAATCGCGGTGGGACGCAATTGTCATCGGGTCCGGCATCGGCGGGCTTGCGGCGGCGGCTCTGTTGGCCAGGCACGGCGGAAAACGGGTACTCGTTCTGGAGCGGCACTACACGCCCGGCGGCTACACTCATTCGTTCCACCGTCCAGGCTATGAATGGGACGTGGGGGTGCACTACGTCGGGCAAGCGCACGACCGGCGTTTCGAAGTCCGGCGCGCTTTCGACCACCTGAGCGAGGGGCGGCTCGAGTGGAACCCCATGCCCGCCGTCTACGACCGCGTCGTCATGGGCGGGCGCGTCTACGATTTTCCAAGCGGCGCCGAACGCTTCCGCGAGCAGATGAAGTCCTATTTCCCGTCCGACGCAAATGCGATTGACGGCTACATGCGGGCCGTGAGCGAAGCCAACCGCGCGAGCGGCCTCTATTGGGCCTCGAAAGCGGTTCCGGCGGCTGTAGCGGCGATGGCCGGGCCGCTGATGAGGCGGTCGTTTCTCCGCTGGGCCGACCGCACCACCGCCGGCGTCCTGAGCGGCATCACCCGCAACCGCGAGTTGGCCGGCGTTTTGACGGCCCAATGGGGCGACTACGGTCTGCCGCCTTCTGAAAGCAGCTTCGCCATCCACGCTTTGATCGCCGGGCACTATTTCGACGGCGGCAGTTATCCGGTTGGGGGCGCGGGCCGAATCGCCGAAACCATCATCCCGGTGATCGAGTCGGCCGGCGGCAAAGTGCTGGTGAGCGCCGAGGTGGCGCAGGTGCTGATTGAGAATCGGCGTGCGGTGGGCGTCCGGATGGCCGATGGCCGGGAATTTCACGCCGGAATCGTGGTCAGCGACGCCGGCGCCCGGAACACCTTCGAACGGTTGGTTCCCGACTCTGAAAAGGCGGTCGAGAGCGCCCGGCGCGAGTTGCGGACCCTTCCGGCCTCGAGCGCGCACCTGAGCCTCTATGTGGGAGTGAAGACTCCGGCCCGCGACCTCGGTCTCGAAGGAACCAACCTATGGATCTACCCGGATCCGGACCATGACGGGAACGTGCGGCGTTTTGTCGAAGACCCGTCGGCGCCCTTCCCCCTGCTCTACATCTCTTTCCCGTCGGCCAAGGATCCTGATTTCGAGCGCCGCCATCCGGGCCGGGCCACCATTGAGGTGGTTGCCATGGCCCGTTATGAAGCGTTCGAGCGCTGGCAGGATTCGCGGTGGCGCAAGCGCGGCGGCGAGTACGAATCATTCAAGGCCGGATTATCGGCGCGGCTCTTGGAGGAACTGCGGCGTCATGTTCCGGGCTGCGAGGTGGATTACGCCGAATTGTCCACTCCGCTCAGCACGCGCCATTTCATGAACTATGAGCGGGGCGAAATGTACGGGCTGAGCGCGGTTCCCGGGCGCTTTCGCGCCAGGAGCCTGGCGCCCCGCACTGCGGTCCGCGGCCTTTATCTGACCGGGCAGGACGTGGCATCGCTCGGGGTTACGGGCGCGATGTTCGGCGGCGTTATGACGGCGTCAGCCGTGCTCGGGCGCAACCTGATGTCCGTGGTCACGCGCAAGGACGAACCCGTGAAGCGGGCGCGTGCCGCGCGCGCCTCGTGAATCACGGCTGGTACGGAAATTTGTTCACCGCCCGGATGCACTCGGCCAGCGCGGTCATCAGATTGGGTCCCCACCCGATGGGCGTGTAGGGCGCCTGTTTCTGATTCGTCTCTTTGTCGGCCTTGGCCAGGAACTTCATGGCAGGGTCAGGCGGAGTGATGTACTCGCGCACGGTGATGACAAACTCGGCTTCGCCGCCTTCATACTTCTTGGTCATGGCGAAGTGGTGGAGCTTGCAAAGCTGCTCCGCGGGATTCTGCTGGGCAAATGTCCATTCAGTCATGGCTAAACTTTGGCGAAAGGTTCCTCAATCGACGGGCTCTGCGGCGTGAACAGGCGCGCGCCGTTGGCCGTAATCAGCATATCGTCTTCCAGGCGGACTCCGAATTCGCCCGGGATGTACACCCCCGGCTCGTCGGAAAAAGTCATGTTCGGCGCGAGCGGCAGCGTATTGCCTTTCACCAGGTACGGCCATTCATGACCGTCGAGCCCGATGCCGTGCCCGAGCCGGTGCGTGAAATACTTGTAGCCCGGCCCGAACCCCGCATCTTCGATCACTTTGCGCGCCGCGCGGTCCACGCTCTCGCACGCCGCGCCCGGCCGCGCGGCCGCGAGTGCCGCGGCTTGCGCCCGGTGCACGATATCGAACACCCGCTTCATTTTGTCGCCGGCCTTGCCGAGCACGAAAGTGCGGCTGATATCGGATTCGTATCCTTCCACGCGGCATCCGCCGTCAATCAGCAGGATGGTCCCCTCGCGCACCACCTGCGGCCGCGCCGAGCCGTGCGGATTGGCTGACCACTCGCCCACCTGCACGCCCGCCCCGCCCTGAAAGCCGAGCTGCGTGTGCGCCGCCGAGACAAGCTGTGCGAACTCGAACTGCGTCATGCCGTCGCGCATCGCTTTCCAGGCGGCCTCGTAGGCCGCGAGCGTGACGTCGTTGGCCAACTGCATGAGCGCGATTTCAGCCGGAGACTTGATGGCGCGGCACCCGGCCGTAACCGGTGTTGCGCTCACGACGCTTGCCTGCGGAGCCGCCTTCCCCACGCCGTCCGTGAAGACGAATTTGACGGTCTCTTCCATGCCCACGCGGCCGGTGCGCACGCCGCGCTCGCGCAGCCCGAAAGCGACTTTCTCATACGGGCTGTCGTCTTCGTCCCACTTGAGAACCTGTGCCTTCTGGCCCACCGGACCGCGGGCAATCTGCTCGCGGGCGCGGTCCTCTTCAAAACGCGGAGCGACAAAGAACGGCTCGCCCTTCTGCGGCAGGACCATGAAAAACAGCCGCTCCGAGTTGCCCCATCGCACCGCCGTGAAGTATTCGAGCGAAGTTCCGCCCATCATACAAATGGCGTCGATCTTGTTCTCGGCCATCAGGCGTTGCGCGCGCTCAATCCGCGCCTGCCGCTCCTGGTTGGTGATGGGCTGCGCCTCGCTGCGCCGGCTCTTGAGCGCGGCAATCGAGGGCGGAAGCGTGGCGGGCGGCGGCGGGGTTTGCCGCTGCGCGAATGCGGCCGCAGCGGGAATGGATGCAAGCCAGGTCCGGCGAGTCATTTCGCCCATTCTGGCACAGACCGGCTTCGCCGCGCCGTGACCCTTCATTGCCGCAAGGTTGCGTCCGGTTCCTTTAAAGCAGCGCGAGCGGCGGGAATCAGGGTCGCGAGCAGGGCCACGAACAGCAGCAGGAGCGCGGCCTTGGCGAATGTCGCGACGTCGAATGCCCCGACTCCGACCAGCCTGTCCGAGATGACGCTGGTGAAAGCTAAAGCGATTCCTACGCCCACCATCAGCCCGCCCGCGGCCAGCCGGAGGCCTTCCCGCAGCAGCATGGAGACGATATCGCGCGGTTGGGCGCCCATCGCCATGCGAATTCCGAATTCCGACGTTCGTTGCCGTACGTTGTAAGCCATAACACCGTACAAACCGAGCGCCGCAAAAAACACGCTCATCAATCCGATCGTCCCGGTGAGAGTAGCCGCAATCTTGTGTCCCACATTGGCAACCTGGGTATATTCGCCGAGCGGGACGGAGTGAAACCCGGCTGCGGAAGGTTCGATGTCCATCACTGCGCGCCGCAGAGTGGGTGCGGCCTCGAGCGGCCGGCCGCGTGTTTTTGCAAAGAAATATAGCTCGGGGGTGCCGTTATAACGCTGCGCGAAGGGTAGGTAGAAGTGGGGGCGTGGCGGCTCGTTCGCGTTGAACTGTTTCGTGTCGGGGACGTAGCCGACAATGGTGGTCGGCCTGCCGTTTTCACGAACTACCCTGCCGACCGGATCCGCACCCTCGAAGTACCGGCGCGCGAACGCCTGATTCACAATCATGACCCGCTCGGTTCCGCGCTCATCCCTTTCATCGAATTCGCGTCCGGCGATCAACGGAATGCTGAGCGTTCTGAAATAGGCTGGGCCCACGATTGACCGGTTCACCGTCACTGTCTCCATCTGCGGCGGCGAGTAGCCGTCCACCCGAACCGTCGACCACGGGCCGGCCGTCGAGGCTAGCGGCGCAAAATCCGAGTAGCTCACCGACTCGATTTCAGCCGTGGACTCCAACCTGTTCCGCAACCGCGGGGCAAAGCTGAGAATCCGCTCCGCCGGCAGCGAACTGCTTTCGATGAAGAAGCGGCCGAACAGCACATGGTCCGATTCGAATCCGGTCCGGATCGACTTCAGGTTTTCGAAGCTTCGCACGAACAAACCGGCGCTGATCAGCACGACAAAAGTTAATGCCATTTCGAACAAAACAATCAACGCTCTGGCGCGCTTGGCAAGCGGACTTGAGGTGGCCGTACGTCCGCCGTCCTTTAGACTCCCGCATACATCCACGCCCATCGAGAAGAGAGCGGGCGCTATTCCGGATACCAGCGCCGAAACGATGCAGATGCCCAGGGCGAACAGGTAAATGCGCATGTTGAGCGGCGGGCTTGAGGTCAACGGGAGCCCGATGTCGGGAATCAGTGCGGCTATGGAGCCGAGCATCCAAAGCAGCAGAGGGTAGGCAACCGCCGCTCCTGCGGCGACAAATAGCGTGGTCTCCACCAATAACTGGCGCACGATCCGGAAGCGTGCCGCGCCGACTGCCAAACGGATCCCAAATTCGCGCCGGCGTCCGAGAGACCGCGCCAGCAGCAGGTTGGCGATGTTGGCGCACACGATTACCAACATCACGAGCGACACCGCCATCAGAATCCGTAGTGGAGCGCTCAGGTACTCGTGAACGCCATCGTGCTGCTCCGAGGGCGGCAGAACAGTCGCGGATCGGCCCCGGTTCGTCCTCGGGTACTGCGCCGCGAGTCGATTGCCGGCTGCGGCCGCCTCGGCTCGCGCCTGTTCGACCGTGACTCCAGGCTTGAGACGGACTATCGCGTCAAACACCCGGTCCGACCGGTCCTGGTAGTAGGTTGCGTCCAAAACGCCCAGCGCGCCGCTCATCGAAACCGGAATCCAAACATCGAGCAGCAGCACCGGGACCGTACCGTGAAAGCCCTTCGGAGCGATGCCCACCACCGTAAGCGGGTGTTGATTGATCCGGACAACTCTGCCCACCAGACCCGGATCGCCATGGAAGCGCTGGCGCCACATCCGCTCACTGATGACGGCAACCGGGTTGGACCCGGGCGCGTTGTCCAGGTCGGAGCCCGTGAACAATCGGCCAACTTTCGCCTTCACGCCGAGCACGTCGAAGTAGTCGGTTGAAACGATTTCGCCCCACGTGAGTTGCGCGTCGTTCTGCTCCTCGAGTGTAAACGCGCACTGGCGCCGGATGAGCATCCCGTCGATCTGCTTCAGCCCCTCCCGGTAACTTAGATAATCCGGCCAGGAGAGCGCGGTCCCTCCATTGGGCGCCTCGGGCGTAACCGTCTCGAACACCGCCAGCCGATCGCTAGCGGCTGCGCCATGGAACGGATGGGTCAGCGTGGAGTCGATCCAAATGAACGTGGTCGCGGCGGTGGCAATGCCCAGAGCCAGCGTGATCACCGCAACGGCGGCAAATCCGGGACTCGCCTTCAACTGCCGAAAACCGAACCGAACATCCTGAACAATGCCGCGCATGGCATTCTTCCCTGCAACTTCACCGCACTTCTCTCCTTGTTCATTCTACAGGCCCGCGCAGAAGACGCCCGCCCATCTTCGGACTTTTGTGTCCGAAACCGGACAGTCCTAACCACGCCGTAGGCCGGCGCACGGGAGTACTCTGCGTTGCTATAGTTTGAAAAACCGCTCCTCTAATTCGTCTCACGGCCGCATTCCGCTGGATACGGGCGCGAACCCGCCGTTGCGGGGAATCATTAAGTCTGCTTCAGCACGTAACCCAAATTGGCCGCAGGGCCATCAATGGACTCAGGAGGAATTTCCGGATGCGCATGGCATGGCTGGCGTCGATCGGCACAATGATGGTGAGTAGTCTTCTAGCGCAGGTGGATCCTCCATCGCGCGTGGCTCGGGTGAACTTCTTAGCGGGCGAAGTGAGTTTCCAACCCGCCGGTCTCGACGATTGGGTCGCCGCGCCGATCAACCGCCCCCTCACCACCGGCGACCGCCTGTGGATTGCCGACCGTTCCCGCGCCGAACTTCACATCGGCAGCACCGCCGTGCGCGCCAACCAGAACACCGGCTTTTCCTTCGCCAACCTCGACGACCGAACCGTGCAGATCAGCCTTTCGCAAGGCACGCTCGACGTCCACCTGCGGCGCTTGGACGAGGATCAGGTGTTTGAAATCGACACGCCGAATCTCGCCTTTTCGCTGCTGCGCCCGGGCGAGTATCGGATCGATGTCGACCAGAGCGGCGAGTCGAGCCTGATCACGGTCCGTGGCGGAGAAGGCGAAGCGACCGGCGGAGGGCAGGCGTTTCCGGTTCGCGCGCGGCAACAGGCTCGCGTGACCGGCACCGGCCAGTTCACCTTTGACGTTTTCGACGCTCCGTCGCCCGACGGTTGGGACGCATGGTGCCGCCAGCGCGACCGGCGGGAAGACCAGGCGCAATCGGCTCGCTATGTGTCGCGCGAAGTCATCGGCGTCGAAGATCTGGACGAACACGGCTCCTGGCGGGCCGTGGGCGATTACGGAATGGTGTGGTACCCGCGAACCGTGGTTGCCGGGTGGGCGCCATACCGCTTTGGGCATTGGGCGTGGATCGAACCCTGGGGATGGACCTGGGTGGACGACGCTCCCTGGGGATTCGCGCCCTTCCATTACGGACGCTGGGTGTTTGTCGCCGGGGAATGGGGATGGGTGCCTGGTCCGGTTGCGCCGCGGCCTGTATATGCGCCTGCGCTGGTGGCTTTTGTCGGCGGACCGCGCTTCAGCCTGTCGGTTTCGATTGGCGGTGGCGGAGGAGGAGTGGCGTGGTTCCCGCTCGGTCCGGGCGACGTTTACATCCCCGCTCATCATGCGAGCGAGGCCTACTTCACCCGCGTGAACGTCAGCAACACGGTGGTGAACCGCAATGTCAATATCACGCAGGTCTACAACACGACGGTGATCAACAACCGGACCACGGTGATCAACAACAATAACGTCACGTACGTCAACCGTACCGCGCCCGGCGCCGTGACCGCCGTGCCGAGCGATGCTTTTGTGCATTCGCGGCCCGTGGGGCAAGCGGCCGTGGCCGTGCGCCCGGCTGATGTGGAATCGGCGCAGGTTTCGATGGCTGCTCCGGTTGCGCCGAGCCGCCAGAGCCTGCTCGGACCGAATGCGCCGGCAGCGTCGCGTCCGCCCGCGAGCGTCACCAACCGCGCGGTTGTCGCCAAGGCGCCCCCGCCGCCCGCTCCCGTGCCGTTCTCCGCGCGGCAGCAGTCGCTCAGCGCCAATCCCGGCCGTCCGCTCGCGCCCGAGACGATGCGCCAGATGCAGCAGCRGCGGCCGATGGAACGGCCCGGCTTCCGGCAGGCGGACGAGGCGCAACCCGCCGCCGCTCCGGCCCCGCCTCGCCGTCCCGCCGAGTGGCCCGCCGAGCCCCGTCCGGAGCGGCCAAGGCCGGTGCGGACCGACAATGCGGAGCCCATTCGTCCGGCCATCCATCCCGCCGAGGAGCGGCCGCTGCCCCCGCCGCGCCCGGCCGAAATCAGGCGCGAGGAGCGTCCCACCGAGCGGCCGAAGCCTCAACCGGCACCCCGCGATTCCGAGCGCAAACAGGAGAAGCGAACCGAACGCGAAAAGCCGCCGGAGAAAGACAAATAATCAGCCGGCGCCGAGCAGTTGCGCGGCCAGCAGCAGCAGTATGCCCGCACTGCTCATCAGAATTTTCATGACGGTCCAGCTTCGCAGCGTCTCGCCGACCGTCATGCCGAGGTACTCCTTGACGAGCCAGAAACCGGCGTCGTTGACGTGCCCGAGACTCGACCCGCCGCAGCACACGGCCAGCATCATGAGTTCGGGCGAGGTGCCGGTGACGGCTTTCATGAGCGGAGCCAGAATGCCGGCGGCGGTGACGATGGCCACCGTCGCCGAGCCTTGCGCCGCCCGCAGTCCGGCAGCGGTGACGAAGCAGACTATCAGCGGCGAGATGTGGGAGCGGGCCAGCAATCCTCCCGCGTAAGGCGCGACGCCGCAATCGACAATCACCTGCTTGAACGCGCCGCCCGCTCCGATGATCAACAGAAGCGAGGCGGCCGGGCCGAGCGACTCGGTGGCGAGCCGCGTGAGGGCGCCCGCATCGAGTCCGCGGCGCAGCCCGAGCGCCCACATCGCCGCGAATACCGTGATCAACAGCGCTGTAAAAGGGTGCCCGACGAATTCCGTCGCCGGGTTGCGGAACATCGTTCCGGCGAAAATCAGCGCAACCGGCAACACGAGCAGCGCGACCACGATGGGGATCGGGGGCGGGCTGCCGGTCGCGCTCGCCTGGTTGGCGGCAATCGCGGGCAGCGGCGGAAAGATGCGGAGCGACGCCCACCCGCCGAAAACAATGCCGCCGAGAATCGAAAGCGGAATCGACAGAATGATGCCGTACACGATGCTCTTGCCGAGGTCGGCGCCCATCAGTTGAGTGGCCACGGCGGGCGCCGGATGAGGCGGAACCAGTGCGTGCAGGATGGTCATCGCGGCGGCCAGCGGCAAGCCATAAAACAACAGCGACCGCTTGGAGCCCCGTGCCATGTTCCACACGAGCGGCGCGAGAATCACGAAGCCGACTTCGAAGAACACCGGCAACCCCACCAGAAACGCCGAAATCAGCACCGCCCAGTTGGCGCGATCATCGCCGAAACGCGCAAGCAGCCATTCGGCCAACCTCCGTCCGCCTCCGGAATGCTCGATAAAGCGGCCGATAATCGAGCCCAGCGCGACGACAATGGCGATGAACCCGAGCGCATCGCCCGCGCCCGTCTGGATGGCTTTGAGGATTTTCGCCGGCGGCATCCCGGCCGCTACGCCCAGGGCGAGCGATGCCACCAGAAGAGCCAGAAACGCGTGCATGCGCACAGCGAGGATGAGCGTGAGCAGCAGCGCGATGGCGGCCAGCGTCACCGCGATCAGGTATGGTCCGGAAGGCAATCCGCGAGTATATCGCGACTGGGAAGCGGCAAACTGCGATCCTCCTCCGCCCTCCGCCCGCTTGCCCCGGGGAGAACGCGACTTCAATCCGGGGCGCGAATGTTCAGGCTGGATCAGCTCGCGCGATTGCCGCTGCCTTTGGCATAGTGCGGCTTGTGGTCCGGCCGTTTCACCACTCGCGCTTACTTTTTTCGCAGAATTTCGGCCTGTTCGGCCTCTTTTTGCTGTTTCACGCGGGCGCCTTCGGCAAACGCGCGCTTGCTCCCCTCGAGGTCACCCTGCAAGCGGAGCACTTGGCCGAGCGCGTTGTACGGTCCGGGATCCCTCGGGTCGAGCCGGATCGCTTCCCGCAACGCGCGCGCCGCGGCGTCGAGATCGCCCTTCTGTTTGAGCGCCGTGCCGAGCATGTAGTGCGCGGTGGCGTAATCGGGCCGGATGCGGACCGCCTCGCTCATGTGGTGCGCAGTTTGTTCGAAGTCGCCCAATTGCCAGAGCGTGATGCCGAGCGTGTAATGCGCTTCGGCGAGTTCGGGATCGAGCCGGATGGCCTCGGCGAGTTCCTTTTTCGCGCCTTCGAGATCGTCCTGCTGCTTGAGCGCCAGTCCGAGATCGTAGTGCGCGATGGGCAGTTTCGGGTCCCGCTCGAGCACGGCGCGGAACTGAGCTACGGCTTTCGGATACTCGCCGGTCTGCATGTACGCAAATCCGATGTTGGTGAGCGCGGTGAGGTTGTTGGGGTCGGCGGCGAGCACCTTGCGAAACTGCTCGATTCCCTTGGCTGCCTCGCGCGTCTCCACCAGCGTGAAACCGTAGTTGTTGCGGGCTTCGTGGTTGGCGGGATCGGTCTCGACGGCTTTCTGATACGCGGCGCGAGCGTCGGGATACGAGCCCGATTTCTGGAGCGCGAGGCCCAGCGCGTTCCACGCCGCGGAGTTCGCCGGCTGTAATCTCACCGCGGCGCGCAGTTCGTTGACGGCTTCGGCGTAATGCGAGACTTCGTGGAAAGAAAGCCCGAGCTGCCATCGGTAGTCGAAAACGTTGGGCGCGTAGCGGACGGCGGCCTGGAGCAGCGGGATGGCGGTATTTGGATCGCGCTCGAGCCAGTAGATCACGCCCAGATGGTAGTGAGCCGCGGCGAGTGACGGCTGCAATTGGATGGCGCGCTCAAAGTGCTGCTTGGCGTCGGCGTTCCGTTGCAGCACGGCCAGCAGAAACCCGATCTCGTCTTGGAGCGCCGCCGATTTCGGTTCGGCTGCGGCTGCCTGTTCGTAGAGCGCGAGCGCGCCCGCCGCGTCTCCCTTTGCCTTCAACGCGGCTGCCTGCTGCTTCAGTTGAGCCGGGTCGGTAGCAGCCAGCGCCATCGCCGAGCACAGGATGAACAGGCCGCGCCTCATAATCTCAATATACTGGTCTCACTATACTGGTTGACATGTCGGGCATTGCGCTGTTGCTGCTGGGACTAGCGGCCGTCGCGGATGATCATGCGGCGGGCGTCGAGTATTTCAAGCAGCGGCAACTGCCGAAGGCCGTCGAGTCGCTCAGCCGCGCTGTCGCTTCCGAAAAGCCCGGTACCGCGGAATATCGCGAATCCGCCGTCATGCTGGGGCAGAGCTATTTCCTGTTGGGCAAGATGCCGGACGCGCTCGCGTGGCTCGAGAAAAGCGGGGCCAGGACGACGGAAGTCTTCTACATGCTCGGTAATGGCTACCTTCAGCAGCGCAACGCGGCCAGGGCGCGGGCGGCGTTTGCGGGCATGTTCGGAGTGGAGAACGATTCGGCCGCCGCGCATCTGCTCACCGCGCAGTTCATGGTGCGCCAGGAACTCGAGGATGCCGCCGAAAAGGAACTTGCTCGCGCCATCGAACTCGATCCCAAACTGCCGCAGGCGCATTATCTCGCCGGGCAACTCGCCGTCTACCACGGTGAAATCGACCGCGGCATCGACGAACTCCGCAAGGAAATTGCGCTCAATCCCGATTTCGCCATGGCGCACTACAAACTCGGCGACGCCTACACGCGGCGTGAGGATTGGGACAACGCCATTCCTCATCTGCAACGCGCGGTCTGGCTCAACCCGGACTACAGCGGCCCCTACATTCTGCTCGGCAAGGCGTATCAGAAACGCAAGGAACTTGGGATGGCTGAGGCCATGCTACGCCAGGCGGTAAAAATGGATCCCGCCAACTACCAGGCGCACTACATGCTCGGCCAGGTGCTCGTTCAGGCGGGCAAAACGGATGAAGGCAAGCGAATGATCGAGCAGTCCCAGACATTGAAGAACAGCCGCTAACAATCCAATTCACGAGGGGAGCCGTACAGATGCCTATGCGATCTCTGCTGTTGTTGGCCTTGCTGACGCCGATTGTAGGCGCTCAACATGAACACGCCGCCGCCGCGCCGAAGAAGCCGGCTCAATTGCTGCCGGGTGTGGGCGGCGTGGAGCACCCGATCCGAACCTCGAGTCCCGAGGCACAGCGGTTCTTCAACCAGGGCCTCGCCCTCATCTACGGGTTCAACCACGAGGAGGCCGCCCGCAGCTTCGAGCGCGCCGCCGAACTCGATCCCGCATCCCCGATGCCGCATTGGGGCGTGGCCCTCGCGCTCGGCCCGAACATCAACCGCGATGTCGATCCGGAGCGAGAGAAGGCGGCTTTCAAGGAGGCGCAGAAGGCTCTGGCGCTCGCCGCGCAGGCTCCGCCGGCGGAGCGCGATTACGCTCAGGCGCTGGCTCGCCGGTACTCGGACGACCCCAAAGCCGACCTCAAGAAGCTGGCCGAAGATTACGCCTCGGCCATGCGCGAACTGAGCCGCCGCTATCCCGACGACCTCGACGCCGCGGTCCTGTTCGCCGAAAGCATGATGGACCTGCGTCCCTGGCAACTCTGGACCCCCGACGGCAAACCCGCCGAAGGCACCGAGGAGATTGTGGCCACGCTCGAACGCGTGCTGCGTCGCGACCCGTCCCACATCGGCGCCAATCACTACTACATCCACGCCGTCGAAGCCTCCAAACGTCCCGAGCGAGCCCTCGCCAGCGCCGACCGGCTCGGAAAACTCGCGCCCGGCGCCGGCCACCTCGTTCATATGCCCGGGCACATCTATCTGCAGCTCGGCGATTACGACGCCGTGGCCAAAACCAATCAGGCTGCCGCCGATGCCGACGTCCGCTACATGAAGGCCACGGGCAACACAACCGGCATCTACCCGGTGATGTACTACTCGCACAACCTACAGTTCCTGATGGCAGCCCGGGCTCAGCAGGGTCTGTATGCGGAGGCTCTCCGGTTTGCGCGGCAGGTCGCGTCGACCGTAGGCCCAATGGCTAAAGAGATGTCGATGCTCGAAGCCGATTTGGCCGGTCCGCTTTTTGTCATGTTGCGATTCCACCGGTGGGACGAGATCCTGGCGCAACCGCCGCCCCCGCCGGGGCAGCGGCTCCTGAACGCCCTCTGGCACTTCGCACGCGCGAACTCGTTCGCCGGTAAGGGCCAACCGGACCAGGCTGGGGCTGAACGCGAGCTCTACTTGAAGGATATGGCCCAGGTGCCGCCGGATTTGCCGTGGGGCGTAAACCCGGTCGGGCGTGTGGCCAAGGTTCCCGAGTTCGAGTCCGCCGCGCGCCTGGCCGAGGCTCGGGGCGACCGCGATGCCGCCATTCAGTTCTGGCGCCAGGGTATCGACGCTCAGGATGTCGCCGGGTACGATGAGCCGCCCGTCTGGTACTACCCGTTGCGCGAATCGCTCGGCGGCGCGCTGCTCCGTGCCGGGCGGGACGCCGAAGCAGAGTCAGTCTTTCGAGAGGACCTCGACCGGAACCCGCGCAATCCACGGTCCTTGTTCGGCTTGATGACCGCGCTCGAAAGACAGCAGAAGTCCGGCGCAAAGCGGGTGCGGAAAGAATTTGACCAGGCGTGGAAGGACTCGAAGATCAAGCTGCGAGTCGAGGATCTCTAAGTCGCTCTGCGGTTTTCAACTGGCTGCGGCTTCGCGGCGCGACTTTTGCGCTTCGAGGTACTCCGACATCTTCAAAGGAAGCCGTGCGCCTTTTTCCATATGCCGCTGCACCGCTTTTTGATACCGCCGGAGAATCTCTTTCTTATTCGAGTCTTTCAGTGAGCAATTCTCGATATCCAGGAGAACGTCGATTTCCCACGGGCGGAATGTGTTCCGGCTCACTGACCCGCGCAGAAGTTCCGCCATCAGGCGATTGAACTGCGCGAGTACTGTTTCGCTGTCTGGTAACGAATCAATCATGCCTACCGCTCTTATCGGCGGATTCGGCGAAAACCTTACGGTGGGCAGTACCATCGGTATAATCTGACTTGCCTCAACCCCGGTTGGACTCTCGCTATAAGTGGCACGTAGTCGGCATGTTGTGGGCGATTTCGTTCTGCAACTACGCCGACCGCCAGGCCATTTTCTCGGTCGTTCCGCTGCTTAGATCCCAATTCCACCTCAGTCCGGCCGAAATCGGGCTCCTCGGCAGCGCATTTGCATGGGTTTACGGGCTTGGCGCTCAGTTCGCCGGCATCATCGTCGACCGCGTGCGCCGTAAAACCGCCATCATCGGCGGACTCCACGTCTGGAGCCTCATCTGCATCGCCACCGGTTGGGCCGACAGCTTCCGCGCGCTCTTCTGGTTCCGCGCCGCCGAAGGACTCGGCGAAACCTTCTACTACCCGGCTTCCATGTCCCTGCTGAGCGACTATCACGGCCGCGATACCCGCTCGAAAGCCATAGGACTGCACCAGACCAGCGTCTACATGGGAACCATCGCCGGCGGATTCTTCGCCGGCTGGATTGGACAGGTTTATGGCTGGCGCTGGTCCTTTTATGTATTCGGCGGCCTGGGCGTGTTGCTCGGGTTTGCGCTGGCGCGCCTGCTCAAGGAACCCCGCCGCGGGCAGGCCGAGGGCGAACTGGCGCCCCAATCGCTAGGCTTGAAGGAAACCCTGCGCGTAGTCTGGACTACGCCCACCGCGCTCCTGCTGATGGCCGCTTTCCTGTGCGCGAACTTCGTCGCCATGGTGCTGCTCAGTTGGATGCCGACCTTCGTCCACGACCGTTTCGGCCTCAACCTTGCCGCCTCCGGTCTGGCCGCAACCGCATTTGCGCAGTTGGCCAGTTTCGCTGGCGCCCTCAGCGGAGGCTGGCTTGCCGATTGGTGGCGCGCCCGCACGCCGCGCGGCCGCATTCTCGTACAGGCCATCGGCGTTTTCGGCGGAGCGCCGTTTGTCGTGCTGTGCGGATTCGCGGGATCGGTTCCGGCGTTGCTGGCAGCCCTCACCGCCTGGGGATTTTTCAAGGGGCTGTACGACGCCAATATTTTCGCCTCGGCGTTCGACGTCATCCGCCCCGAGGCGCGCGGCACAGCGGCCGGATTCATGAACACGGTGGGATGGCTCGGCGGCGGCGGGACCGCCCCGCTCGTAATCGGCTGGATTGCGCAGAGCCGCGGCCTCGGCGCCGGCATTGCCCTGGCTTCGGTGGTCTACGTGGCCGCCGGCCTGCTGCTGCTCACCGCCGCTTTCGGGTTTGCGGCGAAAGATATCCGGAAAATGGAACGCGATATCGCCTGAGCCTCAGGGCTTGCGTTCCGGACGCGGCTTACCCGGGGGAATCGGCTGGTTGGGCATCGCTTCATGCGTGCGCTCGCGGAAGCGCGCCTTCATCCCGGTGGCGAGCGAGACGCTCGATTCCCCGAACTTGTCGCGGATCTTGTCCACCGCGTCGAGCGCCTTCCGCCACTGCTCGCTCTTGCCGGCATCGAGCAGGTTCATCTGCCCCTGCTCGTCGTCGAGCGAACCGGCATGCACGCCGATCAGGCGCACCGCGCCGCCGGTCCAGTTCCGGCGGAACAGCTCCCTAGCCTGCTCCAGCAGTTCGATGTCCAGGCTGGTGGAGTGATCGAGCGTGTGGGCGCGCGTGAACGTCGAGAAATCCGAATAGCGCAGCTTGATCTGTATGGTGCGGGCAAACAGCCGGTGCTCGCGCAACCGCCGCGCCACCATCTCGGCCAGCCGCGCAATCATGGCCTCAATCTGGTTGGCGTCGCGCGTGTCCTCGTTGAAGGTGTGCTCGTGGCTGATGCTCTTCGGATTCTCGTGCCCGCCGATTTCGCCGTCAAACCAGCCGCCCGCATCGAGGCCGCGCGCCTTGCCGGCCAGCGCCAGGCCCCATTTCCCGAACCGTTCGCTCAACAACTGCTCGTCAAGCCCGGCCAGGTCGCCGACTTTGCGAATGCCGATCGTATTCAAATTCCGCTCGGTGACCTTGCCCACGCCGGGGATCTTCCGCACGTCGAGCGGCGCGAGAAAATCGGCCTCCTGCCCCGGGACGATCCACAGAACGCCGTTCGGCTTGGCCTGGTCCGAGGCGACCTTGGCTACCAGCCGCGAAGTCGCGATGCCGATCGAGCAGTTCAACCCGGTTTCGCGCCTCACGGCTTCGTGAAGCTTGTGCGCGGCGGCGAGCGGCGGACCATGCAGCCGCTCGGTCCCGGTGACGTCGATGTAGGCTTCGTCGATGGACGCCATCGACACCTGCGGCGAGAACCCGTCGAGCACGTTGTGGACGCGATGCGAGTAGTCGCGATACCGGTCCGGGTGCCCGTCGATGAAAATGGCCTGCGGACACCGCTGGTAGGCCGTTCGCAGCGGCATGGCCGAATGCACGCCGAACTTCCGCGCCGCATACGAAGCCGCCGAAACCACCCCGCGTTCATGCGACTTGCCGCCGACCACCACCGGCTTGCCTTTGAGTGCGGGATCAAACAGCTCTTCCACGCTGACAAAGAAGGCATCCATGTCGATGTGGAAGATAGTTCTCACGGCCTAGCTTCGAGCCTAGCACCAGCCGCTTCGGGCGAGAATCGCTTCGACAACTACCGTCTTTGCGTCCGCGTAGTCCTGAACCTGCTTCCACTCCCGCATGGCCAGATCGCGCTTAGTTTGGGCGTATAAGTCGCGGTCTTCGTTGCAGGTCCGCAGGCGGTCGCGGAAAGCGATCATCCGGCCCGCTTCCGCGCAGCCGGCCGAAAAGACGTGCAAATTGGTATCCGGGGCTGTGCCCTTCAGCATGCGGTGCTCGTGCCACCCGGGCTCGCGAATGGTGAGCGCGAATCCGGCGTGTTCGAGTGCGGGGCGGTAAGCGTCCTCATCAGCGGAGTTCGCGACCACCAGTAGAATGTCGACGACCGGCTTGGCGGCGAGTCCGGGCACGGAAGTGGATCCGACGTGCTCCAAAAGCAGCACGCGCTCGCCAAGCGCCTTCCGGATTCGCACGGCCTGCTTTTCGAATTCGCGAGGCCACGCCCGGTCGGATTCGACAATACGGATCGAAGCCACGCCACAGTCTCCCACAACCCGCGATCTGATAGCATGGCGCGGTGCAACGTCGAAATTTCATGCAAGCCGTCGGCGCCGCCGGGCTTCTCCAGGCGGCCGAAGACTACGCTCTCGGCCCCGATTCTCAGCGTCAGCCCGGAGTGCCCAAAGGCGCCGTGACCCAGATGCCGCCCTGGCAAAGCACCCTCTTTTCCGGCACCGTGCGCGATTGGTGGGTCTACGTTCCCGCGCAATACAACTCCGCCGAGCCAGCCTGCGTGATGATCGTGCAGGATGGCGGCGGGTGGGTGAAGGAAGACGGCGGCATCCGGCTTCCCGTCGTGCTCGACAACCTGATCCACAAGCGCGAAATCCCGGTGACCATCGCCATTCTGATCAACCCGGGCGTGTTGCCCGCGCCGAATGCCAACGCCCAGCCGCGCTTCAACCGGAGCTACGAATACGATGCGGTGAACGACCGCTACGCCCGCTTCCTCATCGACGAGATCCTGCCTGAAGTCCGCAAGTCGTATGTTCTTTCGAACGATCCGAATCACTATCTGATCGCCGGTTCGAGCTCGGGCGCGAGTTGCGCCTTCACCGCCGCCTGGCACCGTCCCGACCGGTTCCGGCGCGTGCTCAGCTGGATCGGCAGCTATACGAATCTCCGCGGCGCCGAAGTTTACCCGGACCGCATCCGCAAGAGCGAACCCCGTCCGCTGCGCGTCTTCATGCAGGACGGCAAGCGCGACAACAATATCTACGCCGGAAGCTGGTACATCGCCAACCAGGATGTCGCCGCCGCGCTCGAGTTCGCCGGCTACGATTCGAAACTGGTCATCGGCGAGGAAGCGCACAACTCCAGGCACGGCGCCTCCATTCTGCCCGATTCGCTGCGCTGGATCTGGCGCGATTTTCCCAAGCCGGTGGCCACGCCGCGCTCCGAGCGCCAGGTGGTGGCGCAGATCGTGCCCGCCGGTTCGGAATGGGAAGTGGTCTCGTCCGGACATCGCTTCACCGAAGGTCCGGCGGTCGACCGTGCCGGTAACGTGTTCTTCACCGACATTCCGAACAACCGCATTCACCGCGTCGACGCTCAGTCCGGGCGCGTCAGCGTGTTCAAAGAGGACACCGGCGGCGCCAACGGCCTGATGTTCGGCTCCGACGGGCGGCTCTACGCGTGCCAGAACGGGCGCAAACGCATCGTGGCCTTCACTCCGGACGGCGCCGAGAGCGTGCTCGCCGGAGATGTGAATTCGAACGACCTGTGCGTGAGCGCGCGCGGCGACGTCTACTTCACCGACCCGCCCGGAAAACGCGTCTGGCTGATCGATGCGCGCGGCAACAAACGCCCGGTGATCGAAAAGGGCATCGAGTTTCCCAACGGCGTGCGGCTTTCGGCGGACCAGACGCTGTTGCTGGTGGTGGATTACCGCGAGCGTTGGGTGTGGTCCTGGCAGGTGCAACCCGATGGGTCGCTCGCGCACGGCGAGCCGTTTTATCGCCTCGAAACGCACGACGAAACTTCACAGGCCTTCGGCGACGGCATGACCGTCGATACCGACGGCTTCCTCTATGTCGCGACGAATCTCGGCGTGCAGGTCTGCGATCAACCGGGTCGTGTCAACGCAATTCTGGACAAGCCTCAGCCGGGGGCACTGTCGAACGTCGTGTTCGGCGGCGTGGACCTGAACTGGCTGTACGTCACCGCCGGCGACAAGGTGTTCCGGCGCAAGACGCAGCGCAAGGGTACGGTGGCGTGGAACCCGGTGAAGCCGCCTCAGCCGCGCCTGTAGCGGTAAGATCGAGAGACGTCATGAGCACGCATCCCACACCGGATCACATCCTTCAACTCGGCCTCGGATTCTGGGGCTCCAAGACACTGCTCAGCGCCGTCGAAATGGGCGTGTTCACCGAACTCGCCCTGCATCCCGAAGACCTGGCATCGTTGTCGGGACGCCTCGGCTTGCACCCGCGCTCGGCCGGTGATTTCCTGGATGCGCTGGTCGCGCTCGGGTTGCTCGAGCGGACCGGCGGCATTTACCGCAACACGCCCGCCACCGACCTGTTTCTCGACAAGAAAAAGCCTTCCTATATCGGCGGCGTGCTCGAAATGGCCAACCACCGGCTTTATCCGTTCTGGGGCCATCTCACCGAGGCCTTGCGCACCGGTAAGCCGCAGAACGAGGTGCGAACCGGCGGGTCTCCGCTGTTTGAAACCCTCTACGCCGACCCCGCGCGCCTGAAAGAATTCCTCAAGGCGATGAGCGGCATCAGCAAGGGCGCCGCCATCGAAATCGCCCGCAAATTCCCCTGGAACAATTACCAGACGGTTGCCGACATCGGTTGCGCGCAAGGCGAAACGGTGGCGCAGATTGCGCTCGCCAATCCGCACCTGGGCGCCCGCGGGTTCGACCTTCCCGAAGTGGCCCCGATCTTCGAGGAGCACATGCAAAACCTCGGACTCGCCGGCCGCGTTCAGTTTGCGCCGGGAAGTTTCTTTGAAATGCCGCTGCCCAAAGCCGACGTGATCGTGATGGGCCACATCCTCCACGATTGGGATCTCGACATCAAGAAGATGCTCATCGGCAAAGCCTATGACGCGATTCCCGAAGGCGGCGCGTTCATCGTCTACGAAAGCATCATCGACGACGACCGTTCGACGAACGCCTTCGGCCTCCTGATGAGCCTGAACATGCTGATCGAAACCCCCGGAGGCTTCGACTACACCGGCGCCGACTGCTGCGGTTGGATGCGCGACGCCGGATTCCGCGAAACCCGCGTTGAGCACCTGCTGGGACCCGATTCGATGGTGATCGGCATCAAGTAGGCAGCGGCAATTTGGATGATGGTAAACTGAAGGAATCGCGGGCCACCCTAGCTCAGTTGGTAGAGCGGCTGATTCGTAATCAGCAGGTCGCCGGTTCGATCCCGGCGGGTGGCTCCATTCCTTCCAAGTACTTAGACCGCCACACAGGCTTTTGAACAATCTGTGCGGGTGCATCTACAGGTACTACCTCTGAATTCTGTGCCAGATGAAGCGTAACGCCCGCGACCGCTGCGCGCTTTGCAGCCATTCGAATATGGCTGTAACGCTCCAGGATGGCTCTCCGCTCTATCCTGCCGTTGGGCCTCTGGGCGTTAGGTGGGCCCTTATCTGAGCAATCTCGAAAATCTGCGCACAAGGGTGAAACGGAGACTCCAAGTACGGAAGTGCCAAGCAGAGGATGGCGAGGCCGATTCAGACAGGTTTGGGTGGCCACGAAAGGCAATTCCTTCGAGGTCATCTTTATGACGATTATCATGGTGGTCGTAGTATTCGTGGTCATTCGCTTACTATCCCAATGAAAACGACGGTCAATTGCGATGCTTCATGTCTGACCGCGATCCCGTTGAATCGGCTGGATCGCCGGGCTGCGCGAATCCAGCGTTGGCCCTTAGCGATAATAAGAGCGCGACACAAGGAGAAATCAGAATGATGACTGTCAGGCCCTCCGAGGTCGTTCGGGTGATTGATGCGAACTTTGGGGACTTCGCGACCGACCGCACCCAGAGCGCATCCTCCTTGAAGATCGGTTACCACAATCTCCCGGAGGTCATCGGCCTCTCTCGGTTACTGAATGCAATCCCTGCAAGACTCCTCGTCTTCGATGCGTCGCTACGTATTGGCTGGATAGTCAGCACGGCCGCGATTGAGCAGGCATTGTTAGCTGCGACTCCGGAGAACTTATCAGTCAGGTCAATACCAGTGGGGCCAGTGCGACTAGGCGGCGTCATGACCAATGTCATTCGTATTTTGCGCGCGGCACTGGTGCAGTGCCCAGACGAACTTCCGCGAGCAGGTGTCGCGAGCCTCATGTTCATCAGGGATCAGCACGAACGGGCCGACCTAAGGCTTGACATGGATCGAGTTCGTGAGGCCTTCGTAAGGGAAGACTGGAAGAGCGCGACAGTTCTGGCCGGGGCGGTCGTGGAAGCGCTGCTCTTGTGGGCGATAGAGGAAGAGGGAACTGCGAAATGGACACCGATCGCCACGACACAGAGAATTGCGGGCTCCCCAGAGTTATGGGATTTGGCAAAGTTCACCGACGTGGCGTTTGCACTGGGTATCATTGGCACCGAAACCAAGAAACAAATTGATTTGGCTCGCAACTTCCGCAACCTGATCCACCCAGGTCGACAGCAGCGCCTTGGAATGGAATGCGATCGGGCTACAGCTCTGAGTGCGGAGGCTGCGCTTGAACATGTCGTTCGGGACTTGACCAGCAAGTACCCGACGCACACCTGAAGAATTACCAGCCGGTGGCTACGTTCCCCTTTGAAGCTGATGAACATGTCGGGACAGTGCCGCACTCTTCGATGAGCGGCACCCCCGGCATCTTCGGCATTACCATCACATGAACTTGGCTGAACTGTGAGGGTGGCGCCGATTCGACCAGCTCGCCGGTCAACTCGCCTCTCAACTCCAGATACACCCGTCCTTCACGCATCACGTCCACCGCGGCTTTAATCGCCTGAAGAGCTTTGGCGTTTCAGCCCTTTTGGGTCTTCCGATTCTGAAAAGGGATGTCCGGGGTGGGGGCGGATCGCGCTGCCCGACAATGACACTCGGGTTGCGGGCGTTAGAGGAAACCCAGGTCCAAAGCTACAGGGACTTTCACAGGGACACCCGTTCAAAAAAGTGAGGAATGTTGAGCACGGATGAGAGCTTACAGGCAGGATCAAGCTGTTGGCTGGCAATGACTCTGGGTAATCCTGAGCAGTCGTGGGCAACCGCGTAAACTGTACTTCGGGCGATTCGTAATCAGCAGGTCGCCGGTTCGATCCCGGCGGGTGGCTCCAGAACCTCCACAAAACACAAAATTTCGAAATCAAGTTCGGCGTTTTCGTCGCCGGGCAACTGCTAGTGGGCCAGCAACGGGCGATGATGAACGGGTGTGCATGACGGCTCCCGGACAGCCGTGCCCCTGCCGCGCGGCCTATTGCGTCACCTTCCGGCTTCTAGGCCCAACAAGAGATCAAGCGACGACGACCAACGTGCCTTTCTTGATCACGGGGTTGGAGCACTTATTCTCCAGGACCACCGCTATCCAGTAATCAAACGTTCCCCCCGCGGAGGCCTTGCCCATTACAAACGGAGCTAAGGGATTTAGGCCGCATTGCGCGGGGTACACATCCGCTACCCACCCTTGTGGGAAAAGTTCGTCCGATGGCGGAAAATTCATTTTGGCGAAGTGTATATTCTTATCGAATTCCCATTGATAGAAATCCGCGACCGACACCTTTGCCCGGTCGGGGGTAATCGTTACGTTTCGATTCTGATCGAGTGTTACGTGGATTGTGTGCAGTGTACCGGCCATGGGCAAAGGTAACACGAAAGCAGGCGCCAGTTCTCGCCATAGTTCTCCCGCTGAACTGCTCTCAAAACCCGTCATCCAAGGTTCGTAATCAGCAGGTCGCCGGGGTTCCGGAAACCGCCGTGTCGAAACTCACGCTCTCCGCGGCCAGGCCGTCGAGCGCGGGCGCGTGGACATTGGGATCGCGGTTGTATCCGGTCGACTGCGCGCGCCACTCGTCCGCCACGAGAAACAGAAGATTGGGCCGCCTTTGGGTCCGGCCGAGCAGCGCATCGAGAAGGCCGATACCCATCATGCAGGATTCGTCCAACCGTGGGTTTCAGCGTCCCAAGCGCCGCACGAAAAAAAAACTTTCGAGCTTCCGTAACTCGAGCAGCGGTGCAGGCGAAGAAGCCAGTGTAGGAACGGACGCCTCAAACGTTCGGTTCCGAAAGCGAGTGTCAAACGCTGTTTTGCGGGCGGCATCGCGATCACATCACTCTGCACAAGGAGATATTCAAAATGAAGTTTTCAAAGCATTCACTGGCAGTGACCGCGGCGCTGGCGGGTCTGGTGGGCGGAACGGCCGTTCGCGCGGCGCAGCCGATCAGTCAAGCCAATCCCGCTTTCTCGTTCGGCATCGCCGCGGACGAAAACGGCGGCAAGAAAGATGTCGAGAAGCACGCCTGCAAGGGCATGAACTCCTGCAAAGGCCAGGGCGGCGGCTCGAAGAAGGAATGGGGCAAGAACGAGTGCAAGGGCAAGGGCGCCTGCGGTGGGGCCAAGCACGACTGCGCGGGCCACAACGAGTGCAAGGGCAAGGGTGCCTGCGCCACCGACGGTTCGAAGCCCAAGGCCGGCAAGTAAGCACGCTCGGAAAATCGGCCCCGGTCACAAGCCGGGGCTCGAATTATCCGGCCATCGAACCCCACCGGGATTCAGCATGTCCTCCTCTTTTCACAACCCGGAATACGGCATTGGCGTCGGGCTTCGCATCCCGCACATCGGCCACATCCTCGAAAGAAAACCGGTGGTGGGCTGGTTTGAAATCATTTCGGAAAATTACATGGTGGGCGGCGGCAGGCCGCTCGAGGTTCTGGACAGGATCCTCGAACAGTACAAGGTGGTTCAGCATGGAGTCTCGATGTACCTGGGCTCGGCCGAACCTCTCAACCGCGACCATCTGAGACGGCTCAAGGACTTGGTCCGGCGCACGAAAACTCCCTGGGTCACCGATCATCTCTGCTGGGGCAGCGTCGACGGACGCTACACGCACGACCTGCTGCCCATGCCCTACACGTTCGAAGCTGCCAGGCTGACCGCGAAGAAGGTCCGGCAGGCGCAGGACTTCCTTGAAGTGCCGCTCGCCGTCGAAAACGTCAGCAGCTACGCAGAATTCCACGTCTCTGAAATGACCGAGTGGGAATTTCTCAATGAAGTGGTGGAGCGGGCCGGATGCGGCATTCTGCTCGACGTCAATAATATCTACGTCTCGTCGCAAAACCACAACTTCGATCCTTACGAGTATCTGAACGCGGTCCCCGCCGAGCGCGTCACGCAGATTCACCTGGCGGGCCATTCGAAATTTGAGAAATACATCCTCGATACGCATGATCACCCCGTGACCGGTCCGGTATGGAAGCTCTATGAGCATGCGATCGAGCGCTGCGGACCTCGTCCCACGCTGCTGGAATGGGACGACCGGATCCCGTCGTTCGACGAAGTGCACCGCGAAGCCCTGAAAGCGCGGAAGTACCTGCCGGTGGCCGAGGCTGCAAGATGAACCTCCTTGAGACCCAACGCCGCATGGCCGCGATGATGATGGCGCCGCTGACCGCCGAAGGACGAATCGCCTCGAAAACCACCCGCGGAACCTCCATGAGAGCCGAAGCCGCGCTGCTGTTCAAGCCCAGCCACCGGCTCACCTCCGTCGAGCGCCTTGAGATTTATAGCCGCAGCTACTGGTTTCGGCTGCTCGATTCCTTCGCTGAGGATTTTCCAGGGTTGGAGGCGATTGTCGGCCGGAAAGCGTTTGCCCGCCTGTCGGCTCACTATCTGCAACAGTGTCCTTCGCGGTCGTTTACCCTTCGCGATCTGGGAGCCCGGCTGCCCGGGTGGCTCGCGTCGAATCCCGCCTGCCTTGGCCCGCACGCCGATCTCGCGCTCGATATGGCGCGCCTCGAGTGGGCGCATATCGTCGCCTTTGACGGAGAGCAGGCTCCGCTGCTCGACCCCGAACACCTGCTCGAGCCCACCCCCGGCATGCGCATCGGGCTCCAGCCTTATCTGACGCTCCTTGAAGTGCGGTATCCGGTGGACGAGCTCCGCGCGGCCATCCGGGCGGCGGACGACGGACGAAGCTCGGCAAGCAACTTCGCTGCCCGGCGCAAGGCTCATGCCGTGCGCAAGGTCGGGCGGTTGAACAAGCAGGCGCTGATGATTGCGGTGCATCGGGTCGATTCGAGCGTTTACTACCGCCGGCTCGAGGTCGAGGAATTTCGGATCCTCCGGGAACTGGCGCGCGGGCGAACCATCGAGCAGTCCATCGCCGCGGGGCTGAAGAGGACGCGGCGCGCGCCGGATCAGATTCCGCAACTCCTGAGCGAGTGGTTTCATTTGTGGGCGCAGTTTGGGTGGTTGACCGTCGGCCATAAGGACAACGGCGGCAAGAAAGGACGTAAGTACTGATGAGAGCCATGATCGAGAAGTATCTGGCGGTGTTTAACCGGGCGGCGGCAAGTCTTGAATCGCCATTCCTGCTGCTGGTCCGTCTCTACTGGGGCTGGCAGTTCATTGTGACCGGCTGGGGCAAGGTGAACAACATTGAGAAAGTCACCAACTTCTTCAGCACCCTGGGGATTCCGTTCCCGGCCATCAATGCCCATTTCGTCGCCGGCGTCGAACTGACCGGCGGCATACTGCTGGTGCTCGGGTTGGCGTCCCGTCCGATTGGCCTGATACTGACCGTGAACATGCTGGTCGCCTATATCACCGCCGATTGGGAAGCCTTCTCGTCCTTCATCAGCGACCCCGACAAATTTATTGCCGCGGCGCCGTTCGCGTTCCTGTGGGCGTCGATGATGTCGCTTGTCTTCGGCGCGGGCAAGATATCGCTCGATCACTGGATCGCGTCGCGCCAAAAGGGTAACCAGACCGAGGCTGCCGCGATTCCATCGGTCGCGGCGTGACTCGGCCGGTAGGGGTGACCCTGGCGAAGTATCCTAAGGGGTGGTGGCACCGGAACCGGCAGGCCAGATGGGTCAGGGCAGTACGCGCTCGTGGGAATCCGAGCTGCCCGAACTCATGGTTCGCTACCAGCAAGGCGACGCGGACGCCGTTGACGAGCTCGTTCGTAAAGTGTCCGGGATTCTGATGCAGTTTCTCGGAGCTTTTGGGCTCTCGCGCGCCGACGCCGAAGATTATTTCCAGGAGTGCTGGATACGAATTCACAATTCGCGGCACACCTACCGTCCGCCGCAACCCGTGCTGCCGTGGATTTTCGCCATCGCCCGTCATACGCGGCTGGATGGTTATCGCAAACGAAGGCGCAGGGAGGCGCGGGAAGTGCTTGTATCGACCCCGCCTGAGCTGAGCGCGCCGGCGCCGGAAAAGGCGGAGCAGGATTACCCGGAGTTCCATCGCATGCTGGAGAGTCTGCCGGAGAGTCAGCGGGAGGTGATATTTATGCTGAAGGCCACGGGCTTGAGCCTCGAAGAGGTAGCCCGTGCCACTTCGTCGACGGTAGGCGCGGTTAAGCAAAAGGCCCATCGGGCGTACGAGAAGTTGCGGATGCTGTTGGAAGAGCGGAGGTGCCAGTGAGCGAAGACTGCCGCCGCATCGACGTTGAACTGGACCGCGTCCTTTCTCAGCCCGCTTCGGCGCGGCGCTCGCCGGGCGCGGGCATTGCGCCTTCAGAAAGCACCCTGGCCCACTTGCGCGAATGCGAGCGGTGCCGGCAGTTGTACCAGTGGCTGCTCGCCGAAAGCCTTCCTCCCGAACCGGCTCCGGGCGCTATCGACTCGATTCAGGCGCGGATGAAGCAGTCGCTGGCTCCTGTGAAACCGCAGGCTTCGCCGCGCATGCTGGCCGCGCGGTTTCTGCTTCTGTTCCTGACGCTCTCCGCCCTGGTGATTGGAATGATGGGGACCGGAGGCTTGCGCGCGATGAATTGGACGCAGTTGGTCGGCATCAGTGCTGTCCTGGTTTGCGGAGCAGCCCTGCTTTCCTTCTCGCTCGCCTGGCAGATGTCGCCCGGCAGCCTCTACCGCGAATCGCCAGGCGTGGCCGTGCTCGCCGCTGCCGGTGGGTTTCTCGCCGCAACGTCGGTTCTCTTCCCGTGGCGCGAGCAGCAGGCGTTCGTCGAACTCGGTCGGCCCTGCCTGGTTGAGGGGCTGTTAGTGGCGGCGCCGGCTTCGTTCCTGTTCTGGATTCTGGCCCGCCGCGGGTACGTTCGAGCGGGCGGAAGTTTGGGGGCCACCCTCGGCGCCATCGCCGGTCTCATCGGCGCTTCCGTATTCCAGTTCGTCTGTAAACGCCAGGATGCCGCGCACCTCACCGTCTGGCACGGCGGCATTGTGATCTGTTCGCTGCTCCTCGGCATCTTCATCACCCGAAGTGTCAACACCTGGATCCGTTCGCGCGCCTAGAGCGAGGCCCACGCGCGATTTGCGTAACCCTCCCTTCCTGCGCGACCATAATCGCTTCAATGAAAATTCTTCTTCTCTGTGCCGCCCTGCTTCCCCTCGCTGCGCAGGACCGCACCCTAGACCTGCTCCGCCAGCTCGCCGACGCTCCCGGACCTCCCGGTTTCGAAGAGCCCATCCGCAAGCTCATGGTCGACGCCATGAAGCCCTACGCTTCGTCCATCCGCTTTGACGGGCTTGGCTCCATCATCGCCACCCAAGGCTCCGCCGGACCCCGCATCATGGTCGACGCTCACATGGACGAACTCGGCGGCATGATTCGGCGCGTCACCCCCAAAGGGCTGCTCACCATGCAGATGCTCGGCGGTTGGTTCGACCAGGCTCTGGTTGACCAGCGCTGGATCATCATCGGTTCGAAGGGCCCCGTGCGCGCCGTTACCGGCATCCGCGACATTCATTACGCGCCCCTTACCGAACGCAATGTCGTCTACTCGCGCGACAGCCTGTTTCTCGACGTCGGCGCGTCGTCAGAAGCCGAGGTGCGAGCCATGGGAATCGGACCGGGCGACCCGGTAGTGCCCGACGCGCCGTTCGCGGTGCTCAACGGCACCGCCAACTACCTCGGGAAAGCCTGGGACGACCGTGTGGGCTGCGCCGTCGTTGTCGAGGCCATGCGCCGCCTCGCCTCGCGCCCCCATCCGAACTCGATCTTCTACGCCATCACCACGCAGGAAGAAGTGGGACTGCGCGGGGCACACACCGCCGTCGAGGTCATCAAGCCCGACATCGGAATCGCCATTGAAGCCGGCGTCACCGGCGATGTCGGCGCCAAACCCGAAGAATCGCAGGAGCGTCTCGGCGCCGGACCCGGCCTGTTCCTCTTCAACAACTCCGAACTGCCCAACCGCAAATTCGTCCAGTTTGTGAAGGACTCGGCCGCGGCGCGCCAATTGCCGCTCCAGTTCGACCTCGTCACCGGCTACGGCGACGATTCCGCCGAGATTCAGAAAAGCAACGGCGGCACCCCCACCGTCTGCATCCTGGTTCCCGTTCGCTACACCCACGCGCACAACGGCGTCATGAACCGCAAGGACTTCGACCAGACCGTGGACCTGCTCGTTGAAATGCTCGAACACCTCGATGCCGCCGCTGTTCAGCGCATCCGCGATTTTCAATAGGCCGGCCGTATTTACAAAATCGGGGTAACCGAACACCCCCGGCCGCCGTTTCACTTCTATGAAGCGCCTGGCCATCTGGGCTGCCGCCGCCGTGTGCGCGCTCGCCGCCGACGAGAAGGTCGTCTTCCGCTCCGATGTCTCGCTGGTCCGCGTGGACGTTCAGGTGCTCGACCGCGACAGCCGCGCCATCACCAATCTGCGCGCCGAGGATTTCGTGCTGTACGAATCCGGGCGGCGTCAGGAAATCCGCGACTTCTCCCGCGAGAAAACGCCGCTCGATGTGCTGCTTCTGCTCGACGTGAGCACCAGCATGCGCCCCCATGTGCGCACCATCGCCAGCGCCTCGCATCAGGCATTCTCCGTGCTCGGTCCAGACGACCGCATGGGCATCATGGTTTTCGACCGGCAAACCCGCCTGCGCCTGCCGCTCCGCAGAAATCACGACGACGTTGAGCGCGAACTCGACAATCTGCTGCGGCAGGAACGCTTCAACGGCGGCACCGATATCACGCTCGGCATGCTCGACGCGGCTGCCTATCTGCGCCGCGAAGGCCGCCGCGAGGCTCGCCGCGCCATCGTCATCCTCACCGACGACCAAACCGAATTCCGCCGCGACGATGAGCGGGTGGAAGGCGCGCTCGAGCGCGGCGAAATCGTCATGAGTGCGCTCATCGCGCCGGACGCCATGCCGCGCCAGTATGGCGGCGGCGGCTACCCGAGGCGTCCGGGCGGCATCATCCTCGGCCCCGCGGGTGGCGGGCGTTATCCGGGCGGAAGCCGCTATCCGGGACAGGGCGGTCCGCGGACGCGCTCAGCCGGTACAAGTGAAATTGCCCGCGCCTCGGGCGGCGACAGCATGCCGGTCGAGGACGCCTACGGTCTTGAAACCACACTCTCGCGCTTGCGGCAACGCTACGCTCTGTTCTTCTACATGCCGCCCGAGGCGCGAACCGGTGGCGAGCGCGGCGTCGAAGTCCAGTTGACTGAATCGGCGCGCCGCCGGTATCCCGATGCCGACGTGCGTTATCGCCGCTCCTATCAGTCGTTCGCAGGTCCGCCCGCCGAGGTGGCCGCCGATGCTCCGGCAGTGATTCGCGAGTCGCCTGCGCCCGCGGCCGATTCCACCGGAGCGCCCAAGCGCCGCCGCGGCGTGAGCGAAGGACGCAGCGGACCGATGATCTCAAGCGACCCTGCTCCTCCGGGTCCCGTGCAGGCGCCGCCTGAGTCCGTTGATCGCATGCCTTCCCCTTCGCAACCCGCATGGCGCCGCGCCGACGATCCGAGCACCCGATCGAACGGTCCTCTGCAGGTGAAAGCCCCGCCCGCCGTCGCCGCCGACCCGCCGCCCGCCGACACTCGCGACACGACAGCCCAGGATCCAAAGCCCGCTCCGCCGGATTCTTCCGGTCCCGCTAGCGAGAAGAAACCCGATAGCGAAAAAAAACCCGGCTGGCGCAGAATCAAGACGGGCGACAAATAACCGCGTTCAACCGCGATTCGACGACATGCCGCGTTTCTCGATTCCGAGCGACTTCATCCGAGAGGCGAGCGTGCTGGGTTTAATGCCCAGCAGATCGGCCGCCCCGCCCGGGCCCGAGATCCGGAAGCGCGCCAGGTTGAGAGCCGCGATGATGTTATCCCGTTCGCGATTGCGCCATTCGTGTTCGGGTATGACGGCCTCGGTTCTGACCGAATGTGGAGCGGCGTGGGCTTTTTGTTGCGGCGGTTCCAGCAGTTCGAAGGCGAGCTTTGCGCCACGCGAGACGATCACCGCGCGTTCCACTACGTTCTGAAGTTCACGCACATTGCCGGGCCAATCGTAGCGTTGCGCTTTTTCGATTTCCCGTGCCGGGACCTGCGGCGCCGCGACGTGCAAGCGGGCGCTGGCCTGCCGGACAAAATGCGCGATCAGCGCAGGCACGTCTTCTCTGCGTTCGCGCAGCGGCGGCACTTCGATCGGAAATACTCCAAGCCGGTAATAGAGGTCCAGTCGAAAACGCCCTTCCGCTACTTCCCGCCGCAGGTCGCGGTTGGTGGCCGCAACCACCCGTACGTTCACTTTTCGCGTGGCCTCGTCGCCCACGCGCTCGAACTCTCCTTCCTGCAGCACCCGCAGCAGTTTGGCTTGCAGATCGAGCGGAATCTCTCCGGCTTCGTCCAGAAAGAGAGTTCCTCCATCGGCCAGTTGAAACCGGCCCGCGCGGTCGCGGATTGCCCCGGTAAACGAACCTTTGACGTGGCCGAAAAACTCGCTTTCAAACAGCTCGTGAGGAATGGAGCCGCAGTTTACCTTCACAAGCGGCTTGCGCGAACGCGCGCTTCGCTGGTGGATGGCGCGCGCGATCAGTTCCTTGCCCGTGCCGCTTTCCCCCAGCACGAGGACATTCGCATCTGTGGCGGCCACCATTTCCACCTGGCGCAACACGCGTTCGAGCGCCGGGCTCCTTCCCAGGATTTCCCCGAACGACCCGGACGACTCCACCTCTTCACGCAGGTAATCGCGCTCCAACTCCAACTCGCGGCGCAAGGCTTCGTTCTCTTCAAAGGCGCGCGCATTGGCGATGGCAACCGCTGCTGCGCCCGCCATGGTTCGCAGCCACTCGTAGCAGGCATCGTCCGCCGGCGTGCGGCGAAATACGGCCAGAACTCCGAGCGAGCGCCCGCGGAATACGAGCGCGTGTCCGGTGAAACTGACCAATCCCTCCGCCCGAACCCATTCGGGATCACGAACCCATTGGTTGTCGCTCCCCAGTTCCGGAATTCGGATCGATTGGCCTGTGGTCGCGATATGCGCGATTTTCAACCGCCCCGTCGAAAGCGGTATACGGTGGAACGCGCCGTTCAGCCGCGTCCAGTCCGAGTTCTGCGCAACCGGGCACCCGGCGCTGGCTCGTAAGTGCAAAGCCGGTTCAGAGTCGCTTCCGGATTCGCCGCAGACTGGACAACTTACGTCCGGTTCAATCAGCCACAGCCGGGCGAGCGCCACTCCGGGCTGTCGCGCAACCGACTCGATGATGGATCGGAGGACCGCCGCAAGCGAGCGCTGTTCGGCTATGGCGAGAATGATGGCTGGCAGCGGCTCGAGGTTCACGCCTGATGATATCGCGAAAAATGGTGCTTTGTGTCACGTAAAATCGTGATTTGCGAAATGTCGAGAGTTGGTTGTTTAGCTTTTTCAATAACTTACGATTGGCGTACCTCTTGCATTCTCTGGAGTGTCGCCCAAAGCGACAGAACAGAGAGGAACCAATATCATGCAACGACTGACCGCAGTGAACCCGGCTGAAGCCACCGGCAAAGCCAAAGAACTTCTCGACGGCGTTCAAGCCAAATTAGGAATCACGCCCAACCTGATGCGTACGCTCGCCTCCGGTCCCGCCGCTCTCGAAGCTTACCTGAAATTCGGGGCGGCCCTCTCAACCGGCTCGCTGGACCCGAAATTCAGAGAACAGATCGCCCTCGCCGTCGCACAGGCCAACTCCTGCGAGTACTGCCTTTCGGCCCATTCCGCGATCGGCAAGATGGTGGGCTTGAAGCCGGATGAGATTACGGCCGGCCGCGAAGCGCATGCCTCACAACCCAAGCCGGACGCCGGTCTTCAGTTCGTCCAGAAACTCGTCGTTCAGCGCGGCATGGTCTCCGACCAGGACCTGGCAGCCGTCAAAGCCGCGGGGTTCAGCGACGGCGAGATCGCGGAACTGGTGGCCAACGTGGCCGTCAATATCTTCACCAACTACTTCAACCACGTCGCGCGTACCGACGTCGATTTCCCACGCGTTACGGTAGCCGTAAGCGCGGCGGGAGTCTAAACCGTTATGACCGCGCCTCCCTTCACTCTCGAGACTGCCCAGCGGAAAGTGCAGATGGCGGAAGACGCCTGGAACTCGCGTGACCCCGAACGCGTCGCCCAGGCGTACTCGCCGGATTCCGAGTGGCGCAACCGAACCGAGTTCCTCAGCGGCCGGGAAGCCATCGTCGCCTTCTTGAAACGCAAGTGGGCCAGGGAACTCGACTACCGGTTGAAAAAAACCCTGTGGGGCTTCCGCGAGAACCGGATCGCCGTGAGTTTCGAATACGAGTGGCACGACGCCGATGGGCAGTGGTACCGTTCCTACGGCAACGAACTTTGGGAGTTCGACGATCAAGGCCTGATGCGCCGCCGGCTGGCCAGCATCAACGATGCCGAAATCGCCGAAGCCGAGCGGCGGTTGCGTTAGCGAGGAGATTCCGTGTACGTAAAGGAAATCTGGCGCTATCCGGTGAAATCGATGGCTGGGGAGAAATTGACCCAAGCCAACCTCACTCCGCTCGGCATCGAGGATGACCGTGAAATCCTGGTCATCAATTCGCATGGGCGGGTCATCACGGCCCGCTCTCATCCCGCGCTGCTGTCGCACAAAGGCGCCATCGGGGACGACGGCGTTCCCACAGTGGACGGCAGGCCATGGAGTCACCCCTCCGTGTTGAAAGATATCCGGAAAATTGTGGGGCCCGGGGCCGAACTGGTTCACGACGCAAGCGCGCGCCGCTTCGATGTGCTGCCGCTTCTCATCGCCACTGATGGCGCCATCGCCTCGTTCGGCCGAGATGGCCGGCGACTGCGCCCGAACATCGTCATTGGCGGCGTGGAAGGGCTCGAAGAACGCACTTGGCCCGGCCGGAAGCTGCGCATCGGCGGGGTCGTCATTTCGGTCCACAGCCTGCGGGGCCGCTGCGTGATGACCACCTACGATCCCGACACGCTCCAACAGGATTCCGGCGTCTTGAAGGACATCATCCAGCGTTTCGACGGCAAACTAGCATTGAACTGTGCCGTCGAGCAAGCCGGAGCCTTGACGCTGAATCAGAAGGTCGAGCTGATTTAACCTGCAGCCCGGCTCGCAATTCAGGTGGTTCGGAGCGCGCGGGCCGGATCCACTCGCGAGGCTCGCCAGGCGGGCAGCGCGCTCGCCGCAATCACCGCCGCCGCAAGGATGACGCACATCCAGGCGTAGGTGAGCGGGTCGAAGGGCGAAACGCCGTACAGGAACGACCGCATGTACCGCGTCAGCCCGAACGACAATGCAACGCCTGCGGCAAACCCGGCGCCCATCGCGCGCAGCGAGCCCAGCACGATCAGCCGCGCGATTCCCGCCGCGTCCGCGCCGAGCGCCATTCTCACGCCAATCTCGCGTACCCGTTCCGCGGCCAGAAACGAAACCAGGCCGTACACGCCGATCGCTGCGATGGCGAGCGCGAGCGCGCCAAAGGCGCCGAGCAGCGCGGCGCGAAACCGCGGCGAACCGGTCGATCGCGCCCCGATCTCATCCGCCGTCGTAAACTCCACCGGCATCTCGGCATCGAGCCGCCGCAGTTCCGCGCGCAACGGCTCCACCAGCGCCGCCGGGTCGTTTCCTGCCTTCACCACGATCGACAACTCGGCTGCGTGCCGCGGGTGCTGATCGAAGGGCATGTAAATCTCAGCCCGCGCCGGTGCGTCGAGTCCGATATGCCGCACATCGCCAACCACGCCGACGATCTCCATGTTCGACGAGTTCTGGTCATAGCCGGTGGTGATGCGGCGGCCGAGCGCGTCGCCCTTGGGCCAGTACTGGCGCGCCATCGTGGCCGAAATGACGCACACATGCGGAGCCTCGAACTGATCCCGTTCGTCGAACGTGCGCCCGGCGAGCAGCGGAATGCCGAGCGCGCGGAAGTACCCGCCGCTCGCCGCATGAAAACCGGCGTATTTCGTGCGGTCGATCGTCATGCCTTCGCTGAACGCCGCGCCTTCGAAGAACACCCCGTTGCTGCTGCCCTGTTCCGAGAGCGGCACCGACGTGATCGCGCCGGCGGCCACCACGCCCGGCAAAGCCTCGGCGCGGCGCAACAGTTCCTCGTAGGTGCGCATGCCGCGGCGGGCTTCGGCGTCGTTGTTGGCGGGAACCACCGTATCGAGCACCAGAACGTTCGAGGAATCGTAGCCTTTCGGTGACCGCTCGAGCGCCAGCAGCGTTCTCAACGCCAGCCCCGCGCCCGACACCAGGATCACCGAAAGCGCGATTTCAGACGACACGAGCATCCAACGCAGCCAGGTGTTCTGGCCCCCTGCCGTTCCGCGGCCCGCCTGCCGGATGGCGCCGGCGACGTCGGCCCGCGAAATCTGAATCCCCGGAACCAGCCCGAACAACAGACCGGTTACGATCGCCGAGCCGAATGCAAACGCGAGTACCGTCCAGTCGACGCGCGCGTCGCCGAGGCGCGGAACCGAACCCGGCGCGAGCGCGATGAGCGCGTCCCCGCTCCACCAGGCGATTGCGACCGCGAGCACGCCCGCGCACAAACTGATGGCCAGGCTTTCGGCCAGCAGTTCGCGAATCAGGTGCCCGCGTCCGGCGCCGAGCGCCGCGCGCACGGCGAACTCCGCGCGCCGCCGCGCACCGCGCGCCAGCAGCAGCCCGCCCGCATTGGCGCAGGCGATCAGGAGGATGAATGCCGCCGCCGCGCTCAGCAGCCAGAGTGTCGGCCGAAAGTTGCCGGTCAAATCAAGTCCGAGCGGTGTGACCGCCGCGCCGATGCCCGCATTCGAATCCGGATACTCTTTCTCGAGCCGCGCGGCGATGGCTCTCATCTCAGCCCGCGCCGTTCCGGCGCTTACGCCGTTTTTCAACCGCGCGATGACGCGGTAGTTGTGAGCCGAGCGCGCCGAATTGTCCGGAAACAACCCGAGCGGCACCCACACGTCCGTTTTTTCCGGGAACCGGAATCCGGGCGGCATCACGCCCGCGATGGCGTACGGCGCGCCGCTCACTTTGATCTTCGTCCCGAGCACGCCCGCATCACCGGCAAACCTGCGCCGCCACAGGTTATCGCTGATGATGGCTGCCGGTTCGCTGCCGGGCTTCTCCTCGTCCGGATCGAACAGGCGTCCGATCTGCGGGCGCGTACCCATCACGCCGAACCAGCCCGAATCGACGACTGTCACGTTCAACCGTTCGGCTTGCCCGCCGGCGAAAATGGACGACGAGTCCGCAAAGTAGGCAGCCATCGCCGAAAAGCTCGCCGCCTGCGCGCGCCAGTCCCGGTAGTCGGCGCCTGAAACCTGAATGTGCGTTCCGCGCTGATTGGTCTCGGCGAGAACGGTGATGCGATCCGGTTCGGGGTAGGGAAGCGGGCGAAGCAGCACCGCCCGCACCACGGAGAAAATAGCCGTGTTCGCACCCACGCCCAGCGCCAGTACCAGCACCGCGTTGAGCGTAAATCCGCGATCGCGCGCGAGGCGCCGGATCAGAGTTCGCATTGTCTGGAACCGTCGCTTTTACAGCGGGCGGAAACGGAAATTGCGCCGCAGTTCGTCGCGCAACTCCTGCTGCTCCTGCCCTGTCTCTTATACACATCTAGATGTGTATAAGAGACAGTGCCTCATCCGTTCGCGCTCCTGCCGGAGCGTCTCGGACTGCTCGAGCATGTTCCGCCGGAGTTGGTCGCGCTGAATGCGCATATCCTGGATGAACTGGCGGTCGATGGGCGCCGGATGGCGCATCGAGCCGAGCCACCAGGAAAACGGCAGCAGCAACAGAATCGCACCGATCGCCACCGCGTCGGGATGCTTGCGGATCATGCCGCCTCCACGTTCTCCTCCACGATACGGCCGTCGAACAGGTGGATCGAGCGGTCGGCATATCTCGCATAACGCGGATCGTGGGTCACCATGCAGATGGTCGCGCCCCCGCGATGCAGCTCGCGGAGAAGATCCATGACGGCCTCACCGTTGGCGGAATCGAGGTTCCCGGTGGGCTCGTCGGCCAGTAGAATCGACGGGTCGCCGGCGAGCGCGCGCGCTACCGCCACACGCTGCTGCTGGCCGCCCGAAAGCTGCGAAGGATAATGCTTCACGCGGTGCGACATCCCCACGCGTTCGAGAGCGTCATGCACGCGCTTCTTGCGCTCTGCGCCCGGCATGCCGCGATAGGTCAGCGGCAATTCGACGTTCTCATATACCGTCAGGTCGCCGATGAGGTTGAACGCCTGGAAGATGAAACCGATCTCGCGATTGCGGATGCGCGCCCGCTCCGACATCTTGAGCGACTGCACTTCCTTCCCGTTCAGAACATAGGTCCCGCCGCTCGGCGAATCGAGCAGCCCGAGAATGGCGAGCAGCGTCGACTTGCCGCAACCCGAAGGCCCGGCGATGGAAATGTACTCGCCCTTCTTGATGTCCAGGTGAATCCCGGCCAGTGCGTGGGTTTCCACCTCGTCGGTCAAAAACACCTTGGTTACGCCTTCGAGGTGGATCAGGTTGCCGTTCGGGTTCATCGAATCTCCTTGCTCTCGCAAATCCGCTATAGAGAGTACTACGCTGCTCGATCGAAAGAGTTCCTAATTTAGTCGAATTCTGTTCTGGTTGTCCTGGGCCGACATGTCCGACAGGATCACCTGATCGCCCGGCTTCAGCCCGTCGACAATCTCGATGGTGGTCACCGACGTCCGGCCAAGCTTCACCGGCACCCGGTTTGCGCTTTTGCCGTCCGGCTCAAGCTTGAAGAGCGTAATCTGGCTGTTCGGCTGCCCGAACACCGGCCGTCCCACGAACACCACATCCGGCAGACGCTCGAGTTCGATGGTTCCGTCCACGCTCAGGTCGGGCCGGGCACCCGCCGGCAGATCCCCCAATAACTTGACGTCGACGGTAACCGTTCCGTTCACCGCCGCCGGGTCAATCCGCATCACGCGGCCCGGAATCACACCGTTACGCGTGTCCACCTGCGCCTGCAGATTGATCGCGATATCCCGCGCCTGCGTCTCCGGTATCTTCAGTTCGGCTTTGAGATGCGTCGGCTGCGAAACGCGCGCGAGAATCGTGCCCGGCGTCACCCGCTGCCCGGGCTGCACCGGAATCTCCTGCAGCACTCCGGCCGACCCGGCGCGAATCGTCAGTTGCTCCACCTGCTTCTTTTTGAGGTCGAAGGCCGCCTGCAGCTTTTCGATCTGCACTTTAGACGAATCGAGCTGTGCCTGAATCGACTCGCCGAGAATGTTCAGCCGCTGTTCGTCGTTGGCCATGCGGCCCTTCAGTTCGTCGTACTTGGCTTCGGACAGCTTCACTTCCAGGTCCGGCTTGAGGTTGAGCTTGAATAACTCGCGGTCCCGGTCGAGCGTCAGTTTGGCCTGCACGAAATCGGATTTCGTGCGCGCCAGCGTGCTCCCCTGGTCAAGCCGCTGTGTCTCGAGCCGCACCTTCAGGTCCTGGTAGTTGGCCTTGGCCTGCTTGACCTGCCATTCCAGATCGTTGGCGGCGAGTTCCATGTCCGGATTGCGGAGCACCAGTAGCACGGTGTTGGGCTGCACGTTCACACCCGCCAGCACCAGCCTTTTCTCGACGCGCCCGTCAAACTCCGCCGGAATCACCAGAATATCTTCGGCCACCAGCGTTCCCATTCCGCGCACGTTGCGGAGCATGGGTCCGCGCTTCACGGTGTCAATCCACACGACCGCCCGATCCACGGTCTGCGCAGCCGGCTTGAGTTGCCGGAGGAACAGAGTACCGCCCCCCAGCAGCGCCAATGCGGCAAACCCGAGCAGCAACCCACGAATGAGTTTCTTGCGACCGACACCTTTGCGTTGAACGTCCATCGTGAGGCCTTCGCAGAATGTTATGGCAAGCGCCTGGCCAACCCGCTCGGCCACAACGATCCTGTTGAATTTAAGTCAGATTCTACCGCGCCCGGAGGTTCGATGCACGGCCGTGGGTGTCCGCTTGTGGGACAGGCCGGATCGATTTCGACAGGCTCAACTGAAGCGCGACTTGATGAATTCCCAGAGATGCAGGTGGCGGCCGGGACAGCGCGGCCAGGGCGCGTAACTGATGGTGCGGTCCTGCCGGTTCACGTAGATGCCGAGGGACTCGGTCCCCGGCACTTCGAGCGTGAACACCACGCCGGGACCGCAGGCGTCCTCGATGGAGTACCGGCCTTCGCTCGCCTTGGCGTAAATTCCGGAAGGCCCCCAGTCATCCATGAAACGCTTGAAGTCGTAGTCCCGGCAGGGCGTCGCCGGAGTGCATCCCCATAACGAGTAAGCGCTTTGGTAGTCCTTCGAGCGCAGGGCGTCGAGAAAGTGATGGGCCACTTTGCGTTCCCCGTAGTTGCGGAAAAACAGCCACAAACCCAGCCCGGCAACGGCCACGGCGAGCGTGCCGATGGCGATCTGTTTGATCAGTTTTCCGCGGCGCGCATCGTCGACGCCGTAGTTGTCCAGGTATCCTGCCATCTCAGGTAGTTGGACACTATTCCGTGCCCGGAAGTTCCGCCCGCGCGGTGGTTACTTCACCGGGTGGGCCTTGTCGTAGGCCGCAATCGCTTCGCTGGTCAACTCGAGCGCCGGCTTGAAGTACAGCGTAGTGCTGACGTCCACCACCATGTCGAGCCCGCGCTCCTCGGCCATCTTGCGAATCACTTCGGTCATCCGCTGGCCCGCCGCCTGCAAAATATCGTTACGCTCGCGGTCAACGTCGCCCTGCAGGTCCTCAGCCATGCGCTGCGCCTCGCGCTGCCGCCGCTGGCCGCGCGTTTGCACGTCCTGAGCCGCCTGCGGATTCAACTTGCCGCTCTCGAGCTGCGCCTGCATGTCGGCCAGTTCTTTTTGCATCTTCTCGAGTTCGGCCTGCCGCGGACGGTACTTCGCCTCGAGGCCGGACTGCGCCTTCTTGATCTCGGCGGTTTCGAGGATCGCCTTTTGAATATTGACCACCGCGGCCTTCACCTGCGCCGAAGCGGCTCCCATCGAAACCAGACCGGCGGCGCAGAGCATAACCGCGCGCAAAACGAACTTGCTCATCGGAAACAGACTCCTCTTTGTGATACCTAACACCCTAACACAGGCTTTCGTTGCTCGAAGCTACTCGAGAACCGCGAGAATCTCGTCTTCCCGCAAAATCAGGTACTCCTGGCCGTCGATCTTGATCTCCGAGCCCGAGTACTTGCCGAACAGAATCTTGTCCCCGGCTTTCACGTCGCAGGCGACGCGTTCGCCGCTATCGAGCAGACGGCCGTCGCCGGCGGCGATGACTTCGGCCTGCTGCGGCTTCTCCTTGGCGGTATCGGGAATGAACAGCCCTCCCCGTTTTTCTTCGCCGGCCTCGAGACGGCGGACGAGGATGCGGTCGTGAAGCGGACGCATATTCATTGGTGGTTGTTCTCCTTGCTGGTTGGGTCAGCGGTGGACGGCTCTCAAAAAGAGAGCCGTGTCAGGACCGATTATAGCGCGCCCGGCTCTGGATCGTCCGGGGTAGCGAGCCCGAGGCGCCGGTAAGCCTCCCGCTTCGGCAGTCCCCGTTCCCGGGCCGCCTGCTTGATCGCCTCCATCCGGGGGACCCCCGCTTCCATCCGCGTCCGGACCGCGTCCTCGAGCGTTTCGCTTTCCGCCGGCGGATGCTCGCCCTTGCCCACCAGCAGCGTGATTTCACCTTTAATCGAAGGCCGGCGGCGCAGTTCCGCCAGCAACTCCGCCGGAGTGCCGCGCAGAAMCTCCTCGTGCATTTTCGTCAACTCGCGCGCAATCACCACCCGCCGCGCCCCGAGCGTTTCCTGGATGTCTTCGAGCGCCTCGAGCAGCCGGTGCGGAGCCTCGTAGAAAATGAGCGTCGCCGTTTCGGCCGCCAGGCTTCGCAACGCCTGCGCCCGCTGTCCCGCTTTCGCCGGAAGAAAGCCGCAGAAGCGGAACTGGTCGCTCGCCAGGCCGGAAGCGCTCAGCGCCGCTGCCATGGCCGAAGCGCCCGGCACCGGCACCACCGCGATTCCCGCCTCCACCGCCCGGTGGACCACCCGGTAGCCCGGATCTGAAACCAGCGGCGTCCCCGCGTCGGTCACCAGCGCCACCGTCTCGCCATTCCGGAGACGCTCCACCAGTTCGTCCGCTCGCGCGGCTTCGTTATGCTCGTGATAGCTCACCAGCGGCTTGCTGATCCCGAAATGATCGAGAAGTTTGCGTGTGTGCCGCGTGTCTTCGCAGGCGATGAGGTCCGCTTCTTTCAAAACCCGCAGCGCGCGAAGCGTGATGTCCTCCAAATTGCCGATCGGCGTTGCGACAATGTAGAGAGCAGCCAACCTGCTAGGATAAACGATTCAGCATGCCAGAAAGCGTTCCCGGTTACTACGTTTGGGAGGCTCCGGCCAAGTCCGTCCGGGTGCAACTCAACTTGGAGACCCTGGAGCGCCTGAACACCGTCGTCATGACCGGTTTCGGCGCCATTCCGCGCCGCGGCGCCGAAGTGGGCGGCATCCTCATCGGTTCCGTACTCCCCCGTACCGACCTCGCCGACGCCTCCACCATCATCCGCGTCGACGAGTTTGAAGCAGTACCCTGCTCCTATAAGCTCGGACCTTCTTACCTGCTCTCGGACGCCGACGCTGCCGCGTTTGCCGAAGCGGTGGCAAAGTGGAAACCCGGCCCCGGCAAGGACCAGTACGCGGTCGGCTATTACCGCAGCAATACGCGCGACCACACCACCCTCGGCGATGAGGACCGCGACCTGTGCGCGCGCCATTTTCCGCCGCCCGCCGGCGTCGTGTTGCTCGTCAAACCGTACGCCTCGAAAGTGAGCCAGGCCGGTTTCATCACCTACGAGAACGGACGCCTCGACGCCGAGAGCGCCAAGGAGTTTCCCTTCCGGCGCAGCGAGATCGAGGGTACCGCTTCTCCCGCCCGCCGTCCTTTAACCCAGCGCCAGCCCCGGGCGCCGCGCCGCGGGAAGCCCGCCCTGCCGGAACCTGCGCCCGCGCCGCTGCCCGTGCCCGCCCCCCGCGAGGAGGTTCCCGAGCCCGGCTTCCCGGCAATGGCCGAAGTGCCGCAACCGTATTCCCGGCCTTTTGAGGTCGAACGGGCGCCCGCGCCTACCATCCCGTCGCGCGCGGGCCGCGGGTGGCTCTGGCTGCCCATGTCGTTTCTGTTCCTGCTCCTCGGCGTCCTGCTCGGGTTCCAATCAGCCTTGACGATGTACCCCAACCGTGGCAACTCGCTGTCCAAAGGCGAGGATCCATACTCCATGAAACTCACCGTTACCAAGGCGGACGATTCGCTGGATCTTCGCTGGGACCGTGAAGCCGCTGTCTTCCGGCTCAGCCCATCGGCCAAACTCCGTATCGAGGACGGCACCACCGAAAAAGAAGTCGATCTGGACAAAACTCAATTACAGAACGGTAGCGTCACCTACCGCTATCTGACCAAACGGGTGCGATTCCAGCTGGAAGCGGTCCCCAACGGGCGAACTGCGGTCAGCGAAGCGATTGAGTGGCGCGAATAGAGCTTTCGCATTACGAATGCGCTAAACTTATGAGTTAGTACTTTGGGCAGGCCTAGCAACAATCCGGCCAATTCGTCCCGAAGTAAACTCAACCCAAGAGACTTGGAGGCGCGCCGAGTGGCAACAGACATGCGGCATATTTTCACGTCCGAATCGGTGACCGAGGGTCACCCGGACAAAATGGCGGATCAGATTTCGGATTCGGTTTTGGATGCGGTATTAGCCGACGATCCCACCGGCCGCGTGGCTTGCGAGGTCCTCATCACCACCGGCATGGTAGTCGTCGCCGGCGAAATCACCACCAAGACCTACGTCAACGTTCCCGACCTTGTCCGGAGCGTCGTCAACGATATCGGCTATAACGACGCCACCTACGGCTTCGACGGCAAAACCTGCGGTGTGCTCAATGCCATCCAGAGCCAGTCGCCCGACATCGCCATGGGCGTCGACACGGGCGGCGCGGGTGACCAGGGCCTGATGTTCGGCTACGCCTGCGACGAGACCGAAGAGCTCATGCCGCTGCCCATTATCCTGTCGCACAAGCTTTGCCGCCAGTTGAGCGAGGCTCGCCGCAGCGGCCAGCTCAAGTTCCTCCGCCCCGACGGCAAGAGCCAGGTCAGCGTGGAGTACGTGGATGGAAAGCCGGCGCGCATCGACGCGGTGGTCGTCTCCACCCAGCATAGCGACGACATCTCAACCGAAGAACTCCGGGCGCAGATTCGCAAGCACATCATCGACCCGATTCTGCCGAAGAACATGGTGGACGGCGATACCAAGTACCATATCAATCCCACCGGGCGTTTTGTGATCGGCGGTCCGCACGGCGACACCGGGCTCACCGGGCGCAAGATCATCGTCGATACCTACGGCGGCATGGGCCGTCACGGCGGCGGCGCTTTCTCGGGCAAGGATCCGACGAAGGTGGACCGCTCGGCCTGCTACATGGCCCGCTACATCGCCAAGAACCTGGTTGCCGCCGGTCTCGCCAATCGCTGCGAAGTCCAGCTTGCCTACGCCATCGGCGTCGCCGAACCGGTTTCGGTGATGGTGAACACCTTCGGCACCGGCAAGGTGAGCGATGCGCGGCCTGTCTCTTATACACGTCTAGATGTGTATAAGAGACACGGTTTCGGTGATGGTGAACACCTTCGGCACCGGCAAGGTGAGCGATGCGCGGCTGACCGAACTGGTCCGCTCCAATTTCAAGCTGACCCCCAAGGCGATCATCGACCATCTCCAGCTGCGCCGCCCGATTTACCGCGCTACTGCCGCGTTCGGTCATTTCGGCCGCAACGAAAATTCGTTCAGCTGGGAAAAGACCGACAAGGCTCAGGCGCTCAAGGAAGCTGCCCAGGAAATCGCCGTCGGTTCGGCGAAATAGTCCGCTTCAGCGGAGTGAGTGCGACAACGGGGGCGGCGAATTGCCGCCCCTTTTGACTGTTCGTTGGATCAGAGACAAAGAAAGGTTCCGTAAGTGGCTCTCGTAGAAGGTTGCAGGCACGAATTGGAGATCACCGTCCCGGTGGACGAGGTGGATCGCGAAACCGAACGCGCTGTCGCGGATATTCAGAAGAAGGTGAAGCTTCCCGGCTTCCGGCCGGGCAAGGCGCCCGCGTCGCTGGTGCGCACCAAGTTCAGCCAGGAAATCCGGCAGGAAGTGGTCGACGCCCTGCTGCCCAAGGCGTTCCGCGAAAAAGCCGAGCAGGAAAACCTGTCGGTGGTGGGGCAGCCCAACGTCACCGACCTTCATTTCCACTCGGGCGAACCGCTCAAGTTCAAGATCTCGTTCGAAGTAGTGCCGTCCGTCGAGTTGGGCGAGTATCGCGGCGTCACCGTCACTTACGCTGAACCGCAGGTGAGCGAAGCCGACATAACCGAGCGCCTCGACTACGTCCGCGACCAGAAAGCCGAGTACGTCAACCTTGACCCGCGTCCGGTCGAGGACGGCGACTTCGCCGTTATTTCGCTCAAGAGCACCGGCGGCGTCGCTGAACCGGTCGAACAGGACGAGTTGATGCTCCATGTTGGAGATCCCGACACGCTACCCGAATTCACCGAAAACCTGCGCGGCATGAACCCCGGCGAGGAGAAGGATTTCTCGATTACCTATCCGGAAGATTACGGACAGGGCAAACTCGCCGGCAAGACCGTCTCGTTCCACATGACGCTCAAAGCCATTCGCCGCAAGGAAATGCCGGAGGCGAACGACGAGTTTGCGCGCGACCTCGGCGATTTTCAGTCGCTCGACGAATTCAAGGAGACCTTGCGCCAGCAGATCTTCCGCGAGCGCGAGCAAAAAGCCCAGAGCGAAGCGAAACAGAAAATTGTGGAGAAAATTGTCGACTCGCACGAGTTTCCCGTGCCCGAAGTCTTTGTCGACCGGCAGATTGAAAGCGACCTCGAGCAGCAGCTGCGCCCCCTGCTCGCCCAGGGGCTCGACCCGAGCAAGCTCAACCTCGATTGGAACAAGGTCCGCGAAGCCAACAAGGAAAAGGCGACCCGCGCCGTGAAGGCGTCGATGCTCATTGACCGCATCGCCGAGCGCGAGTCGATCGACGTCACCAACGACGACGTGGACCGCGAAGTGCAGCGCCTTGCCCGCCAGCAGCGCGAACCCGTTGCCGCTTTCCGCATGAAGCTTGAAAAGGACGGCACGCTGCGCCGCATCGCGCAAGCTATCCGCAACGAGAAAACGCTCAACTGGCTGTTCGAGAACGCGCGCAAGGAAGCCGCCGCCGAATAACTGAATTCAGGCGGCTGTCCCCCTGCTTAATGCAGCCCCACCGCTCCGCGAACGGATTCGAGAAGCGGCGCAGGGTCGTAGCCGGTGCCTGCTTTGAAAACCATCCGCACGTTGCGGATATCGGAGATTTTCGCCGCGGGGTCGCCGCGGATCACCACCAGGTCGGCCTGTTTCCCTACGGCGATGGAGCCGATGTTTGCGTCCTCGCCCAGGAAGCGAGCGCCGTTCAGGGTGGCGATTGAGATCGCTTCCACCGGCGTGAATCCGGCTTCCACCAGCAGTTCGATGTTGCGCTGATCAGCGAATCCAGCGAGCGCTCCGCCGTTGCCGGTCGGGTCGGCGCCGGTGAGTAACAGCCCGCCCGCTTTGACGAACGCCCGTTCAAATTTCATCTCGGTTTGAAGCATCGCCGCGGCCGTTTCGGTTCCGCGGGCGCGCGCCGAAAGATAGCTCACCGAAGCCGGCTCGGAGAGCGCGTCCAGAAAACGCTCCTCGAGCGGCGGGCGTCCCGCGGCCATGGCTTCGAAAACGGCGAGCGTCGAGGTGACCGCGACCTTCGCGTCGACTAGCGCGCGAATCGTCTCGTCCACCTGCGCGCCCTGAAGACTGAGCGCCGTAGCGGCCGTCGCCGGGCACACATCGGGCCGCTTGCCCGAAACGTACTCGGTGTCGACCAGAATGCCGTGCTCGAGATTGTCGATGCCGAGCGCGGCGGCTTCCTTGAATCCCACCGAGCACAGATGCCCGGTCACCTTCACGCCGTGTTTGTGCGCCGTGTCGATGGCGGCTTTGAGCTCCGCCCGCGTGATGTGCATGTAGGCTTTGAACGACGTCACGCCTTCCGAGATCCAATACTCGACGGTGCGCGCGGCGTCCTCGGGACCGGAGAGCTCGTGCATCTGCGGCGTGAAGCTCCCGGCGCCTTCGAGATAAGGTCCGGTAACGCGCATGCTCGGCCCCGGCATCCGCCCCGCGTCGATCAGCTTTTTCACTTCGAGATCGGTGTAGGGCTCGAGGCTGCCGGCGGTCCGCATGGTGGTGACGCCGGAAGCGAGGTAGAGGCGCGGAAAACTGTAGGCGTGCTCGTTGTAGATCGGCACCCGCCCGCCCGACGGGTAGAACAGGTGTTCGTGCATGCCGACCAGTCCGGGAATGACGGTGAAGCCGGCAAGGTCCACTTGGTTGGCGCCGGCGGGTGCGGGCGTGGAAGCGGCGGGTCCGGCGGCGGTGATGCGCCCCTTTTCAACGATGATGTTCCAGTCGGCGGCGGGCGCCGCGCCCGTGCCGTCAATCACGCGGCAGTGCATCAGCGCCACCACCGGCGAGTTCACCACGATGAAAGGGCGCGTGCCGGGCGTGAGCGTGCGCGTGCCTTGAGCGGCGGCCAGCGCCGCGAAGGCGAGAATCGCAATGGAGCGCATATCGCATACACGGTAACATGGGAAATCCTTTTATGACGCCCCAAACAAAGACGCCTGAAGCCGGTTTTACGCGCGGCCTGGGAGTCTACGATTCCACCATGATCGTCGCCGGATCCATGATCGGTTCCGGCATCTTCATCGTGTCCGCCGAAATGTCGCGGCAGTTGGGAAGTCCCGGATGGCTGCTGGTTGCCTGGCTCATCACCGGCGTTCTCACGCTCACCGGAGCACTGTCCTACGGCGAACTTGCCGGGATGATGCCCAAGGCGGGCGGCCAATACGTTTACCTGCGCGAATCGTTTTCGCCGCTGTGGGGCTTCCTGTTCGGCTGGACTCTGTTTCTGGTGGTGCAAACCGGAACCATCGCGGCGGTGGCCATCGCATTCTCGCGCTTTCTCGGCCTGCTCGCGCCCGCCATCGGCGAGAGCAACTACCTGATCGCGCCGGTTCACATCGGCAGCCGCTATGCGGTCTCGCTGTCCACCGCGCAGTTCACCGGAGTGGCCGTCATCCTGTTCCTCACCTGGATGAACACGCGCGGACTCCAGTATGGCCGCATGGTCCAGAACGTCTTCACCACGGCGAAACTCGGCAGCCTGTTCGCGGTGATCGCCATCGGCGTATTCCTCGGTTGGCGTTCGGGCGCGGTGAGCGCGAACTTCGGCGACCTGTGGAGCATCCGGGGCGCCGATTCCATCGCCCCCGGGTTAACCGCCGCCACCGTGTACGGCCTGTTCGTCGCGCTCTGTGTATCGCAGACCGGATCGCTGTTTTCGGCCGACGCCTGGAACAACATCACTTTCACGGCGGGCGAGGTAAAGGACCCGCGCCGCACCATCCCGCTTTCGCTCGCGCTCGGCACCGCCATCGTCATCGGCCTCTATCTGCTGGTGAACGTCGCTTACCTCGTGACGCTGCCGCTGCCGGCCATTCAGCACGCGCCGTCGGACCGCGTGGCCACGGCGATGCTGCAGGAAATCTTTCCCGGGCTGGGCGTGATTCTCATCGCGTTCGCCATCATGGTGTCCACGTTCGGCTGCATCAACGGGCTGATTTTCGCCGGCGCCCGCGCCTACTACGCGATGGCGCTCGACGGGTTGTTCTTTCCTCAGGCGGCGCAACTGAACGCGGCCAGGGTGCCCGCATGGGCGCTGGTGATTCAGGGATTGTGGGCGGCTTTCCTGGTGCTGCCGCGCACCTTCGATCCGGCGACCGGCAAGTACGGCAACCTCTACAGCAATCTTCTCGACTACGTAATTTCGGCCGAGCTGATTTTCTATATCCTGACGATCACCGCCGTCTTCCGCCTGCGCCGGATCCGGCCCGAAGCCGAACGCCCATATCGCGCGTTCGGCTATCCGGTGGTGCCGGCACTCTACATCCTGGGAGCGGCGGCGATTCTGATCGTGCTGTTCGCCTATCGCCCGGCCACTACCTGGCCCGGCCTGGTCATCGTGCTGCTCGGCCTGCCGGTTTACGGCTGGCTGAAGAACCGGGCTTCAGCTTAGCCGCCGTTACTGCGACGGGAAGGTGCTGAGCCAGGTCCAGTTCACCAGGTCGAAGTTCTCCTGCCCCCACCCGGTGGCGGAAGTGAAGCCGACGAAAGCCGTTCCGCCGGTCAGCGGAAACAGCGTGGTCAGGTTGACGGTTTGTGTGATCGTCGGAGTCGGGTTGCCATCCATATACACCGACAAAACCCCGCCGGAGTATTTGATGGTTGCGGTGTGGAGGCCGCCGTCCGCGAAGTTATAGACAACGGGAGCCGCTACAGCCGCCGCGGTCGCGTGATTGGGCGAATTGCCGATAGTTCCGTTGCTCTGGATGCCGATATGCGGACTGTTCGGATCGCCGTTCTCTGAGTTGTAGTAAGTATCGAATTCAATCGCGATACTGTTCGTCATGCCGGCGTACCCGATATTGCCGCCCAGGTCGCTGATCTGCAGGGTCCCGCTTCCCGTGGAAGCGTTCTGAATGACGAACGCGAAACCATCCGCAAGGGGAGTGTTGCCGCTCGGGGAGATGCGGAACTGGAACGTGGTGGAGAAACCAGCGTCCACCTTTTGCTGTGTCCACCACGCGGCCGCACCCTGACTCTGGCCGGTGGTGAAACGCAGCACCTGGCCATCAATGGTCGTCGTGATTGCGGCGGAATTCTTGGAAGGATTCGTTCCGCCAGTGGGCAGCGTCAGGCTGGTAAGGTCGATTGGGCCAGAGGCGATGACGTCGTGCACCGTGCCGGCTGCGTCCGCGTAATTGCCGTTCAAGTCGTGGAACTTCCATTTATCGGTCGGATAGTCGCCGGCCAGAGTGTGCGTGGTTCCGGTCAGGTCCACACCCGCGCTCAGGTCCACGTTGTTGATGCCGGTTGCGGACACCTTAGCCGTGTGCGGACTGCCGTCGTACGTCACGCTGTACGGAGTAACAGTGATCGAGGCGGTCGCCTGATTGATCACGTCGGTGACAGCACCGCTTTTTGGATTGTAATTGCCGTTCGGATCCTTGAACAACCAGGGGTCGAGATACGAGCCCGCGCTGATGCGGGTCGTCAGATTGAGATAGCCGTTCAGATTGACGCCGCCCACGCCGGTCGCCGTGACGTTGGGCGCATGCGGCAGCGTGTCGTAGGTTACGTTGTACGCAACGACGGTGATCACCGGGTCCACCGGAGTGATGGTGTTGGTGACGGTGCCGCTCTGGTCTTTGTAGTTGCCCGCCCCATCGTGGAACGTCCAGGGCTCCCCTGAGTAGGTACCGGCATTAACGTGTGCCGGCGGAAGGGTGACGAGGCTCAGCAGATTCGCGTTGTTCACGCCGGTTGCCGTCGCGGAAGCAGTATGCGCGGTGCCGTCGTAGGGAACGTTGGTGTAAGGCGTCACGACGACCTTCGCGTCCACCGGAGTGATCTGGTCGAGGACGTTGCCGCCCGAGTTCAGGTAGTTGCCGGTGGAATCGTTCCAGGTCCAGTTGTCGGTGTAGTTGCCGGCATTGGTGTGAGTAGTTCCCGCAAGGCCAAACACGCCGTTCGGGACCTCGCCTCCGACACCGGTGACCGTTGCGTTGGTGACCGTGTGGGGCTGAGCGTCGTAAGGCACGCTGTAGCCGGTGACGGTCACAGTGGGAGACGCTTTGGCAATCGTGTCGGTGACCGTGCCGGTGGCGTTGTTGTAGTTGCCGGTGGAATCGGTGAAGGTCCACGAGTCGATGTAAGATCCGGCGCTGGTGTTGGTGTAAGGTCCGGCGTTGGTGTGAGTCGTACCGCTCAGGTCGAGACCGGCGAGCGCTTCGCTCAGCACGCCTTTCGCGGTTCCGCTAGCGGTGTGGGGATTGCGGTCGTAGGTGACGCTGTAGCCGGTGACCGTAACGGTTGGGTTGGCTTTCTGAATGACGCCGGTCGTGTTGGCCACCAGCGAGACTTTGTAGTTGGCTCCACCGTTGCCGTCGTTCACCGAGTAGCCGGGCGTCACCGACAGTGTCTTGCCGGTGCCGGCGTTGGGCGTATCGTAGGTCTCGGCAAGAAGCGTTACCGAGTCGCCGGGTTGGACGCCGGTCGCCACGGGTGCGGCCGCGGCGGAGGTGGTGCTGTCATAAACCTTGGTGTTGGTTTGCGCGGTGATCGTCAGCGGAGCCTGCGAGATGGAACCCGCGGCGTTCACGAACGACACCTTGTAGTTGTTGCCGTTGTTCTGGTCGTTCACCGTTCCGGACGGAATCATGGTGCGGTTGCCCACGTTGCGGCTGTCGTAGCTCTCCGTCCAGGTGACCGTATCGCTCCAGGCGAGAGTGCCGGTCTGCACCGGTACGGCGGTTGACTTGGTGGTGCCGTCATAGGTCTTGCTGTCGGTTTGGGCCGTGACCGTGAGCGGACGCTGGGTGATGGTCAGCGTGCCCGGCACGAACGTGAGGTAAGGCAACTGGTAGTCCACGCCGTCGGTGGAGGAAACCGAAGCCGGACCGGTACAGTTGATCTGATAGACGCCGGCATTTCGCGGCACAGAGGGCGTGTAGGAGCAGGTGACGCCGGTGGTGAGCGCGCCCGCAACTTCGCCCTGCACGGTGTAGGTCGGAGCCGGGTTCGCCGTTCCGTAGACGATCGACTTCGTATCGGCGACGACGAACAGGTGCGTCACCTTGCTGCTCGCCGTGTTCGAATACGGGCTTTCCGTGCCCAGTCCTCCTTGCGACACGGCGGTGACGGCGTAGGTGTAGAACGTGTTGTAGCAGGTGTTGGCGGGCAGGCACGTGGCGCCGGCATTCACGAAGTCGTTCACCACGTCGAGGAACACCGGGGCGGCGTTGCTCGATTGCGGAATGGACGTCGGCGAGTAGATCTTCTTGAAAATCGCCGTGGCCACCAGCGGGTTGCATCCCGTGCCCGCGCACCGGTAAATGTTGTAGACCAGGTTGACGCCGGTGTCCGGAGGAGTCCAATTCAGCTTGATGTCGCCGATTTCGTTTACGGCGAACAATCCGCAACCCGAGCACTGCGCCGGAGTGGGAATCGTGTCGGTGGTGGTCAACACATGCGAATCGTAGTCTTCGTCGCCCGCGTCAGTGGCGACGCTGCCGGCGTCGGTGGCCACGCTGCCCGCGTCGGTGGCGACGCTGCCGGCATCGGTGGCGACGCTGCCCGCGTCGGTGGCGACGCTGCTGCCGGCGTCAGTGGCCACGCTGCCCACTGAAACCGAACCGAAGTTCGAGCGCGCGCCGATCTGGCGCAAGTCGATGCTGAACCAGTCCGGGCTGTCCACCAGCAGTTCGCCGGGGATGCCGTCGAAGTTCACGTCGAGCGGGAACGTCTTGCCGAGCGGCGTCACGGTCCCGTTGCTCCAATCCGGAGTGGCGAGAGAAGCGGCTTCCTTGCGAATCAGCGGAACGTCGCCGTTGACACCGCTAATGGCCGAGCCGTTGCAGTGCCGTTTGGCCGCCTGGCCCGCGGAATCGCTGACTGCGAGCGGAGCGTAATAGCGGAACCGGTATTTCGAAAGTCCGAGCCACGACGTGGCCGACAACGCACTCTCGTTCAGCGGCAACACCAGGCCGTTCGAGTAGTCAATCTGCGGAACGCCGTTGGCGTCCGTCAAGCCGCGCGTCTGGTAGAGGTAGCTCATCACGCTCTGATAATTGGGCGCGCAGTTGGGCTGGCTGGTCCAACCGGCGTGCGACAGCCCGAGCGTGTGGCCGATTTCGTGCATCAACGTGCCGGCTTGCACAATGACGCTGCCCACCTGGTCGTTGGCGGGAATATCGGAGCGCCACAATCCGAGCGACACCATTACGTCTCCGCCCGGCCGGTCGGCGATGCCCGAGAAACTGCGGGGGCCGTAGGCTCCGGTGAACGGGTCCGGCAGCGGCTTGTTGTTGGCGTCGAACGGCCCGGCGAGCGCGTGCGCGAACAGCACGTAGCGGAACACATCTTTCCGGTTCTGCGCGAAGTGCGGCGCGATGTTGAGGCGATAGTTTCCGTCGCGCACCGAGTTGAAACCCAGCTTGAAGCTGAGCGCCGGATATCCCGGGTAGGCGCAATTCTGGCCCTGGCAGGCGAGCGAATCCTCATCGATGTCCGATCCGCCGCTCGAGTAGGCAGCCGGAACGATGAACGGTAGCTTGAGGCTCTGGTAATAGGAACTGTTGCCGAGATCGAAATGCAGGAACACCCCGCGCGCGGCAAAAGCAGCGGCCACCTGCTTCAGCGCGTCGACCTTGGGCATGTGCGAGTGGGCCGGACGGGTGGTCGATTTTGAACCGTCTCCGTGCAGCCAGTCCACTTGAAGGAAGATGTCCCGCAAGCCGTTCTTCGCGCCCATGGCGGGCAGGTTCACGCACGGTTCGCTCGGATAATCGGAGCAGCCGCCGAAGGTAGCCGGCGAAGCCTGGGTGTTGCGGTGGACTCCGCGGGTTTCCCAAACGTCGAGCAGACCGTCACCGTCCGAGTCCTGCACGTTGGTGCTCGCCACAATCGCGCTCCAGGACAGACAGCTTTGGCTGCTCGTCACATGCGAGCGAACGTTGAATGAAGATGCGTCGGAGTTCAGGTCAAACGGATAGGTCGGCGAGTCCCAATTGGCGCCCTGCGCGCCGTAGAAGGGCCCAACGTCATCCGGCCCCTCATTCTCGCCGGCGACCGACAGGGTCTCGCGATAGGCGGTCTGTCCGTTGCCCACGATTGCCGTCATCTTGGCGTAGGGCTCGTCGTCCGCCGCCTGGTAGAAGCCGGCGACGGTCTGCGTCATGTCGGGACCGCCCTTGGTCATCGTGAACTCGCCGTCGTAGATCACCACGGAACGGTACGGCGCCAGGAATGGATTGCCCGGAACAACAATCTTGTAGATCACCACCAGCGACGCGCCCATGGTGGACAATACGCCGCTGTTGCCACCCGCTGTGCCGAGCGCCAGCGTGTGTTTTCCGTTGGCCAGGCGCAGTTTGGTTTTCGGGTCGATCGGCAGGAATCTCAAAACGTCAGCGCGATAGGAGCGCAGCGCCTGGGTGGGCGCCGTTACCCAGCACTTGGAGGTGCTGTCGTCCTTCAACATCTTCACACCGGTCAGTGTGAAGCCGTTGAATGTCCCTTTGTTCGCATAAGCGGGTACGCTTTCGACGTTCTGCCAGTAGAGGAACGCCGCCACCGGGTAGGCGGGCGTCGACCCGGGCACCGAGCACGGGACGATGGCCGACAGCAGTCCTGTTCCGACGGTGCAGGGCACCCCCGAGAAGTTGATCGCGCCCGCGCCGTTGGTATTTTTCAGCCCAACGCCCGCGGCAACGTAGTCGCCTGTAACAAACCAATTGTTGAAAAAGCCAAGTGCGTCACTCGCTTGCGTCAACGGCGCGGCAATCGAGAGCAGGCCCAGCGTGAGTACAGTCGACTTCATCGGAGTCCTCCGGAAACTCTAAACTTTTGGGAACTTCGGAACTGCGTAAAGCACGTGACTGCCCGCTCGTGTCGTGTTGATTTTGAACGATCGAACCCAGGGTTGCGAACAATCGGGATAATAGGATAACCCGACGGTTTATGAGCTGTCACGACCCGGGTGTACCAGTACGCGTTATTCCGGGTGATTATTTGGGCAGACGGTGTTTCGCATCCGCGACCAGATGATCTTCCGGCGAATTTCCGCGGATACTCAAGTACTTGCGGTACGACTCGACAAAGCCGCCCACCTTCATGCCCTCACGCGCGCGCCCCTGGTAATAATAAACGGGCGGAAAGAATCCGTATGTAGGAAGGTCGACAAACAGGGCCAGAGCTTCACCCCGGCGTTTGATACAGCGGTCAAATTCGGAATCAGCTTCGGCAAAGGCGCCGATTTCGAGATACGCGCGGCCCAGGTCAAAGCGTCCGATCCAGGTGTCCAACATCTTGTTGGCATCCGTCAGGATCCGGACCGCGCCGCGCCCATCCTGGTTTTTCAGAGCGATCTCGCCTTCAATCACCTTGCCGAACGCCTGCGCCTCGAGTTGCAGTTCGGCGGACAGGTCGGAGGCCAGGCGTTTGGCTGCGGGAATATCCCCCGCCGAGACAAAGACCTGGGCGACGGCAAAACGGGTCTCGAACGATTTGCTCAATTCGAGCGCGCGCCGGGCCGTTGCGATGGCGGCGGCCTTTTGGCCGCGTTGAAGTTGGACGCCGGCGAGCATCCAGAGCTTGGTGGAAGCCGAATCCGGATCGCCTTTGATATCGGCGGCGACGCCTTTTTCGAGAATCGACGCGGCGTCCGAGTAGCGGCCGCTGTACACGGCGAGGTCGGCGAGGCCGCTGGTTGCGTCGGAAGGTTTTACGGCCTCGAGTTTCTGATAGGCGTTGGCGGCGTCTGCGGGCGATTCCTGCAGGAGAGCCGCGTAGGCTTCGTGCAGGTGGGCATTGTTGTAGCCGAGTTTCACCGCTTCTGCCGCTTCCTGAGCGGTGCCCTTGGCGTCGCCGTTGTAGGCCAGCGCCATGGCCAGATTGGCGCGGTAGATGGCGCGCTTGGGCAGGATCTCGGCCGCGCGGCGGGCGTCGGTGAGCGCGCGCGCTTCATCATACAGGCTCATGCGGCAGATGCTGCTGTTGGTGTAGGCGCCGGTATCGGAAGGATACTTCTGTAGCAGCGCGGCGTATTCGTCCACGCACTTCTGATGATCGCCCTTGAGGTAATAAAGGTAGCCCCGGGTGCGGAAGCGCTCGCGCTCGGTCATGCGGTCGATGTGCTTCAGGGCTTCCTGTATGTACTTTTCTGCTTCTTGTGGGTGGTCGAGGTTGCGCGCCGCGCTCGCCATGACGGTGTAGGCCATGCCGAAGTTTGGATCGAGCGACACGGCTTTGGACAGATGCTGCTGCGTTTCGGCGAATTTTCCCGCCGAGAGCGCATTGAGGCCTTCGGCATACTCGTGGACCGCCTCGATCGAAGCCGAGTTGAGCGTCTCCATCGACAGGCGCTGCGCCGATTCGGAGGTGGAGTCACCGAGCGCCTTGCGAACCGTGATGCCGAGTTTGGTCACCGCCGCGAGCACCTGTTCCTTGCTCGATGCCGTGCGGCTCGATTCCGAGATGACTTTCCCGGTGATGGGCTGAATGGCCCGCATCGACAGCCTGTAATCGGAACCGCGGCGTTCGAGCGAGCCCGAGATGACCACGTTCAAACCCTGGTTGGCCGCGATCTGCTGAGCACGCGCTTCATCAAGAGGGCCGGAGAGCACCTTGAGGCCGAGGTCCTTCACGCGGGTCCGGTCATAGGCGCTGATGAACGAAGCGCCTTCCAGGGCCAGTTTTAAAGTCGATTCGAGCGTGCCGTTGAAGACAGGATCGCCGGTCGAGTTCTTGAAGTCGGCAATCAATGTAGTCATCGGCTTCATGGCGGCCGGCGGTTGGCGCATCCACACGCCGATCACCAGGCCGGCCAGCGCGACGACCGCCACCGCGGCTCCGATGGAAAACCGCTTCCAGAGTTTGGCGTTGGACGGGACGATGACGCCGCGCCACACCTGGAGGTCGTACACCACTTCGGCTGCCGATTGATACCGCTCCTCGCGGGCGGGAGCGAGCAGCTTGCAGGTGATATCGTTCAGCGCCTTCGGAATTTCGGGGTTCTTTTCAATCGGCGGAACAGCCCTGTTCTCGATGCGGGCGCTCAGAATCTCCTGGAGCGACTTGCCGGAAAAGGGCAACTGGCCGGTCAGCATCTCGTACAGGATCAAACCGCAGGAAAACAGGTCGGAGCGCGCATCCACTTCCTCGCGCTTCGCCTGTTCGGGCGACATGTAATCGGGTGTGCCGAGCAGCACGCCCTCGCCGGTGCCCGAGTCGGTGGAAAGCGCGAGACCGAAGTCCATCACGTAGACGCGGCCCTGGTGATCCACCATGATGTTTTGCGGTTTCAGATCGCGGTGGATCACTTTTTCCTGGTGCGCCGCGCCGAGGCCTTCGCACACCTGCACCATGATGGCCGCCGCGTCTTCCGGCGAGAGTTTGCCGTTGCGGCGGATCATGTACTTCAGATCCTGCCCCTCGACGTACTGCATGGTGGTGAAGCGCAGGCCGTCGGCGACACCGAGGTCGAAGATGCGGACCACGTTGCGGTGTGTCACCTGCCGTGCGAGCACGAGTTCCTGCTTGAACATGCGCAGGATCTCTTTGTTTCCGGCCAGGTCCTCGCGGACGACTTTGAAGGCGACGATCCGGTCCACCTCGCGGTCGCGCGCTTCATACACCGCGCCCATTCCGCCTTCGCCGAGAATTCGGAGGATCTCATAGCGTCCCCCGATTAACGAGCCCGGCCCAAGGGGTTCATGCGGAGCCTTTGCGGAGCTCAGATGAGGATTGGCCCACGTGCTCTCAAAGGCCACCGTGGCCTGCTCGTTATCGAGGTTCATCACCTGCGTGGCGCCCGCATCGAGCACAACGGAGGCATCGGGATCAATTACTTGAGTAGCCCCGAGGTCGATCGTCAGCGGTGTCGCACACTGACAGCAGTACTTCGCACCAGGAGTGCTGCTCGACCCGCACTTAGGGCAATCGACTGTAGCTGGACCCATGGGTCAGGGTGGACAATTCTTGAGTATAGCCGACCCGGACTCCACCCCGCCGCGGTGCGCATCAGGGCTGCTGGTCGAAGTCGTCCAACTGAACGCGCGAGCAGCTTGCTTTGCCGGTGAAGCCGAAGGTCTTGTTCCCCTTGGTATCGAAGAAGTCGACCCGGTACACGCCGGTGAGTGTCAGCAGGTCCGCGCCGAGGCGGAAGTTGTAGACCACCTTGGTGGGGCCCTGGTAGCGCAGCTTATCGTCCTGGGCGAATCCGGCCCAACTGGAGCGGAACGTGCCGTCGCCGGTACGAACCCAAATGCCGTGCTGAATGGCGGCAGCGCCGTCGCCGCTGGCCTGGCCAATCACGTTGCCGTCGACGAAGAAGCTCATTGCGCCCGGGAACCCGGACAATCCGGGAATCGACTCGTTGATGGTGACCGAGCAGGTCCACGCTCCGGTGAGGCTTTGCGCGAGCGGGGACTTGGCGTCCTGAGCCGCGCTGAGGGCGGCGGTCAAGATGAGGAACAGAATGGTGTGTTTCATAGGTTGTCCTTTCGACAACCAGAATGGGGCTTGGAGGGGCGTCCAAGTCAGTATGTAGCGGATATTATCCTTCGCCCAGAAGGTTCCGGCGCAAGGCTTCAAAGCGGGGCTCGGAACGGAGCGGGTCGAGCAGCGGGTTGACGCCGAGGAACAGGACGAAGCCGGTGCGTTCGGCGGCCGCCTGTTCGAGAAGGTCGAGGGCGAGTTGCCGGTGGCCGAGTGCCGTGGCCACAAGCGCGCCTTCATAGGCCATGCTGGGCGAGCGAAGCGGGCCATTCGAGTCAAGCAGCCGGAGGGCTTCTTCCTGATTTCCGTTGCGGGCGAGGGCAAATCCCCGGGTGCCGAGAAGAAAGGGCCAATCGCCGACGAATTCCCGCGCCCGGGCGAGTTGTTCGAGGGCGGCGGCGGGGTCGTTCTGCATGAGAGCGTTCCAGGCGAGGCCGAGGCGGGCGAGCGGGTATTGAGGCGACCGTTCGATGATGGCGCGATAGACGGCGGTCGATTCGGCGTAGCGGCGGAACTGAAAGAAGGTGAACCCGAGGTTCTCCTCGATGCGGACGGCCAGAGGGTCCAACTGACGGGCGCGTTGGACCGACTCGATGGCTTCGCGTTCCCGCCCGAGGCAGGTGAACGCCATGGCCATGAAGTCGTGAGCGTCGCTTAAAGAGGGGTCGAGTGCGGCCGAGTGCTCGTATTCGGCGAGCCCGTCGCGCAAGCGGAACTCAAGGACGCTCAAAACGGCGCCGAGCGCCAGGTGAGCCTGAGCGGAGCCCGGTTCGAGTTGGACGGCGCGCCGGGCGGCGGAAGTGGCGCGGGAGAGGACGTCGAGGGGCCGGGCGATGCCGAAGAAGGCTTGAAACAGCAAGGTGAGGGCGATGCCGGTGGAAGCGGGAGCGTAGGCGGGGTCCTTGGCGCCCGCCTCTTCAAACGCGGCGAGCGCCTTCTCAAATCCGGACGGCGTCTGCTGTGCGAAATAGTGACGCCCGAGCAGGACGGCGTCGTAGACTTCCAGGCGGGTTGACGCGCCGTTGGCGGGGGGCGGCGCTCCGGGGTCGAGCTTGCGCGATATCGCTGCGGCGATTTCGTCCTGAATGGCGAAAATGTCGGCCAATTCGCGCTCGAAGGTTTCCGACCAGAGGTGAAAGCCGTCGCGCGCGTTGAGCAACTGCGCAGTGACGCGGGTGCGGCTTCCCGACAAGCGCACGCTCCCTTCGAGGATAGAACTTGCGCCGAGCGCCTCGCCGATGGCGCGGACGTTTTCGGCCTTTCCGCGATATGCGAAGGAGGATGTGCGCGCGACGACTTTGAGGTTCGGGTTCTGCGCCAGGATGTGGAGGATCTGCTCGGCGATTCCGTCGCAGAAATACTGCAGGTTGGCCTCGGGGCTCATGTCGGCGAACGGAAGCACGGCGATGGAAGGCAGCGGCGGCTCGGCAGGCTGAAGACGGGTGCGGAACCGGAATTGCGGGACATAGCCGCGGGAAGGTAATTCGATGACGGTTTCGTCGCCGGCTCCCGAAGAAGCGTAGTACTCGATGAGCTTCGACCGGAGGCGGACGGCTTGCACGCGCACGATGGGGTCGGTCCGCGGATCGTAGCCCGGGTCGCGATCGAACACTTCGACTGCGACGGACGATTCCTTCAGTTCGGACTCGCGGCCATCGAGTGTGCGCTCAACGATGGTGCGGAGGAATCGCGAGAGCCGTGGAGCGGAGGTGAAACCTCGCCACGCCAGCGCGGATTCGAGCGCGGCGCGGACCTGTTCTGGCGAAGGCGCGGACGGCGACGCAGGTGTCACAGGCTTAGTTTAAAGAAAAAGGCAGGCCGAAGCCTGCCTCTTCCAATGGAGCTAGCCGGAGGGCTCAATCGCCGAAAGCCGGTGCGGTGACTTCGCGGGCCGGTTTTTCTTCGAAGGTCCGGGTTTGCCGCAGATTGACAAAACCGTACACCATCGCGCCCACCACGGGAATCACGCCGCCGAGGATAAACACCGTATCCGGAATCATTCGAAGCCATAGCAATTGATGGATGATCGGCAGGCGGTAGAACTCGAAGGACCGCGCCGACCAGAATCCGTTGTTGAAGCTCTCGAGCGCCTGCAGGATGCCGATGGGAACGAGCGTGATGACGATCATGCCCATCAGGCCGGCGTTCAAGCCCCAGAAACCCGTCATGATCCACTTCTCCTTCCAGTATTTCGGATCGACGATGTTGCGCAGGCTGAACAGCGCGAGCGCGATCGCCAGCATTCCGTAGACGCCCATCAAGGCGCCGTGCCCATGCGCGGCGGTGAGGAACGAGCCGTGCTGGAAGTAGCTGACGAACGGCAGATTGATGAAGAAGCCGAGAACGCCCGCGCCGAACAGGTTCCAGAACGCAGTGGCCACCAGGAACCAGAAGGCCGCGGTGTAGGGGAACTCCTGTCCGCCGGCTTTAATCACCTTGTACTGTCCGTAGGCCTCCACCATCAGCAGCGAGAGCGGGATCACTTCGAGGGCCGAGAACACGGCGCCGAGCGCCATCCACGCCTCGGGCGCGCCGATCCAGTAATAATGATGCCCGGTGCCGATGATGCCGCTGCCGAGCAGGATGATCAACTGGAAGTAGGTTGCACGCAGGGTGGATTGCGCGGTCACCAGGCCGAGGCGAACCATCAGGAATCCGATCACCACCACGGCGAACACTTCAAACATGCCTTCCACCCACAGGTGGATCAGCCACCAGCGCCAGTAGTCGGCCATGGTGATGTGGCTCGATTTGTTGACGAACAGCGCGAAACAGTAGAACACCGGGATAGCGGTGGCCGAGTAGAGCAGCAGGTGTGTGAGCCCGCCTTTGTCGGTCTCCGATTGCAACGCGCCGCGCAGTCCGCGGTAGACGATAAACAACCAGATGCCCATGCCCGCAATCAGCAGGTACATCCAGAGGCGGCCGAGTTCCATGTACTCCCATCCCTGCGTCCCGAGCCACCACCACGCGTTGCCGAGCATGCCTTTCACCGAAAGCCATTCGCCCGCGAGGCTTCCGACCACAACCAGCACCAGCGCGCCGAACAGAACGTTCACGAGCGCGCGCTGACCCTTGGGTTCCTTGCCGCTCACCAGCGGCGCGATGAAAATGCCCATGCCGAGCCAGGCGGTGGCGATCCAGAAAATGGCCAGTTGCAAATGCCAGGTCCGGGCGACGTTGAAGGGCAGGTACTGCGAAATGTTGAAGCCGTAGAAACTCGAGCCGTCGGCGTAATCGTGAGCCATTTTGCCGCCGAGAATCGTTTGCACGAGGAACAGCAGTCCGGCGATGACGAAATACTTGGCGGTGGCTTTCTGCGAGGGCGTGAGCGGCATCCGCAGCAGGTCAAACCGGTATTGCGGATTCGGAACGTCGGCGGCAACCAGAGAATAGCGGTGCTGAATATAGAGGATTAGCGCCAGGAAGATCAGCAGCGCCGCGACGCTCACGGCGGACCACATCATCGCGCCCGCGGTGGCGGTGTTGCCGGCGGCTTTGTCGAACGGCCAGTTGTTGGTATAGGAGTGGTTGGCCTCGGGGCGTTTGGCGACCGAAAGCCAGGTGGTCCAGGTGACAAAGGCCGCCAGTTGTTTGGCCGCCAATTCCAACTGCGCGGGATTTTCACCGCCTTCGCTGGCGGGCAGCAGGGCGCCTTTTTCGAGCGACTCATCGGGTGCGCCCTCGCCGAATTTCCTGACGTAGTGGGCGACAATCGCGTCCCAGCCGCGCGCCTGTCCGGTGGTGAACTGCAACGCGCCGGTGGATTCGTCGTAACGGTTGGTCTTCAACTCGGCGGCGATTTCGGCATCCACGGAGGCCTTGGGGCCGATGCCGAGCGCCTCGTAATCGGCAGCCTTATCATGCCGCATCGTCTCCGTCATGATGTGGAGCGATTCGGCCGTGTAGTCGGGGCCGAGATACGCGCCGTGGCCGAGCACGGTGCCGTAGTTCATCAAACCGCGTTTGCGGAAGAGTTCCTGTCCCTGCTGAATGTCGCCGGCGGTGAACAGCACTCGCCCGCCGGGCGCGAGGACAGCCTGTGGAATCGGGGCGCGGCTGCGGAACATCATCACGCCGCCGACAATCATGACGGTAAAGCCGAATAGAAGGGTGAGTAAGAGACCGTGCTTCCAGAGTCCGGAGCCGCGGTCGGGAGTCGAGTTCATGTAACCTCCGAGTCCAGAATAGTGGACTCGGAGGTCCAGATATATGACTTAAGTCACAGTCGCCGATCTTTCCGCCCGGGTTAGTGAACGGTCGTGTCGGTGTTCCACCACAGGTAGGTCATGGGGCTGTAGCTGCTGTTGGAGTAGTATTCGAGCCTGACCAGATGAGGTCCGGCCGTGGTCTGAACTTTCGCATAGATGAAGGCGGCCGGGGCGTCCATCCAGCGGTCAACAACCTTGACGCCGTCGATATAGAGCCGCACGCCGTCGTTCGCGACGACGGTGAAAGAGGTCAGCCCGGACTGGAAAGTCATGTTGCCCTGCCACAGAGCCGAGAAGTTGTTCGGCGGCAGCGAGGGTGTGGGGGGTTGAGCCTGCCAGTTGAACCGGAGCTGGCTGTCGGTTCGGGCTAATGCCGGGGTGCCCGACAGGGTGCGATTGGCGAAATAGCAAGCGGTGTAGGCGTTGTCGGCGGGCGCGGGACAAGCGGAGACCTGCGCCTGCGGGGTGGTGAGCTGAATCGAGTTGCTCGGGTTTGAAGAGTTGCCGGCGGCATCGAAGGCGACAATCGAGTACGTGTAGATTGTGTTCGGCGCCACAGTGGTGTCGGGCCAGGTCAGCGTGGATGCGCCTACGGTAGTGAGCACGGCGCCGTTCCGAAGAATGCGGTAGCCGGCTACGCCGACGTTGTCCGTGCTGGCGGTCCAGGCGAGGTCCACTTCGGTGGGACTTTTCGCCGAGGCCGAGGTGAGCACGGGAATCGAGGGCGGCTGTGTATCGGGCGGCGGAGGAGCACTTACCAGAACGGTGACCTGCGCGGTTACACTGCCGGTTGCGTTGCTGGCCGTTAGGACGTAGGTCGTGTTTGCGTTGGGCGAGACGATTTTGGAGTTCAGCCCGGTTACTGCGCCGATGCCGTTGTCGAGGGTGAGGCTCGTCGCGTTCGAGACATTCCAACTCAGCGTCGTGGACTGTCCGGCGGTGATGTTGGCCGGCGCCGCGGTAAAGCTGTTGATGATTGGAGTGGAGGGTTGAACGGTTGTGTCGGTGTTCCACCACAGATAGGTCGTGGCGCTGCTCGAGTTGGAGTAATACTCGAGTGTCACGAGATGGGTTCCGGCGGTGGTCTGGGCTTTCGGGTAAATAAAAGCGGACGGGGCGTCGTTCCAACGGTCGAAGATCTTGACGCCGTCGAGATAGAGGCGCACTCCGTCGTTGGCGATGATGGTGAACGTGGTGAGTCCCGACTGGAACGTGAAGTTCCCCTGCCACCGCGCGGAGAAGTTGTTGGCGGGCAGCGAGGGTCCGGCGGGCGCGGACAACCAGTTGAAGCGGACCTGGCTATCGTTGCGCGACAACACGGGACCGCCGGTCAGAGTGCGGTTCGGGTAGTAGCAACCCGTATAGCCGTTGGTGATCGGCGCCGGGCAGGAGGAGACCGGAACCGGCGGCGTGGTGAGTTGGATGGCGTTGCTCGGCTGCGAGACGTTGCCGGCTGCGTCGAACGCCGTCACCGTGTAGGTGTACAGCGTGTTGGCCGCGGCGTTGGTATCCGAGTAGGTCAGCGTGCTTCCGCCCACAGCGGTGAGAATCGCGCCGTTGCGGAGAATGCGGTAGCCGGTGACGCCGACGTTATCCGTGCTGGCCAGCCAAGCCAGGTCCACTTGGGTGGGACCGGAGGCGCTCGCCTTGGTGAGCACGGGCGCCGACGGCGGTTGCGTGTCGGGCGGTTGATTGTTTGGGTTCACTGTGATTGTGACCTGCGCCGACACGCTCGCGCCGCCGTTGCTTGCGGTGAGCTTATAGGTTGTGGTTGCGGCAGGCGACACGCTGACCATCGTGGAGTTCGTCACATTGCCGACGCCGTTGTCGATGGTGACCGAAGTGGCGTTCGAGACGACCCAACTGAGCGTTGAAGATTGGCCTGCGTTGATCTGCGTTGGCGTTGCGGTGAACGAGGTGATGGAGGGCGTTGAGGGCGGAGGTGGCGGAGGCGGGGCGTAAAACACCTGGTCGACCACGCCGCCGAAATCGGTGGTCCAATACCAGCCGTAGGTCGAATTCGCGTTGTAGACGCGCTTGATGCCGATGGCCAGGAAAGACGCATTGAGCATGTTTTTGCGATGCGCGTAGGTGCAGGCGCCGGTGGCATCCGGGTCGCACGCGTTTTGGAATCCGGTGAAGGCGGATTGCGCATCGGCACTACCGCCCGAAATGTTCTCGCCGTACGGGAAATAGTTGTAGCCGAAGGCGGCCAATCGCGTGCCCACGCTCCGCCCCAGGCTGTCGGTATGGCTCGCGTTATTATTCGTTGCCATGTCGTTGCTCATCCACTGCGAGGCGTTTTGCAAAGTAGTTGAGACGACCAGGGCGGGCGCGCCGTTCTGGGCGCGGTAGTTGTTGATCAGGGTCAAAAACGAGAGTTCCTCATTATCGAGCGGTTGCGGGCTTCCGCCGCCGCCACCCCCGCCACCTCCGCCGAGCGGCGTGCCGTTCTTGGCGGGTTCATAAGACCAGTACGGAGTTCCGTTGTAGTACACGCAGGACACGCCCATCACCGTGGCGTCGCTCGCGAGCAGGGCTGCGATATGGAGCGAGTCGTTCCAGGCGGCGTAGACGATGTAATTCGGGTCCGACGTCATGTAGGCGAGATTTTCGCTGATGATGTTGTAGCCGATGCTCGAGGCGGTGGTGTCCCACCCGGTATGCGGATTGAATCCAGGCGTACCCGGCGGATTGGTGGTCATGTATTGGGCAAACTGGATGGCGCGCAGGTCGGCGTCCTTCATCCCGAGTGATGCGATTTGGAGCGGGGAGGCTCCATTCTGGCTGCGATAAGTGTTAATCGTACTCGCCAGGCCGTTGATCATGGAATCGGAACACCAGGTCATGCCGCTCGGAAGGGTGGCCTGATGCTGAATCTGGGCGTGCGCGATGAGGGAGGCGGTAAGGAGTAATGGAATCAACGATATAGATTTCTTTATCGATGGGCACAAGTATGGCTTAGTCTGGAGCATAGGGTGTTGCATCTCCTAAGTAAGTACCAAAGTACTGTAGGTACTATTGACAGTACTATGTTCTCATCGATTCGTCAATGTCCCCATTTGTGGGGCGTGCGAGAAAAAGAACGTTAGGGGAGTTATAGAGGTGGCGTAGAGGGGCGATTCGGGGAGCCCATGAACCTGCGTGGAACCGAGCGAATCGCCAGAAGCTTGGGAGTCGGCGAATCCAAATCGCCCCAGAGTGAGTATACACAAAGGCGATTAGGATGAAAATTGCCCTGCGGTCTACGATGAAACGCTTAGATGGAACTTACGGGACCGGCAAGTGCGCCGAGCGACTGCTCTGTCGCCCGTAGTCAAGCCCGGAGGAAGCTGGCCCACGAGACTAGCAGCGTCCGGCGCACCTGTGGAACAGCCGGTGGATCCCGTCGATCGGTCCACTTGATCAACTGTTAAGAGCTTACGGCAGATTCGGGGATGCCACAAGAACCCGTAAGCTTTAGCCGCTTCGGTTAGTCAAATGGAGTTCAGACTGAAGTCGGGGAAGGACCAGGACCGGATACGACTGAGTTGGAGGCGCGGGGGGGAATCGAACCCCCGAGTAAAGGTTTTGCAGACCTCTGCCTTACCACTTGGCTACCGCGCCAAGATCTGCGAGTGCTTCGAGTATAACATGGACCCCTGGGCTCTTCGACCGGGGAATCACCTTAGAAGAGCGGTTTTGGTGAATTTCACCCAACGCTGCGCAGGTTGACTCACGAAAATGGGTTCTTCGGATCTGAAAAGCCCATTTTCACCCCGCTTTTCCGCGTTGGCCATTCAAGTGCTAAACCGCAGCCAACCATGAAGCCCTTGCTGAAAGAGTCGGAACACCTGGTCCGGCTGGCCCTGGTTCTCGCGGTTGGACTGCTCGCCTTCGCGCTGGTCCGGCGGGCGGTTGTTCCGGCCGAGTTCGGGAAATACGGGCACTACCGTCCGGGCACGCTGAAGGATGTCCGGGCGCGGCCGATTTCCTTTGCCGGGCACGCGACCTGTGAAGCCTGCCACGACGAAGTGGCTCAAAAGAAGAATCAAACCAAACACGCGGGCGTCGCTTGCGAAGCCTGCCACGGCGCCCTGGCGAAACACGCCGACGACCCGACCGCGCTGAAGCCTCAAAAGCCGGACCCCGCGGTGCTCTGCGCCCGCTGCCACGAGGCCGATTCAGCGAAACCGAAGTCTTTTCCGCAGGTGGTCACCAAGGAGCATTCGCAAAGCGCATCCTGCGGCGCATGCCACGATCCGCATAGCCCGAAGTTGTAGCTCATTTCCAAGTCGAGGAGCTTTATGGAACCGAGTCGCCGGGATCTACTTGAAGTCGCCGGGAAGTTCCTGTTCCTGTCCGCGGCTGCCAGAATCGCTGTCGACAACCTGCTCGGTGCGCCCACCGAAATGCCCGACAAGTACAAGATGGCGGACCACTGGTGGGGCATGATCATCGACATCGAAAAGTGCATCGGCTGCGGCAACTGCGTGCGCGGTTGCGCCGCCGAGAACGGGGTTCCGAAAGGGTTTTTCCGCACCTGGGTGGAGCGTTATCAGGTCAAGGGCGAAGACATCGAGCATCCCGAGGTGGACTCGCCCGACGGCGCCTTCAACGGTTTTCCACCGGTAGCCGCGGCCGGTTTCAAGGGGTTCTTCGTTCCGAAGCTGTGCAATCACTGCGTCGACTCGCCTTGCGTGCAGGCGTGCCCGGTGGGCGCGACGTTCGATTCGCCGGACGGCGTGGTGCTGGTGGACAAGAGCTATTGCGTGGGCTGCCGGTATTGCGTGCAGGCCTGTCCTTACGGCTGCCGCTACATCGACCCGCAACAGGAGACGGTGGATAAGTGCACGCTCTGCTATCACCGCATCACGCAGGGACTCACCACGGCGTGCGCGGAAGTGTGTCCCACGGCGGCGCGCCAACTGTGCGACTTCAAGGACCCCAACGACCCGGTCCACGAATTTCTCAAGACTCACAAGGTGCAGGTGCTCAAGCCACACATGGCCACGCGGGCCAAAGTGTTCTATAACGCCCTGGATGGGGCGGTGAGGTGATCATGCCCGAAGGCGTACAAGGATTCATGTACCCGAATGAAGTTGAATTGCAGTGGAGCGTGCTCATCGTCCTGTACCCGTATATTACGGGGCTGGTGGCGGGCGCGTTCATCCTGGCCTCGCTGGCGCGCGTGTTCAACGTCGCAGCGGTGCGGCCCACCTACCGTTTAGCGCTGCTGACTGCGCTGGCCTTCCTGTTTGTCGCGCCGCTCCCCCTGCAGTTGCATCTGGGGCACCCGGAGCGGTCGTTCGAAATGTACCTGACGCCGCACCGGACCTCGGCCATGGCGATGTTCGGCTTTGTCTACCTGTGGTATCTGATGGTGGTTCTGCTGCTCGAGATCTGGCTGGATTACCGGCAGGACATCGTACGGTTTGCCGCCACCACCAAAGGACCGCTCCAATGGCTGTACAAGGCGCTCACGCTCGGGTCGAGCAACGTCAGTCCGGAGTCGCGCTGGATTGACGACCGGGTGGGATACATCGTCACGGTGATCGGAATTCCTTCGGCCTTCATGCTGCACGGCTATGTTGGCTTCATTTTCGGCAGCGTTAAGGCCAACCCGTGGTGGTCGACGCCGCTGATGCCGATTGTGTTTCTGTTCTCGGCGATGGTGTCGGGCATTGCCGCGGTTCTGCTGATTTATCAGGGGATGATGAAGCTGCGCGGCGAGCCGATCGACATGCCGTGTCTCGACGCGGTGGCGAAGTACCTGTTCTACGTCTTCCTGATCGACTTCTCGCTCGAGATGCTCGACCTGGTTCACCGGATCTACGAAGCCGACGAAAGCTTCCGCGCGCTCGACTTCATGGTCCACACGCGGCTGTGGGCCTCGCAGGTGATTGTCCAAATCTGGCTGGGCACGATCGTTCCGCTGGTGATGCTCGGCGCCACGCAGTTGCTGAAGATAGCCGAACCGGTGCGGCGAAAGCTGTACACGGTTGCCGGCTCGCTCACGCTGATCGGCATTTTCGCGATGCGCTGGAATGTCGTCATCGGCGGGCAATTGTTCTCGAAGAGCTTCCTGGGCTACACCACTTATAAGATGGGGTTCGCGACGCGCGAGGGGCTGCTGCCGGCCATTTTACTGATGCTGCTGCCATTCGCGATTCTCTACGTGCTCGTGAAACTGCTGCCGCCGTGGCAGGAGAAGGAACAGGCTGCCGGCGCCTGAAATAGCCATGGAACCCGCGGCTGCTCATGCGGTAACGCTCGAGGAACTGGCGCGCGAGTTGCAGAGTCTGCGCGAGCGTGTGGGCGTGCTCGAGCACCGACTGGAGGGGCACGCTACGCCCGAGCCCTTGCCGGCCGGGCCTGAACCGGTGATTGCGCCGGAGTTGGCGAGTGTGAGCGCGGGCGAGTGGGTGCCGGTGATCGGGAAAGCGCTGCTCGGCATTGCGGGAGCGTACCTGCTGCGCGCGATGACCGAGTTGGGCACCATCTCGCACGCAACCGGCGTCGCAGCCGGATTCCTGTACGCGGCGTTCTGGCTCTACCAGGCGGTTCGCACGCCGATTGAGCGCCGTTTCGCCGCGCTCACGGCGGCGTTCACCTCGGTGCTGATTCTCGGTCCGCTGCTGTTTGAGGCGAGCCAGCGTTTTCACGCCATCTCCGACTGGACCTCGGCCGTGGTGCTGGTGTCCTTTGCCGGTCTGGCCGTGGCGCTGTGCTGGAACAAGCCGGGCTCATATGTCCCGGTGATTGTCACGGGCGGAACGGCGCTGTTCGGGCTGGTGTTTCTGGTGGCGCTCCGCGATTTGCTGCCGTTCACATTCGCGCTGCTGGCGATTGCGGCGGCGGTGGAGTTTGCGGCGTGTTTCGACCGGGAGACGTCGTCACGCCCCTGGCTGGCCGCGGCAGCCGATACGGGGATGTTGATCGCGGCCTACATCGGGGGACGACTGCCGGAAAGCTGGGTGCGCGCGCCTTCCAGTTTGCTGGTGGCGGCGCAAATTGCCCTGCTCGTGATTTACGTGGCGAGCACGGCGGCGCGCACGATTGTTCAGCGGCGGCAGTTCACGGCTTTCGAGACCGTGCAGACCGTGGTTGCGTTTGTCATCGGCCTCGGCGGCGCATTCCACATCGCGCAAACCTCGGGCACGGGCACATGGGCCATCGGCGCATTTGCCCTGGTGGGCGGCGCGGCGTGCTACCTGTTTGTCGCCCGGCAGCAGCAGCGTGGACGAAACTTCCACACCTACGCCGCCTTTGCCCTGCTTTCGACGCTCACCGGTTCGTTCCTGCTGCTCGACGCCAACCTGCGGATTGCGGCATGGGGCGTTTATGCGGTGGCCTGCGGATGGCTCGGGCGCAGAACCGGGCGGTATGTGCTCGCACTGCACGGCGCCGCGGCGTTGTGCCTGGGCGCCCTGACATCGGCCGCACTGGCCCATCCCTACAGCCAATTGTTCGAAATGGGTCCCGCGCCCGTGCCGGTGTGGGCGGTGAGCGTGTTGACGGTGGCGGCGCTGCTCAGTTACGTGCCGGCCATGCGCAAGGCGGAATCCGGCATGGCTTGGGACGAACGGCTGGCCGCGGTGATTGCGGCCGCGCTCCTGGTCTGGCTTTCGTGCGGTACCCTCAGCCATGGGCTGACGCTGCTTTCGCCCGAGTTGAGCGCGATGTGGGGCATGGTGGTGGTGGCGGTTCTGGCGGCCATCCTGGCGGCGCTCAGCGCGGAATGGCGGCGAGGCGAACTCAGGGGGCTCGTGTGGGCGTTGATGGCGATGGCCGCTCTGAAACTATTGCGCACCGACCTGCGCCAGCAGCACACGCTCGGCCTGGTGGTTTCCCTGCTGGCCTTCGGCGGAATGCTGGTGCTGGTGCCGCGCATTCTGCGCCGGCCGCCCGAGGAGCCGGCGGCGGAATGATACGATCAGGGTAAAGACTTCTTTCTAATGCCCGAAATCCCAACCGACCAGCAGTCCACTGCCGGGCTGATCGATATCGCTATCCTCGACGACGATCCGGACTTCCGTAATTATCTTGAGGATTTCCTCAAGGACGAAGGGGCTTACTCGGTGCGCGCTTTCGGCCACCCGGAAGACCTGTTCAACGCCTCGGAGCAGCACCTGCCCGACATCGTCCTGCTCGACATGAAGATGGGGGAGTTTCGGGGCGACAAAGTGCTCGAGCAATTGCTCGGCCGATGGCCGGGACTGTGCGTGATCATCATCACCGGCTATCCCTCGCTCGAGGACATGCGCGCCACCTTCAAGATGAAGGTGTTCGACTACCTGGCCAAGCCGTTTTCGCTGGCTCAATTGCGGCAGACGCTGCGCAACGCGATTGAACACTTCGGTCTGGGCCGAACGGCGCAGGACCGTCTCCGCGAGCGCCTCGGCCACAAGATCAAAATTCTGCGCGTGGAGCGGGGATGGTCGCTCAAGGACCTGGCGGCCACCACCAAGCTCAGCGTCAGCCAGATCAGTTCGATCGAACGCGGAGCTAACCTGCCGAGCATCGAAAGCCTGCTCGCCATTTGCCGCGCTTTCGACAAGAAGCCGTCGGACATTCTGGCATCGATCGAATTCTAAGAGGTAAGTCGCCGCCGAAATTCCGCGGGCTCACTAGCCCTAGCCATTCGTGGCGCGGCGGAGATCCTTCAAGCTCAGGCACCACGGCGAATAGCCGCGCGCGGCTGAATAAGGATCGTCTTCGATTTCGACGGCGACATCGGCGCGGTCGCCCTGCTTGAGGTCGCCGAACGAACGGTCCCAGGTTTTCACCCGCATAAAACGCCCGTTCTGGCGCAATCGCAGCACGAGTCCTTTTTCGCCGAGCGGTTGAGGAGGCGCGGCGATCTCGACATCGCGAATGGCGAAGCAGGGCGAAGGGTGGCCCATGCCGAAGGGCGCGAGGTTGAGCACTTCGGCGGCTGAGCCGTCATCGAGGTCGTTGATCGTGATCTCGCCGTCGAGTTCGAGGATGGGTTGGAGATCCTCGGGCGTGAGGCGGGCGGCGGCGAAGGCGTTAAACCGCTCGCGGAACTCGGCGACGGCGGCGGCGGACATGGCGAGCCCGGCAGCCTGGCGGTGTCCGCCGAAGCGGGAGAACAGTTCGGGCATCGATTCGAGCGCTTCGAGCAGATGAAACGCGCGGATGCTGCGGCCGGAGCCCTGGGCCAGATCGCCTTCTTCGCCGAGTACGAACACGGGGCGGTGGTAGCGCTCGACCACGCGGCTGGCGACGATGCCCACCACGCCGCGATGCCATCCGGCGCCGGAAAAAACCAGCGCGTACTGGCCGGCCGTCACCGGGCGCTCTTCGCACTCCTTCCAGATGGCGCGCAGGATGGCGGCTTCGGCCTCCTGACGCTCGGCATTGAGCTGGTGGAGTTGGGCGGCGAGTTCGCGGGCGCGATTCTCGTCGGTGGTGGTGAACAGGTCGATCACGTCGTTGGCGGTGGCCATCCGTCCGGCTGCGTTGATGCGGGGCGCGATGCGAAACGCAATCTGGCCCGCGGAAGGATGCGCGCCTTCGGCTAGTCCCGAGACGTCGAGCAGGGCTCGCATGCCGGGATTTTTGACGTGCTTCAGACCGGCGAGTCCGCGCTTGACGAGAATCCGGTTCTCGCCCGTGAGCGGGACCACATCGGCGATGGTGGCGATGGCGACCAGTTTCAGGAACGATTCGAGCATGCGGCGGATGCGGTCAGCCGGCCACTCGAGCGTGAGCATGAGGGCGTGAATCAGCTTGAAAGCCACGCCCGCGCCGCACAGGTTTTTCTCGGGGTACGGGCAGTCGGGGCGGTTGGGATTGAGGACGGCGAGGGCGGGCGGCAACTCGGATTCGGGCAGATGGTGGTCGGTGACGATGACGTCGATGCCGAGTTCGGCGGCGTGGCGCACGACCTCGCCGGCGCGGATGCCGGTGTCGACGCTGACAATCAACTTGATGCCGCGCGCGGCGGCCTCGTCCACCACTTCGCTGCGCATGCCGTAGCCGTCCTTCAGGCGGTGGGGCACGTGGTGCGAAGCCTGGCCGCCGGCGAGCTCGATGGCGGTTTTCAGGATCACTACGGAGCTGGTGCCGTCGACATCGTAGTCGCCATAGAGCAGCACCGGTTCGCGATTGCGCGTGGCCGCGGCGAGGCGGGTGGCGGCTTCGCGCATGCCGGCGAGCAGAAACGGATCGTGCAGGTTTTCGAGCGGCGCTTCAAGAAAAACGCGCGCTTCGGCGGCGGTGCGGCAGCCGCGATTCCAGAGAACGGTGGCGGCAGGCGAGCGGAGGTTGAGTTCGCGCGCGAATGCGTCGACGGCCGCGGCGGGCGGAAACTGCCAGCGGCGTACGAGCCGCGGGGGCTCAGTTATTGGAGAAGTAGCCACCGATGGGTCCCTCGTCCTCGTCGTCGTCAGCGCTGGCGGCGGTGATTTCGTCGAGCAGGTCGTTGAACTCTTCGTACCATTCGGTGCGGAGTTCGAAGACATAGACGCGGGTGCCGAGATCGAAGGCGAGTTCGATGGAGCAGGTGAAGCCGTCGTAGGCGCGCAGTTCGCGCAGACGGCGCTCGATGGTTCGCCGCTCCTCGGCGGTCAGGTTGGTATCGTCGAGTTCCTCGGCGGCGCTTTCGGCGTAGTCGGCCGAGAACTCATGGGCGTGAAGCGAGAACAGTTTTACGCCCGCGGCGACTCCAGCCTGGACAAACTTCTTGAAATCGGGATAACGATCGGCATCCCAGGCGATGGTGGGAAGGCCGTCGAGAGCGCGGCTCATCGAAGGAAAGATGACCAGCCCCTGGGATTCCAGGTGCTCGAAAATTTCCGTCTTCAATACATCCAAATTCTGTTTCATTTAGCGGGTTGCAACGACAATGGTGTCGGTGGAAGAGGCAAGGTCGCGCGCCGAAGGCGTGACAATCGTTCGCGGACCAACATAGATCTTCCGGTTTTGCCGGACGGCGGCGCGGACGTCCTCCTCGCAGACGAACTCGGCGATTTCGATTTTGGGCGCCGGCGCAGGCGCAGGCTCAGGCTTCGGCGGTTCAGGGGCCGGCGGTTGATTCAGGGCGCAGGACCCGCATCCGCAGGAGGGTCCGCCCGGAGCAGGCGGCGGAGTGGCGGTTTTGCGGGCGAGAAAGCGGTCGACGATGGAAGCCACCGTGCCGATGGCGGAGGCAGGCGCGGCGGCGACTCCCTTTCCGGCGAGATAGCGCTCCACGGCTGAGACGATCTGCGCCCGGTCCAATTGTGCGGGAACGGCGGCGGGCACGGGCCGGGGCTTGCCGGCGTTCGGGAAGGCCTGTTCCACGGTTCGCGCGACAAAGGCGAGGCGTTTGATGTTGATGAGATGCTGCGGACCGACGTTGTCGCTGGTGACGTTGCCCGCGATGGCGCCGCAGCCGAGCGTCATGGCCGGGAATACATTGGTGGTGATTCCGGTGGAGCCCTGCGGCGCAGGCGTGTTGACGAGAACGCGGAACGCCGGCATGCGCTGCGCGTAGGCGCGGATGCGCGAATCGTCGGTGGAGTGAATGACGCAGGTGTGGCCGAGTCCGCCGAAGCGCAGAATCGCCTCGCAGGCGTCCATCGCCGATTCAAACGACGGCACGAAAAGCAGCGAGAGAACGGGCGAGAGCTTTTCGGCCGAGAGCGGATGCTCCTTGCCCACGCCCTGCATTTCCACCGCGAGAATCGAAGTGGTGGAGGAGACTTCGAAGCCGGCCATTTTCGCGATTTTTTGCGGCGACTGGCCGACGCATTCCGGGTTGATCGAAAAGTTCCTGCCGATGAGCAGCTTTTCGAGCGCCTTGCTTTGCTCGGGCGTACACAAGTGGGCCTGGCGCGACCGCAACTCGGCGATGATTTTGTCGCGGACGCTCTGCTCGGCGACGATCGCCTGCTCGCTCGAACAGACGGTGCCGAAGTCGAACGATTTGCCTTCGACCACCTTGGCCACTGCTTCCGGGATGTTGGCCGAGGTGTCGACGAGCACGGGCACATTGCCGGGTCCGACGCCGAACGCCGGTTTGCCGCTCGAGTAAGCCGCGCGCACCATGCCGGCGCCTCCGGTGGCCAGAATCACGCCGGTGCGCTTATGGCGCATCAGTTCGTTGGTGGCTTCCATCGACGAGTTGTCGATGCACTGAATGACGCCTTCGGGCGCGCCGGCTTCAATGGCGGCGCGATAGAGCAATCCGGCCGTTTCGCAGGTGCAGCGCTTGGCGCGCGGGTGCGGGCTCAGGACGATGGTGTTACCCGCCTTGAGCGAGATGATCGATTTGTAAATGGCGGTGGAGGTGGGATTGGTGGTGGGAAGCACGGCTGCCACCACGCCCATCGGCACTCCGTACTCGACCAGGTTCTGCTCGGGAATCTCGCGCAGCAGGCCGACGGTTTTCATGCCGCGAATGGTGCGCGGCAGCAGGTCGGCGTTCAGCAGGTTTTTGGAGATCTTGTCTTTGACGTTGCCGTAGCCGGTTTCCTCGACCGCCATGGCGGCGAGACGCTCGGCGTGGGCGATGGCCACCTCCGACATGCGCTCGACAACGGCGTCGATCTGCTCCTGCGAATAGGTCCGGTACTTAAGCCACGCCTGATAGGCGGCCTCGACCTTGCTGCGGACCTCCTGAATGGCGATGAGGTCTTGATCCTGAAGCATGGGTCACGCCGGGACGCCGGAGCGTCCCGTCTCCTCGCGCCGATTACTTTTCGCCGCGCTTGTTGGCGCCGGGAAGAATCTTTTCGACTTCGTCGTGCGGGTTGGGGATCACGTGGACCGAGACGAGTTCGCCGACTCTGCGGGCAGCGGCGGCACCGGCGTCGGTGGCCGCTTTCACGGCGCCTACATCGCCGCGAACGGTTACGGTGACGTAACCGGCGCCGATGTACTCTTTGCCGGCGAGCGTTACATTGGCGGTCTTGACCATCGCGTCAGCCGCTTCAATTGCGCCGACCAGCCCCTTGGTCTCGACCATGCCGAGGGCTTCCATGAATAGTGGCCTCCTCAAACGGATTCAAAGCTGAACTATCAAGCTATCACACCGGGGCGGACGGGCGCGTGCTTTATTTCCGGGCGAGGATGGCGTCGAGGGGGCCGCCGGTGCGGCGGGCTTCGCTCGATTTGAATCCGGCGCGGCGGAGCAGGGCGTCGTACTCGGCGGCGGTGCGCTCGCGGCCTTCGGTGCAAACCAGCATGTTGAGCGATTGCAGGAGCGAGTCGAGGGGGCCGGTCTTGTTGTCGTCGAGCAGAGTCTCGGCGATGAGCAGAGCGCCTCCTTCCGGGAGCGCCTGATGGATGCGCCCGAGCAGGTTTTCGATTTTGGGCTCGCTCCAATCGTGCAGAATGCGGCCTGTCTCTTATACACATCTAGTCGTGTCCATCGGTGCAAACCAGCATGTTGAGCGATTGCAGGAGCGAGTCGAGGGGGCCGGTCTTGTTGTCGTCGAGCAGAGTCTCGGCGATGAGCAGAGCGCCTCCTTCCGGGAGCGCCTGATGGATGCGCCCGAGCAGGTTTTCGATTTTGGGCTCGCTCCAATCGTGCAGAATGCGGCTAACGGCGTAGAGGTCCGCGGATGGCAGCGGGTCCCGGAAAAAATCGCCCGCGATCACGTCGACGCGTCCGGCCGTGTACTCGCGCGCCAAAGGGACGACGGCGGGAAGGTCGAACACAGCGGCGGTCAGCTGCGGGTAGCGTTCCACGGCGGCCAGGGCGAGATGGCCGGTTGCGCCCCCGAGGTCCACCATGCGGCGAAACCCGGAGAGGTCGAATGCGGCAATCACGCGCGGCGAACCGATGAGCCCGAAGCCGTGCATCCCGGCGATAAAAGCCCGCCGCTGAGCGTCGTTGACGAAAAAGTGGTCAAACAGAGAGGCGGGCGGAAAGCCGAAGGTCGGCTCCCATTGGTTGCTGCCGGTGGAGAGCGCGCGCTCGAGATGGCCCCACATCGGATAAAGCGCGGCGTTCGAGTAGAGAATGTAGCCCACCATCGTGCGCGGGCTTTCGTGCCGCAGGTACTCCGAGGCCACCGGTGTGTTGCGGTACGTCGATCCCGCTTTCGAGAGGAAACCGAGCGCCACGCAGGTGTCGAGCAGGCGCTCGATGGCTCCGGTGTCGCCGGGGAAGTCAGCGGCGGTGACGCCGGTTTCGGCGCGGTCGAAGACCTTCAATTCGACGGCGGCAAACATGGCTTTCGAGCGGCGGAAGGCGTAGATGGCGTCGATGACGGGGGCGGCGTCGGTCATCCCTTCAGTCTCGCACTGGTGAAACCAACGCACGCTCGATGCACTCTATGTTGCGGAGGATCGAATGAGCCGACGCGTGGAACTGAACACCGTATGCCCGAACAATCACAACCTGACAGTGGACCTGACCGCGGACGAGTTTTCGGCGCGGCTGAGAACGGGCACGCTCGAATTCCACTGCAACACCTGCGACACCAATTGGCCGCCGTCGCGCGAAGAGATCCGAAAGATCCGAGAAGCGTTTGGTGAGGTGCCTTAGGGGGCTGGTTTACGGGCTCAGGTCGTACGATTCACAAATGGTTGAGCACGGGACAGGCAGCTCTGCCCACTCGGTGCGGGCTGGGGGTTTGTTGAATCAGCATGTTCCGCCTCGAGGCAGAGTAGCCAGTCCCCTGAGCACGGGACAGGCAGCTCTGCCCACTCGGGGCGGGCCGGAGGTTTGTTGATTCGGCATGTTCCGCCTCGAGGCAGAGTAGCCAGTCCCTTGAGCACGGGACAGGCAGCTCTGCCCACTCGGGGCGGGCCGGGGTTTGTTGATTCAGTTTGTTCCGCCTCGAGGCAGAGTAGCCAGTCCCTTCCGGTAGTTCTGCCCACTCGGTGCGGGCTGGAGGTTTGTTGATTCAGCTTGTTCCGCCTCGAGGCAGAGTAGCCAGTCCCTTGAGCACGGGACAGGCAGCTCTGCCCACTCGGTGGGGGCTGGAGGTTTGTTGATTCAGCATGTTCCGCCTCGAGGCAGAGTAGCCAGTCCCTTCCGGTAGTTCTGCCCACTCGGTGGGGGCTGGAGGTTTGTTGATTCAGCTTGTTCCGCCTCGAGGCAGAGTAGCCAGTCCCTTCCGGTTAGACCGGTGAGGCGTGCGCTTCTACTTCTTCGGTCTGGACTGCCTTCTTGCCGTATTCATAACCGGCGTCGAAGGCTTGCAGGTTCAATTCGCGCGTGTGGCCGGGGACGCTCGACGCGACTGCTTTTTTCAGAGCTTCCACGCTGACGAGTCCGGTGACGGCGGCGAAAAAGCCCACCATGACGATGTTCTGCATCATGCGCTTGCCGAGTCCTTCGGCGATGCGCGTGGCCGGACAGGCGTAGACGCGAACACCGGTTTTGAGGTTCGCCACGCGGACCAGGTCCTGCTCGATGAGCAGCACGCCATGAGCGCTGATTTCGGGCGAGAACTTGGTGTAAGCCTCCTGGCTCATGATCACCATCACTTCGGGCGAGGTGAGATAGGGATAGAGAATCGGATCGGGCGACAGGATGAGACCCGCCGAGCAGGCGCCTCCGCGAGCCTCGGGCCCGAAGTTCTGCACCATGGTGGAGTAGCCTTCCTGGTACAGGCAGTTGGCCTTGCCGATGACGCTGGCGGCCATGATCACGCCCTGGCCGCCGAAGCCGGCGATGCGAATTTCCTTTACTGGCATGACAGTGCCTCCCGGTCCTCATAGCGCTCGCCGAGCGACTCGTGCATGTGGCGCTTCATCAGCGAATAGTAGTCTTCGCGGTCGCGGTCGACGAACTTGCCCACCGGAATTTCGCCGTCGCGGGTGAGGGCGACGTCGTAGGTCGGCGCGCCGTCGCGTTTCTTGCTCTTCTCCTTGTACATCTTCATGGTGTCGACGGCTTCGCCCATTTTGTTGCGGCGCTGGTAGTAAGTGGGGCAAGGCGACATGACTTCAATGAAGCCGAAGCCCGGCTTGGCCAGCATCTCCTGCATCGACTTGGCGAGTTGCCGGACATGGAACGTGGTCCAGCGGGCCACGTAGACGGCGCCCGCGGCTTCGGCGAGCTGCGGCAGATTGAACGACGGCTCGAAGGTGCCGTAGGGATTGGTGGAGCTGTTGACGTGGTCAGGCGTCGTGGGCGCGGTCTGGCCGCCGGTCATCGCGTAGATCAGGTTGTTGACGCAGATGACCTTGATGTTCACGTTGCGGCGGGCGGCGTGGATAAAGTGGTTGCCGCCGATGGCAAACAGGTCGCCGTCGCCCGAGTAGACCACGACATCGAGATCGGGGCGGGCGAGTTTGAGGCCCGTGGCGAAGGGGATGGCGCGCCCGTGCGTGGTGTGGAACGAATCGAGGTTCAGGTACCCGGCGACGCGGCCGGAGCAGCCGATCCCCGAAACGATGGACACTTTGTCGAGGTTGGCGCCCGAGTCGATGAGCGCGCGGGTGAAGCAGTTCACCGTGGTTCCGATCCCGCATCCGGGGCACCAGATGCTCGGCATGCGGTCACTCCGCAGAAACGGTTCGGACGGGTTGATCGGATCGTTGATATTGGTCAAACAATCGCTCATCGGGCTGCCTCCAGGATGGCTTCGACAATCTGTTCGGGACTATGGACGGTGCCGCCGGCATGGCTGACCGGAATCACCTTGGACAAGCCAGCGCCGGCGCGCTCAACCTCGCGCACCATCTGGCCGAGATTCAGTTCGGGCACCACAAAACCGCGAACCCGTCCGGCCATCTCGTGGATTACCTTGTCGGGGAACGGCCACGGCGTGATGAGGCGGAACATGCCGACCTTCATCTTGCGGTTGCCCACCTTCACTCCGCGCTCGCGAACCATCTGAATGGCTTTCATGGCCACGCGCGAGGTGATGCCGTAAGCGACCACGACGACGTCCGCGTCGTCGGTATCGATGCTCTCGTTATAAGAAATGTCGTCGATATTATTGCGGATCTTGTCCACCAGGCGGCGGACCAGATTGTCCTGCGCCTTGGGCGTGATGACCGGGTAGCCGTTTTCGGCGTGCGTGACGCCGGTGACGTGGACCCGGTAGCCGTCGCCGGCTTCCACCATCTCGGGGACGCCGTCGTCGCACGGAGCGTAGATTTTGTATTCGCCCGGCTTCTTGTCGGTGCGGCGGCGCGGGGTGACTTCGACCTTGTCAGCGGAAGGGATGACCACCTTTTCGGTCATGTGGCCGACGCACTCGTCCATCATGAACATGACGGGAACGCGGTACTTCTCGGCCAGGTTAAAGGCGCGGACCGTGAGGTCGAAGCATTCCTGCGGGGAGTTGGGCGACAGCGCGATGATTTCGTAGTCGCCGTGCGAGCCCCACTTGGCCTGCATCATGTCGCCTTGCGCCGGGAGCGTGGGCAATCCGGTGGAAGGTCCGCCGCGCTGCACATCGACAAACACGCACGGAGTTTCGGTCATGGCGGCGTAGCCGATGTGCTCCATCATGAGCGAGAAGCCCGGACCGGAGGTGACGGTGAACGCCTTGGCGCCTCCCCAGACGGCGCCTTGAAGGGCGATCGAAGCAGCGAGTTCGTCCTCCATTTGAATGAAGACCCCGCCGACTGTGGGAATTCGCGCAGCAAAACGCTCCACCACTTCAGTCGACGGAGTAATGGGATAACCTGCGGCAAATCGCGCACCTGCGGCTAATGCACCCTCACAGCAGGCGTGGTCGCCGTCCAGAAAATGGGTCCCGGTGAGTACTCCCTTAGGGTCAGCCTGCATGTTAAGCCTTCTTCTCCCGCCATCCGTAGATGGCAAAATCCGGGCAGTACATCCCGCACAGGTCGCAGCCGGAACACTTTTCCGCTGCAACGACATGCGGGGGATGATAGCCCTTGGAATTGAACGCCGGCGAGAGCGCCAGCACGTGGGTCGGACAGAATTCAACGCAGAACGCGCAGCCCTTGCAGCGTTCGACGGTAATGGCAACAGAGCCCTTGGCCATAAGCCCCTCCGCTGTTACAGGGGCATTTCCGCTTCCAAACCGGACTGACGCGGTGTGGGAATCGCCGTGTTTCCAAGGTGTTGGATTTTGCAACGGCGCAAAAAAGGGGTAGACAATCTACAGCAATACCAGTAGACTGTCTACATCCATGACGGCCGACTCCTATCGAAATCGCATCGAACTCGTGCAAGGCACGCTCGACATGCTCGTTCTGCAAACGCTCAAGTGGGCACCGCAGCACGGCTACGGCATCAGCCAGGCGATACGCGACGGTTCGGGTGAAGTGCTGCGGGTGGAGACCGGGTCTCTGTACCCGGCACTGCATCGTTTGGAGCGGCAGGGGTGGGTGGAATCGGAGTGGAAGCAGTCTGAAAACAAGCAGCGCGCCAAGTACTACCGGCTGACGGCGGAGGGGCGCAAACAACTGGCGAGCGAGCAGACGCGATGGGAGCAGGTGAGCGGAGCGATTGCCGCGTTGATGAACCGGAAGTCCGAGGCGTAGCGATGAAACTCTGGCAGCGAATTCTGAAATTCCGCCGCCGTCACCAGGATTTCGATGACGAAGTGAGCGCACATCTTGCCATTGCCGCGGCGGACCGTAAGGCGCGCGGCGAGTCTCCCGCAGAGGCCGAGCGCAACGCGCGGCGCGAATTCGGCAACGCGTTGCTGATTCGCGAGGTAACCCACGATATCAACGGATGGACCGCCGTTGAAAACGTGATTCGGAACCTGCGCTACGCAGGGCGGCAGTTGCGGCGGACTCCGGTGTTCAGCGGAGTGGCGGTGGCGACGCTCGCGCTGGGGCTTGGCGCCACGACGGCGATGTTCACCATCGTGGATGGCGTGTTGCTGCGGCCGCTGGCTTTTTCGCAACCGGAGCGGCTGTATCTGGCGCGCACGGTGCCTCCGCCCGCGGCGGGTATCGGCGGCGACTTTCCGGTGAACGCGCGGCAGTTTGCCGAATGGCGGGAGCATTGCGGCGGCTGCGAGTCGCTCGCACTGTTCCAGTACCAGGACATGACACTGGCCGGCAGCGGCGAGCCTTTGAAATTGCCGTCGCTGTGGGTGACGCCGGAGTTTTTCCGAACGCTCGGTGTCGAGCCGGCAATCGGCCGCGGGTTTCCGCCGGAAGCGGGTAACGGCGGGGCCGTCATTCTGTCGCACCAACTGTGGCGGTCGCGGTTCAACAGCGATCCGGCGGTTCCAGGCTGCACGGTTCGGTTGAATGGCGAATCATACGAGGTCGTGGGCGTGATGCCTGAGTCGCTCCATCTACCGAAGGGAGATGAATGGGGTGCCTACAGTGGACCCGATGCCGCTCCGCTCATCTTCCGCCCGCTCACCATCAACTTGAAGAGTGCTCGTCCGGTGGGGAATCTGAACTACGGCGCGCTGATCCGGCTGAAGCCGGGCGTTTCCGCGGCGCAGGCAGAGGCGGAACTGAACGCGCTGCTGGCGGAGTTCAGGCGTCAATTCCGAATGGAGACGCGCATCCGTGTGGTGCCGCTCGATCAGCAGGTGACGCGCGGGGCGCGCTCCTCGTTATGGATGCTGCTGGCGTCGGTAGCGSCGGTGCTGCTGATCGGCTGCGTCAACGTCGGCAATCTCATGCTGGCGCGCACGGCGGGACGGCATCGCGAAGCGGCGATTCGGATGGCGCTCGGTTCGACGCGCGAGCAGTTGTTCGGCCTGCTGCTCGGCGAGGCGCTGGTGCTGGTCGTTTTAGGCGGCGCGCTGGGCGTCGGGCTGGCGTGGGTCGGACTACAGCTGTTTGAAGCCGCAGCGCCGGTGGGGATCGCGCGCATCGACGAAGTTCACCTGGACTGGCGGGCGCTTTTGTTTGCGGCCGGCGCGATCGCGGTATCTACCGTAACGTGCGGCCTGGTTCCGGCGTGGAGGCTCTCGCGAACCAGCGTGCAGGAGGCGTTGAAGTCGGGCGGCGCGGGCGCCACAGACTCGCGCGCGCGCCTGGAATTGCGTGGGGTTCTGGTGGGTGTTGAGGTCGCTCTCAGCACGGTCCTGCTGATTTGCGGCGCGTTGCTGCTGCTCAGTTTCTGGCGCGTGATGAAGGTGGAGAAGGGATTCGACGTCGCGCGGATCGTCACTCAGGATGTTTCCTATCTTTCGCCGCGATACTCTCACGGGGCGCGGAGGCAGGAGGTTCAGAACACGGTAGACCGGCTGTCGGCGATTCCGGGCGTACAGGTAGCGGCAGCGGTCAGCCGGCTGCCCTTGCGCGGCGACGAATTCGTTTCCGAACTCGAAGATCCCGCGCAGCCCCCGCGGAAGGTGGACGACTCGGCCCTCGGCAATTTTCGTTTCGTGACGCCGGGCTACTGGACCGCGATGGGGATTCCGCTGCGGATGGGGCGCTATCTCGATGCTTCGGACCAGGATCAGCCGCGAGCGGTGATCAGCGAGCGCGCGGCGCGCTTTTTGTGGCCCGGGCAGAATCCGCTGGGGCGGCATGTTCGAGGGGTGGGGGACAAAGCGCCGGTGCTCGAAGTAGTGGGTGTAGTCGGCGAAGTTCGCTCGAGCAGCCTCGAGAAAGAGCCGCCCATGACGGTGTACGAGCATTACTGGCGCATGCAACCGGTGGCCATGTCGTTTGTGCTGAGGACGTATGGGGAGGCGGTTTCGGTGACGCGGCCGTTGCACGAAGTGCTGGCGCGCGGCGATCCGGAAATGGCGCTCCCGCCGCCGGTGGCAATGGAGCAGATTGTTGATACCTCGGTGGCCACGCGTCGCCTGCAAATGCGGTTGGCCGGAGTGTTCGCGCTGGCCGCGCTGCTGCTGGCATCGCTCGGAATTTACGGCATGACGTCGTTCACCGTGGCTCGGCGGACTCCGGAAATCGGAATCCGCATGGCGCTTGGGGCGGCAGCGCATCAGGTGGGCGCTCTGGTGCTGATGCAGGCCATGCGCCCGGTATTGGTGGGACTGGGAGTGGGGCTGGGTTGTGCGATGTTCGCCATGCGCTGGATCGTGCCGTTCCTGTTCGACGTGGAGGCGCGTGACCCGATGATTCTGGCCGGGGTGAGTCTTGTGTTGATCGCGGTGGCTGGTGCGGCAGCGTTGATTCCGGCCATGCGGGCGATGCGGGCTGAGCCGGTGTCGTCGCTGCGATTCGAGTAAATTGGCGTTCGAGTTTGGAATCTGATAAGCTCTACGGCGGAACTTTGATACGTTTCAAGTCGCCAAAAGGAGTGAATTCCACGTGCGAACCACGATTGCACTGATTCTTGCCAGTCTCCCGATCCTTGCCCAAGGTCCACCTCCGCAACCGACCGCCGCCGAACGCGCCGCCCAGGCGCAAGCCGCAATTGAGGCGGCCAAGGCGCCCGCAGCGGAAGATTTCAAACCCTCGAGCCTGAATCAACCGGGCCGTCAGTTTCCAGCCGTGAATTCAGAGCGGCGCGTGCGGGCGCGCGTCATGGCGCCGGGCGCGCAGAGTGTCGCGCTCGACATCGGCGCGGTGAAATATCCGCTGACGAAGCAGGATGACGGCTCGTGGATCGGTGCGTCGATTCCGCAGGACGAAGGGTTTCACTACTACCAGATCGTGGTGGATGGCGCGCAGGTTCCGGATCCCGGCAGCCTGTTTTTCTATGGCGCGAGCCGGTGGGGAAGCGGCGTGGAAGTGCCGGCGCGCGATCAGGAGTTCTATGAAGTGAAGAATGTGCCGCATGGTCAGCTTCGCGAGACGCCTTATTTCTCCAAGCATGCCGAGAAGGTTCTTCGTTGTTTCGTCTACACTCCACCTGAGTATGAGAAGAACGTCAACAAGCGTTATCCGGTGCTCTACCTGCAGCACGGGGGCGGGGAGGACGAAACCGGATGGGGTCAGCAGGGGAAGACGGGACTGATTCTCGACAACCTGCTCGCCGCCGGAAAAATCAAACCGTTCATCGTTGTGATGGCGAGCAGCTACGTTCCCGGGGCGCAAATGGGACCGCCGCCTCCGCCTCCGCCGGCATCGCAAGGCGCTCAGCCGTCCGGTGCTCCGCCGCGTCCGCGGTTCAACTTCAGCGCGTTCGAGCGCGTGTTGATCGACGACCTGATTCCGTTCATCGACGCCACGTTCCGAACCACGCCCGACCAGGGACACCGAGCGATGGCGGGTTTGTCGATGGGCGGCATGCAGACCCGGCAGATCGGCTTAGCCAACCTCGACAAGTTCTCGCACCTCGGGATTTTCAGCGGCGGAAGCATTGCGCCGGCGGACGTGACCGACATGGCCGCTTTCAAGAAAAAGGTGAAAGTGGTGTTTGTCAGCTACGGCAGCCGCGAGCGCGGCGCTCAGGGCAAGGCGAACGTGGAAGCGCTCCAGCAGGCGGGGATCAAGAGCGTGTTCTACGAATCGCCCGAGACCGCGCACGAGTGGCTGACGTGGCGACGCAGCCTGTATCAATTCGCGCCGCTACTGTTCCAGAACTGAGTCGCTCAGGCTTTCTCGAGGATGGCGCGCATCGAGCCCTTGGAGTTCGGCATGCGCCAATCCGCGCCGTAAGCGTGAATCTGGCCTTGCGCGAACTCGGCTTGCGGGAGCTCGCAGGTGATGACGATGGTGCGCCCGGTGGTGTCTACTTCGACGGCGTGCTGAAAGGCTTCGGCTTTCGAGTAGCAGAACAGCTTACAGAGCATCTCGATGACGTAGTCGTAAGTGTGCTCGTCGTCGTCGAGCAGGACCACGTGGAATTGCGGGACGAGATCCTCCTTCCCGGTGGTTTCGAGTCCGGGTGAGATGGTTGGGCTGGTGGATGCGCTTCCGGCTGGCCGCCGCTCGGGGATCATCGCCTTCACCTATTCAATCACAACGCTCAGCGGGGGACCGCGACCACGCCCCACGGGCTCTTCCCGGCGGGCACGCGTTTCAGCAGCGTGTTGGTTGCCGCATCGACCAGCGCCACGTCGTTGGACGGTCCGTTGGCCGTGAAAATGCGGCTTCCGTCGGGAGAGACAGCGACGCCCCAGGGGCGCTGCCCGACTTCCAATTCAGAGACAGGCTTGTCGGTGGCAGCGTCGATGGTGAACAGCTTCTTGCCGCGTCCGGTGGTGACATAGAGGCGGTCGCCTTTCGGCGATAGCGCGAGTCCCATGGGCTTCACCTGCCCCGGCGCGCCGAGCGGTATGGCGCCTGTCATGCGGCGCTCGGCGGCATCGACGATGACCACCGCGCCGTCGTTTTCGGCGTTGACATACGCCTTCTTTCCATCGCTGAGAAACACGATGGAACGGGGGCGGCGTCCGACTTTGAACGGCTCGAGCATGACGCCGCGGGCGACGTCGAGCACTGAGATGGTGCCCGTTTCTTCGCTGGTGGTCCAAACGAAACTGCCGTCGGGGCTCATGCGCACGCCCTCGGGCTGCGCTCCCACCGGATAGCTCTGAAGCACCTTGCCCGCCGCTACATCCACGACGCTCAAAGCCGAGTCATCTTCGTTTGAGATGTAGATACGGGAGCCATCCGGGCTCAGGTCGAAATTCTCCGGATCCGAGCCGGCGTGAATGGTTCGGACGATCTTGCGTTGGGCGACATCGAACACGCCTACCCCGTCGGCGGACTTGTCGGGCGGCGGAAGAGTGCTCTCGTCAACATCCGGTCCGGCTATGGGCGTTCCGCTCAGGGCGACATAGAGCGTCTTGCCGTCGGGGCTCGCGTGGATGCCGCGCGGCCGCTTGCCGAGAGGAACGGTGGCGACCGCTTCCATGGTTCCGGGGTCGATGATTGTGAGGTCGCCTGAGACTTCGTTTGTCACGTAGACAAGGTAAGTGGACTCAGGAGCTTTCGTGCAGGAGGCACAGAGCAGGATTGCAGGTATTAAGAACAGGAGCTTCACGGTTAGTTCCGTTTGTAAGTGAAATCAGCAGTTGGATGGGATGCGGGCCGGACAGATAGTTTCTGTTCCTCGGTGCCGAGCGACTCGTGCCAGACCGCGACAGTATATTCGCCAGGCGGAACGTTCGGAATCGAATAAGTGCCGTCTGTGCCCGTGACGGCAAAGTAAGGATGCTCGACCACGCCGATGTAGGCGCGCATCCAGCTATGGATGTTGCACTTGACCCGGATCATGATTTCAGGCTTCAGAAACTTGCGCGCAAGCGGCGCATCGCCCTGTCCCTGACTGTGGTTCCACTCACGGTTGACCTGCGCGAGCGGGTGGATATTGTGGGTCATTGGGTCGGAGTTGAGCACCTCAAGTTGCTGTCCCGTTTGAATGCCGAGTACGCGGGGATGAAAAGCGCAACCCTTCTGTTCGATCGCGACAGGCGTGGGGGGCGGTTCAAACTGCTTGTTTTCGAGGCCTGTTTTGATGTAGACGAAAGCGTTTGCCAGGGCGCCATTGCGCGTCACGACGGTTTCGTCCGAGAGTCCGGCAGGGCAGGACGGTTCCTCTGAGGAGTCGATTGCCTTGGGAGCCGGTACGGGACCAGAGTAATGAATGGTGCCGCTCAAGGTGGAAGACGTGGCCGTGTCAGGGCGGAAGTAAGCGGGCGCGGGCGGCTTCGAAGAGCAGGTTGCCGTCAGGATGGCGACGGCAAATCCGGCAGCGCTGCCGGCGCGGCTACATCTCATGAACTTCACCGGTGAGCGAACTTAGAAACTCGAGTAAGTCGGCGCGATCCATCGGAGTCAGGTTAATCTTCTTCATCTCAGGATCGAGATGCGGATTCGAATTTCCGCGCCCTATGTAGTAATCAACGACGGCGCGTAGGGTCTTCAGGCTGCCGTCGTGCATGTAAGGCGCGGTAAGAGCAACGTTGCGGAGCGTCGGTGTTCGGAATGCGCCGTTACCGTGGCCTTGATCCAGAATCTCGCCCTCGGCGTTAACGCCGATGCCGATGTTATGAAACTTGCCGTCGGTGAAAAGCGCGTAGCGGTCCATGATGGTATGGCAGGAGGCGCAATTGCCGCGGTTTGAATCGGTGAAGACGGCGAGGCCGCGGAGCGCGGCTTTCGACATCGCGCCTGGGTCGTTGCCGAAAGCATAGCGGTCGAACGGCGAGTTGGCCGCGAGCAGCGTCCGCTCATAGCTGGCGATGGATTTGGCGATCTTTGAAAAGGTAATCGCGCCGGGGCCGAAAGCCTGCTCGAACGCCGCGCGGTACTCGGCGTCCGCCTCAAGGCGGGCGGTGGCGAGCGCGTGGGACATTTTCATTTCTTTGGGGTTAGCCACGGGGCCGCCGGCCTGCTCCTCGAGGCTCGGCGCGCGGCCATCCCAAAACAGCGCGGGCAGGTAGGCGGCGTTGATCACCGTGGGCGCGTTGCGGGTGCCGAGCGTACCGCCGACTCCGGAAGAAAGCGGCCGCGCGTCGCCGAACGCGCGAGCCGGGTCGTGGCAGGACGCGCAGGAGATGGAGTTATCGAGCGAGAGCCGCTTGTCGAAAAACAGCTTGCGTCCAAGCGCGACCGTAGCCGCGGTGGGCGGATTGGCATCGGGAATCGGAACCGGCGGCAAGCCGAGCGGCGCGGCGATGCGAAGTGGGGCTCCGCGCGGGCGGTCCGACTGGCAGCCGGACAGCGCGAGCAGCGCGACCGCTTCAAAAACTAATGCGGCCTTTTTTCTCTTCAATCTTATCCGCGTCAATCGAGGGCACCTTCTTCAAATCGTCGATCGACTTAAAGTCTCCATTCTTCTCCCGGTAGGCGAGCACCGCGCGGGCTTGCGAGCGGCGCAGGCTGAGCCCGCTTTCGAGTTCGATGGCCGATGCCGTGTTGACGTTGATCTTGCGAATCTCGGCAGCCGGGTAGTTGCGGACCAGGTAGTCGAGGACCAGAGCGTACTCGGCGTCGGAGCTTTTCATGCCGTAAGCCGCCATTTTCGCCATTTTTTCGTTCCAGCCATCGCGGTCCAGCCGCGGAGAGATGGAGCGTGCGAGTTCGTGGCACTGGCGGCATAGCTTTTCCGTTTCGGCCCGTCCGGCGCCATCGGGAAGTTGCTGCGCGGCGGCGATCGCGCACAGTAGAACGACAATCGTAAGTCTCATGAAAAAGGAACCGAGGTGACTGACACCAATTTTATTGACACCAATTTCTATTTTAATGTTCGATGGGGAAGCCGAAGGCGTACTGGATGCCGTCGGCGGTGGCGACGTAGACCCGGCTGCCGCCGGCGGAGAGTCCGCCGCGCGACTGCGCACTCATCATGCTGCCGCTCGACCAGAGTTCCTTGCCCGAAAGCGCGTCGAGCGCGTAGAGCACGGCGCGGTTGTTGGGAGCGCCTGCCGACAGCGCGAACACCACGCCATTCACGATCACCGGCGTGCGCGGCGATTCCAGAACCCGCGAGGTCCAGCCGCCTTCGAGTGACAACGCGCCGTGCTTGTCGGCGATTTTCCAGGTCGTAATCGTGTTGGAGGTGGCGGCGAGAATCCAGCGAACGCCTGCGCGGTCCTGCCAACTGGCAAGTCCGCCGCCGGAGATGCCGCCTTTGGCGGGGGTCTTAGCGAGCCCGGATGAAAGCGAAGCGGTGTCGAGCAGGTGGACCGAACCATCCTTGGAGGCGACCGCGAGCAGGTTGCGTCCCTTGTAATCGAAGACTACGGGCGACGTGGCCATGGGAGCACCGGCCTTGTAGATGGCGAGAGTTTCAAGCGTTTTGGGCGCGAGCGCGACCACCTGGTCACCGGTTGCGATGTAAAGCTTCCCATCGGGTCCGGCAGCGGGTCCGGCATCTCCGGCAATGTCGTTCTGCGATTTCCAACTGCTGACCTTGCCCGAGCCGACATCCATGGCCCAGAGTCCGTTTGGCGCGCCGCCGCAGGAGCCGCTGGTGGCGGCGTAGGCGAAATTGTCGAACGCAATCAACCCGCTCGCGTTGGCGCCGGGCGGGAGGAAAGGCTTGCTGTCGCGGTCTTCATTGCCGTTTGAAACCCACATGGTGTGGAGCTTGCCTTCGGCGTCGAGCGCGAGCGCGTATTGGACGCGCGGGGCGAACGGGTTTGCCTCAGGAGGTCCGGTAGGCTTAGCGGGCGCGGGGCGCGGGGGTGGCGCCGGACGATTCGCGATGGATTTGAGCAGCGAGGCTCCTTCGTGCGGCTCGCCGACATCGGACTTGGCCGGCGTACCTCGTCCCGCGCCTCGCCCGCCGAAGTCGGCTGGATAAGCGGTGTTGGTGGGACGCGTAACCGCCGCGGTTAGCCCGCCGGGGCACTTGGCGGTTCCGGCGGCGGCTTTGCCGAAGGGACGCTCCCATTCAAGGCGGCCAAGGTCGGTATCGACTCCGACCGCTCGATTGGCTGCGCCGCCGAAAAATCCGAGCGTGCGGAAGCCGCGGTATCCGATATAGAAGTCGAGCAGCGAGGGCGGCGTCACCGTGTTCAGCTTCATCTTCCAGACCAGATCGAAGCCCGGTTTGGACAGGCTTTCGGGCGAAATCTTGGCGTCGCTGCGCACCCAATGCGAGCGCTGCGCGTCGAAACCCGCGGTCATCCAATCGCTGCCGCCGCGCTGCGCCATCATGACGGATCCCAGGGCCGTCCCCAGCAGGAGCTGGGCTGCGAACTTTTGCATGCAGTTCAATATATACCGTTCGCGGCCCTTTGATATAGTGTGTGGACAAAATGCGAAGAATTCTTTTCGTACTGGGATGGATGGCGCTTCCCGCTTTTTGCGCCGACTGGCTCACCGACGGCGGCGACAGCAAGCGCACCAACTGGCAGCGGGACGAAACCCGGCTCACGCGCGAAAACGTGGGCGGCCTGCAATTGCTGTGGAAGACGAAGCTCGACAACGAGACGCGGCAGATGCACTCGCTGCTCGAGCCGATGGTGATCGGGCGCGTCGAGACCGCGAACGGTCCGCGTCAACTCGTGATCCAGGCGGGCGTTTCCGACAACGTCTTCGCGCTCGATGCGCGAAACGGCGAACTGGTGTGGAAGCGGCATCTCGAGTCGAATTTCACGCCTCCGCCGGGCGGGCGCGGCTATGGCGTTCTGTGTCCGGGCGGCATGACGGCGAACGTCACGGTGGGACCGGGCGACGGACCCGGCAAGTACGTGGTTTACGCGGCCGGTTGGGACGGGCGGCTGCACCGGTTGAACGCAGCCGACGGCGTGCCGCTCGGTCCGCCGGAAAAATTCATGCCGCCGAACGGCAAGCCGTACGCGTTGAACGTGGTGAACAACGTTGTCTACACGCATAGCGCCCAAGGCTGCGGCGGCAATCCGAACATGGCTTACACCTACGACCTGGCCACGCACAAGGTGGGCAGTTGGGGGCCCGCGGGCGGAGGCATGTGGGGGCGGTCGGGTCCCGCGGTGAGTAAAGATCTGGTGATGTACACGGGCACCGGCGACGGCCGATGGGATCCGGAGAACGGGCTTTACGGAAACGGGATTATCGGCGTGAAGCAGAACCCGAAGACCAAGTCGCTCGAACTGGCCGATTACTACGGACCCTCGAACGCGGAATGGCTGGTGAAGCGCGATCTCGACATGCAGGTGTCGCCGGCGATTTACGATTGGGACGGCCGCGAGTACATGGTGGACGCGAGCAAGGAGTGCCGGATTTATCTGATGGACACCGAATCAATCGGCGGCGACGATCATCGCACTCCGGTGTACCGGACGCCGCTCATCTGCAACGAGATGGTGGACTTCGCCGAAGCCGGCATCTGGGGTTCGCTCGCCACCTGGGAAGATGCAAATCACACGCGCTGGGTGCTGGCCCCGTTCTGGGGGCCGAAGCATTCGAAATACAAAGCGCCCATCGAGCACGGCGTGGTGAAGAAGGGCGCCATCGCGGCGTTCAAGATGGACAAGGTAAACGGCAAAGCGGTGCTCACGCCGATGTGGATTTCGCGCGACATGAATCAGGCCGAGCCGCCGTTGATCGCGAACGGAATGATTTTCGCCTACGGGTCCGGCGAGAACACGTCGCAGGCGTATCCCGACGTGGGCCTCGATTTCCGCATGGAGCGCCGCATCCCGCTTTCGACCCATGCCGTGCTGTACGCGCTCGACGCGCAAACCGGCAAGGAACTATGGAACAGCGGCAATCAGATTGCGACCTGGAATCACTGGAGCGGGATCGCGCTGGCCAACGGGCAGGTCTACATCAACACGTTCGACGGGACGCTCTACTGCTTCGGTTTGAAATGACCAAAGCGGTGTGGTGTCTGCTGCTGGTCATGGGCGGACTCAGCGCGCAGACCGTTGAGGATCTCGACCGCGAACTCGACGCCTATCGCCGCGTGCTGATGGATTGGGGCGGGCTGACCTTTTACGGCAGCGACAACGCGGAACTGAAGTGGAAACCCGAGGTCGTCTTTCTCGGCGACGAGGTCACCGAGAATTGGGGCAAGGGCTCGGCGTTCTTTCCCGGCAAGCGGTATCTGAATCGCGGCATCACGCGTCAGACCGCGGCGCAGATGCTGGTGAGGTTCCGGCAGGACGTCATCGCGCTGAAACCTCGCGTGGTTATCATTGCAGCGGGTTTGAACGACATCGGAAGCGTAATGGGTCCGGAGACGGAGCCGACCATCGGGGATTTCGTCGCCTCGATGGCGGAACTGGCCAAGGTGCATGGAATCCGCGTGGTGCTGGCTTCGGTGACTCCGGTGTGCGACTGCTTCGGGAATCAGACCGCGCGTCGGCCGGTGCGGCGTATCGTGGGATTCAACAACTGGCTGAAGGATTATGCGAAGCAGAGCGGTTTGGTGTTTCTGGACTACTATTCCGCGCTGGTGGACGGGCGAGCCTTCAAAAAAGATTTGACCGCCGACGGGCTGGTGCCGAACGACGCCGGGTACGCCGTAATGGCTCCGCTTGCCGAGCGCGCCATCGCCGAGGCGCTCGGAAAGAACTCACCATGAAACGTTTGGTTTTTGCATTCGCGCTGGCAGCGGTGGCGTGCTCCGCGCAGCATCGCACGCGCAACATCATCTTCGTCATGACCGACGGACTGCGCTGGCAGGAAGTGTTTCATGGCGCCGATCCGGCGTTGTTGAACAAGCAGAGCGGCGTCGAGAACGTCGACGAACTCAAGCGCGAATTCTGGCGCGATAGCGAAGCGGAGCGCCGCGCCGCGTTGTTCCCGTTTCTGTGGGGCGTAGTGGCCAGAGACGGGCAGGTATTCGGCAACCGGGACTCGGGGGCGGAGGTGAGCGTCACCAACGGCAAGAACTTCTCCTATCCCGGCTACAGCGAGACCTTCTGCGGCTTTGCCGACGATCGCATCGACAGCAACGACAAGAAGCCGAATCCCAACGTGACGGTTTTCGAATGGCTGAATCAGAAACCGGCGTTCAAGGGAAAGATCGCCGCGTTCGGCGCGTGGGATGTTTTTCCGTACATCCTCAACACGGAGCGTTCCGGGCTGCCGGTGAACGCGGGTTACGACCCGCTGAAGGACCCGCAAACGCCCGCGGTGAAACTGCTCAACCGGCTGAAAGCCGAGATGCGCATGTGGGATGGCGAACCGCTCGATGCGCTGACATTCCACTCGGCGATCGAGTACCTGCGCGCGCGCAAGCCTCGCGTGCTTTATCTGTCGCTCGGCGAGACGGACGAGTGGGCGCACGGGGGACGCTACGATCTGTATCTCCGGTCGGCAAATCGTTTTGACCAATACGTGAAGGAGTTGTGGGAGACGGCACAGTCGATGCCGGAGTATCGCGGCAACACCACGCTGATCCTCTCGGTGGACCACGGACGCGGGCTCGCGCCGACCGATTGGAAAAGCCACGGGCAGAAGTTGCCGGAGACGAAAAACATCTGGATGGCGTATCTGGGTCCGGACACGCGCGCGTTAGGCGAACGGAAAAACGTCGCGCCGCTCACGCAAAGCCAGATTGCGGCGACGCTGGCAGCGCTGGTGGGCGAGGATTACAATCGCGCCGTGACGAAGGCTGCCGCTCCGGTGGCGGACGTTTTGCCGGCGCATTGAGTTTTCGTACCCGGGCGCGCGGGTTAGAATTGCGAGTGAGTGACGCGGGCCGGCATCATTGCGATTTTCGCGGCGGGCGCTGTTCTGGGCGCGGATAAGTGGATCCGTCTCAAATCGGGTCCGTTTGAAGTGCTGGGCGACGGCGGCGAACGGCAGGCGCGCGAGCGTCTGTTCGAGGCCGAGCAGTTCCGGCAGGCACTCGGAGACCTGCTCGGCAAGAAAGATCTCGAGACGGTGTGGCCGCTTCGCATCCTCGTCCTGAAAGACAAGCGAGCCGCCGTGCCGGGCGGAATCGCGATGGGGCGCGACGCATGGATCAGTGTGTCGACCGGTGAGGAGTGGCGCCGGACCGCGGCGCGCATCCTGATCGATGACAATACAAACCGTTTGCCAGCCGAAATCGAGCGTGGAATCATTGCGCTCATCTCGACGCTCGATATCAAGGGGACGAAGTTGACGCTGGGCGCTCCGCCGGCGGAGAAGACGCGCGATTGGGTTCGCGTGTGGCTGCTCGCCACCGCTCCCGAGTATCGCGGCCGCATGCGGGTGTTCATCCAAAACATCGAGCAGGGCGCGGATTACGACGTGGCTTACAAAAACGCCTTCGAGAAGCGGGCGGCGCAAATCGAGAAGGAAGTGGATGCCGCAATGGCGGCGGGCAAGTTCGAACCGGTCGGGGTGCCGGGACGGGCTTTGAGCGAGAAGGATTTTACGGTGCGCGAAGCCTCAACGCACGAGGGCGCGGTGGCGATGGCGGACCTGGCGGCGGTGGATCCGGCACGCGCTCAGGAGGCGGCGGCGCTCTATCGAGCCGCGGGGGGCGCCGAAGGGGCGGAAGGTCTGAAGCAATACGCCGAGGCAACCAAAGCGGGATCGCGCAACGCGCGCGTCTGGCTCGCGCTCGATACACGGGAAGGTTTTCTGAAAGCCGCCGAATTGAATCCGCGCTGGTCCGCGCCGCACGTCAAACTGGCCGGGCTCGAAACGGACCCCGGGCGCAAGGCGACCGAGTTGCAGAAAGCCGTGAAACTGGAGCCGCGCAACGCGGAGGTGTGGAAGGCGTTCGCGCTGGCGCTGGTCGATGCACGGCAGTTCGCCATGGCGGCGAAGGCGTGGACCGGAGCCGAGCTTGCTTCCGAATCGCCGGAGGCTCGGGCAAAGATGCATCAGGCACGGATGGACCTCGAGGGTCAGCGCGCCGATTTCGAGGAGAGTGAGCGCAAGCGCCGCATCGAGGCCGAGGCCAGGGAACTTCAGCGGGTCAAGAATCTCGCGCTCGCCGAGGTGCGCGAGGCGGAGGCGAAAGCCAACGCGAAGTTGCGATCCGAGCACGGCGACAAGCCAGAAGAGGTGGTGCGGATTGAAGACCTGGACAAGGGCAAGCGCCTCGAAGGCGTGCTCGAGCGGGTGGACTGTCTACCCAAGGGACAGGCGCGCTTGACCGTGCGAACAGCGGCGAGCGCCAAGCCGCAGTTGTTTCTGATCGAGAAGCCCGAGTCGGTGGGAATGTCGGGCGGAGGGCAGGCTGCACTGGTTTGCGGAGTGCAAAAACCGGCGCGGACGGTGGTGATCGAGTACACCAGTCAACAGAGTGTACAGTCGATCGAGTTCAAATGAGGATCGCGGCCCGGTGGGTGGCGATGAGCGTGTTTCTCACGTCGTCCACCCTGAACTATCTCGACCGCCAACTGCTGGCCGCACTCGCGCCGGTCCTCAAGACGGAGTTTCATCTCACCAACGAAGACTACGGGAAGTTGTTGTTCGGATTCTCGGTCGTCTACGCGCTGGTGGCGCCATTCGCCGGGCTTTTGATCGACCGCCTGGGGCTGAACACCGGCATGAGCCTGGCGGTGGGCTTCTGGTCGCTGGCCGGAATGGCCACGGGACTGTCCGGGAGTTTCGGCGGGTTGTTCGCGGCACGGGCGGCGCTGGGCGCGGCCGAAGGCGCGGGCATTCCGGGCGCGGGCAAGGCGTACGGCACCTACCTGGGCACCGACGAACTGGCCCTCGGCGCGGCGCTGAATCAAGTGGGGCTCAGCATCGGCGGACTGGCTGCGCCGCTGCTCGTGGCTTTTCTCGCGCCGGTGGTTGGGTGGCGGGGCGTGTTTGTGGTGTGCGGGGCGCTGGGCTTCATCTGGATTCCCGTCTGGCTGTTCACATCCGCCAAGGTGAAGAAACAGCGGCGGGCGGATGCGGCGGTGCAACTCGAGATCCGCGATATGCTGCGCGACCGGCGATTCTGGGCGCTGGTGGCCGCCAATATCCTTTACATGACGATGTACACGTTGTGGACGAACTGGACCACGCTGTACTTTGTCGAGAGCCGCGGCATGACGGCGGCGGAAGCGAACCGGCAGTTTGCCTGGATTCCGCCGGTCTTCGCGACGCTGGGCGGGTTTGCGGGCGGCGCTTTGGCGTTCCGCTTCATTCGCGCCGGACTGGAAGTCTTCGAGGCGCGCATGCGCGTTTGCTGGCTGAGCGCGACCTTGCTGCTCGCAACCGCGGCCGTGCCGTGGATGCCCAATGCGTTCTGGGCCGCGGCGGCAATCAGCTTCAGTTTTTTCTGGGTGACGGCGATGTCCACCAACATCTACGTGATGCCGATTGACTTCTTCGGCCCGGGAAGGGCTGCGTTCGGCGCTGCGGCGCTGACCTTTGCCTACGGATTGATGCAGGCATTTGTATCGCCGGCCATCGGGCGCACCATCGACCGGTTTGGATTCGCCAGCGTGTGTTTCGCGCTGGCTCCGCTGCCGCTGGTGGCGGCGGCGGTGCTCAAGGGGGTGTGCGGTGGAAATCCGGCGCGCGGGCGCGGGTGACCTGCCGGCCATCGAACGCATTCAGTCGTCCAGTCCTGAGGCGTCCCAATGGCAGGTGGCGGACTACCTGAGCTACGACTGCGTGGTGGCCGAGCACGAAGGCGCGGTGGCCGGGTTTCTGGTTTCACGCAAGGTGGGCGGGGAACGGGAGATCCTCAACCTGGCCATCGCCCCGGAACGCAGGCGCACGGGCGTGGGGCGCGCGCTGCTTGCTCACGAACTCGGTTCAGCCGCGGAAGGCTGGTTTCTCGAGGTGCGCCAATCCAATCAGGCGGCGATCGCGATGTATGAAAGCGCGGGATTTGAGCGCTCTGGGGAACGCCGCAACTACTACGAAAACCCGAGAGAAAGCGCTATTGTCATGAGGATTCTTTCATGATACTGTCATAGTGCGGTTGGCAAGGTGACCAGTCGCGGCATGGTCATGACGTTTTCTCCGACACACGGCTACGCTTCTCACCGACTCGAGTCAGTCCAACCCACCACCACCGATAGGAGGCACACTTGATGGAGACGACAAATCAAGAGGAACTCAAAGCGCACCTGATGGCGACGGATGAGACCTTTCGTCAGCTTGCTGAGCAACACGCTGAGCTGAAACGGCAGATCGACGCGATCGAAGCCAAGTCTCATCTCACCGACGAAGACGAAACCGAGGAGCACCGTCTGAAGAAATTGAAGCTGCATCTCAAGGACCAGATGAGCGAGATTATCGCCCGCTATCGGGCTCAATCGGTCGCCTAGCGATCGGGTGCGCGCAAGGAGCAGTTTTTAGAAGCCCGGCCGTGGGGACGCCCCGGCCGGGCTTTTCGTTTTTCAGGGACTCAATGGACCAGGTGCGCGGCACATTCTGGGTGCTACTCCAGTACAACGTCTCCGAGTCGGTGGACTTGGTCCGGCTGCGGGAGCTACTGGGTAGCCAGCGCGCCGCGCAGCGCGATCCCGCCTTTCCGAACCCTGCCCCGGATTACGTCCGTTTTGAAAAACCGCCCGTGGTGGCGGCGTTCGCCGGTGAGGCGGGGTATACGGGGCGGATCAAGTACTTCGATTATGGCGTGGCGAGCGTTGAACTCTCGGCCGACTTCGACACGACTTGGGATCAACTGATCGAGCTGACGGGCCGATGGATGAACTCGCCGGAGTTGGAGGCGTCAGTCCGGGCCGCCGTCCGCCGCGAGATCGAGCGGCTGAACGAAGCTTTTAGCGTCATTCACGAAGAGTGGCTGGCCGAGGACTACTACATCGTTCGCCTGACGCCATCCGGTTTGAGCGCCGCCGATTTGATTGCCCAGGACGGCGGGCGAATTGTCCAGGTGATTCGTGGCGAGTCGCGGCCGCTTTCCGATCACGAGCGCGACGAAGCGCTGCGTTCGTCGATGTCCTACTATCGCGACGATCTGCTGGTAGCCGGGTGGCTGGCGGCTTTTGTCTACGACACCGAAAGCGCGGCATCCACCATGATCGAGCTGCTGGGATTCGCCAACTCGCAGTTGCTCGAGCTGCGCTATTACGACGAGATGCTGACGCGGGTTCTCGCCGGCGTCTACAAATCGCTCGACCGGCGCGGCGGTCTGCTGCGGCGGTGGAAGATGGCGCGCGAAGCGGAACGGCTCAACCGGATGCGGCTCGATATTACGGAACTCGCCGAGCGGTCCGACAATTCGATCAAATTTCTCAGCGACATGTTCTATGCCCGGGCCTACGCGGTTGCAGCCGCGAAGATCGGAGTCGGCGATTACCGGACGCCGGTGGAGGAGAAACTCCACACGGCGGGCGAGTTGTACGAGTTCATGGTGAACGAGTTCCACCAGTCCCGCACTTTTGTGCTCGAGGCCATGGTGGTGGCCATCCTCATCATCGAACTCGTATTCCTGTTCCGCGGGAAAAGCTGAGCCTCAGGGCCCGCCGAAGAAATAACCCGAGAGAACAATGTTCGAAGGGCCGGCCACGGTCATACGCACGACGACATGGCCGCTCAAGTTCCAGACCAGGTACTCGCCGGTAGCCTGAGCGGTGGTGGTGCGGGTGTCGAGAAAATTGCCCGAAGAATCCACGATATCTACCTTCATGGGCCGGTTCAGAAGGTCGAAGTCGAGCGAGTAAAGCGCGAACTGATGCGTCAGGGCGTCGGTGAAGTTCAGATCGAGCGTCATCGAGTTGGAACTGTACCAGCACGCGGGGATGCGAAGGGCCGGATTGGAGACCTCCTTCAAAGCCCGCACATCGGTTGTGGATGGCAGAAAAGCATAGTAGGTGTTGTTCGCAGGAAGAGGCGTCACGTAGGCCGGATTCTTGGATTGATCGCCGATGACGTTATAACCCTCTGAGCCATAGGCGGTGTTCCAGTTGCCTTGCGTGGTCTTGTCGGATTTCACAAACGTAGCCGCGCCAGTGTAGACCGGAGGCGTCAATGCGCTGCCGAAGAAGAAGCCGGAAATAACCGCATTGGATGGACCGGCCACGCTCATGCGCAGAATGACATGGCCGCTGAGATTCCAGACCAGGTACTCGCCGGTGGCCTGGGCCGTGGTGGTGCGCGAGTCGAGCAAGTAGCCGGTGGCGTCCATCACGTCCATTCGCATGGGGCGATTCTGATAATCGAAGTCGAGCGAATACAGAGCAACCTGGTGCGCCGCCGAATCGGAGAAGTTCAGTTCGAGCGTCATGCTGTTAGAGGTGTACCAGCAGGCCGGCACGCGTGTGGACGGGTCAGTCGCTTTTTTGAGCGCGCGCACGTCGGCAGTGGTTGCCTGAAACAGATAATAGGCCGTATTTCCTGGCACGGGATTCACATAACTCGGGGTTTTGTAGGAGTCGCCGAGCACGGTATAGCCGTCGCTTCCGTAGGCTGCCTGCCAGTTTCCCTGCGTGGTCTTGTCGGACTTGACGAAAGCGGCGGTACCGGTGTAGGTCGGCGGCGCCAGCGGGCCACCAAAGAAGTACCCGGAAATGACTGCATTGGAGGGTCCCGCCACGGTCATCTTTACCGTCACGTGTCCGCTGAGATTCCAAACCAGATATTCGCCGTTCGCCTGTCCGGTTGTGATGCGCGTGTCGAGGATGTTCGAGTAGGAATCGAGGATATCCACACGCATGGGGCGGTTCAGCAGATCGAAGTCAAGCGTGTATAGTGCGAACTGGTGGGTCGCCTGATCGGTGAAATTGAGGTCCAGATACATGGAATTCGAGGTGTACCAGCAGGCTGGAATCCGGGTCGAGGGATTCGTTGCCCTTTGTAAGGCTCGTACATCCGTAGTGGAAGCCTGAAAGGCGTAATAGGTGTTATTGACGGCCGCCGGCGTGACATAGGAGGGATTCAGGTAGTTATCGCCGATCACGTTGTA